>OLQT01002409.1_pt1 | contig 10125 bp, 10 predicted proteins | sample 1672651 | NCBI WGS metagenome assembly OLQT01 (sample SAMEA3136709, study PRJEB25190) | human gut metagenome | biome: human gut; feature: human-associated habitat; material: faeces | place: Austria | collected 2013 | reverse complement strand
GACAACGATGTCAACGGCGCCAAAAAATGCGGCATCCCCTGCATAGGTGTCGCCTGGGGCTACGCCGAGCCGGGCGAGCTCCTCTCCGCCGGGGCGATATATCTCGCCGAGACGGTGAATGAGCTGGAAAATATCCTTACAAGATAGTTAGTGCTTGACTCTATCCACATAAGATAGTACAATGTCTTATATGGATAGGGTCATTTTACATTCGGATATCAACGCCTGCTATGCGAGCGTGGAGCTGCTGTTTCAGCCGGAGCTGAGGGGCAGGCCCGTGGCCGTGGGCGGGGACGAGGAGCGGCGTCACGGCATAGTCCTGGCCAAGACTGAGGAGGCAAAGAGGGCCGGGGTAAAGACGGGCATGACGCTGTGGCAGGCGCGGAGCCTGTGTCCCGAGCTTGTCGTCGTCCCGCCGCACTTCGACCGGTACATCCACTACTCGCGGGAGGTGCAGCGCATCTACTCGGAGTACACGGACCGGAGGGAGCCCTTCGGCATAGACGAGAGCTGGCTGGACATCACGGGCTGCCTGCGCGCGGGCGAGGGCGAGCGCGCGGCGCGGGAGATAGGCGCGCGGATAAAGCGCGAGCTGGGGCTGACGGTCAGCGTCGGCGTGTCGTGGAACAAGGTGTTTGCAAAGCTCGGCTCGGACTACAAAAAGCCCGACGCCACCACGGTCATTTCCCGGGAACAGGTGCCCCAGATTCTCTGGCCCCTGCCGGTGACGGACCTGCTCTTTGTGGGGCGGGCCTCCGCCCGGATGCTGGCGGAGCACCACATCCATACCATTGGGGACCTGGCCCGCGCCCGCCGGGAGGACCTGAAGAAATGGCTGGGCAAACACGGGGAGCAGCTCCACGACGCGGCCAACGGCTGGGACCACAGCCTTGTCCGCCCGGCGGGAGAGACCCCGCCTCCCAAGTCCGTGGGAAACGGCCTCACCTTCCGCCGGAATTTGACGGGAGCGGAGGAGATCCAGGCGGGGGCCCAGCTGTTGGCGGAACGGGTGGCCCTGCGGCTGCGGCGGCATCAGCTCAAGTGTACCACGGTGCAGGTGTCCCTGCGCAGCCCGGAGTTTAAGACCATCCAACGCCAAAAGGGGACCCCCGCCCCCACCAATGTCTCCCGGATGATCTTCCAGTGCGTGGTGGAGCTGCTGGAGGGGACCTGGAACTGGTCGGCCCCCCTGCGGGCCATGACCATCACCGCCGCCGGACTGGTGCCGGAGGAGGAGGCGGGGGAGCAGCTGGACCTCTTCACCCCCCAGGCCGCTGTGCGGCGGGGCAAACAGGAGAAGCTGGAGCGGACCATGGATGCCCTCCGGGACCGATATGGCCCCCATGTCATCGGCTACGCCTCCCGGCAGACCCAGACCGCCCGGGAGATCGCCGGGGACGAGACCGGAAAACGAAAGGAGGAATCCCCATGAGCGCCGGTGTACTGCTGTGGATTTTGGGCTGGAACGTGGCCGCCTTCTGCCTTATGGGCGTGGACAAGTGGAAGGCCAAACACGGCAGATGGCGTCTGCCGGAGAAGGTTCTCTTTCTGTCCGCCCTGGCCGGGGGGAGCGTGGGCGCCCTGCTGGGTATGGGCTTTTTCCGCCACAAGACCCGCCACTGGACCTTTCGCCTGGGGATGCCGGCCATTCTGATCCTGCAAGTGGCGGCCCTGACGGCCTGGACATACTGGGATGTTTTCCTCCGATAGGGGGAGGGCCTGCCCCGGGGGGACAAAGTGCCCAAGCACAGCCCCTCCCGGCGGTGATCTTCCCACAGAGTCACTACTTGACGGGAGGAAGAAATTGTGCTAAAATCCGAGATTGCGATGAACTATTTTTGACGGGCAAAATCCGTCGGAATGGGAAGCATGGGGCCGGTTCGAGACGGCCTGGAAAGGGGAGAGACCGCGCGATGCTGACCGATCTGAAGTCTGCCAAAAAGGTGACGGGGGCCAAGCAGGTCACCCGTGCCCTGAAAAACGGGACGGCCCGCCGGGTCTTTCTGGCCCAAGACGCCGACCCCCGGGTGACAGAACCCATCGAGCTTCTCTGCCGGGAGCAGGGAACCGAGACCGAGGCCGTGGCAACCATGGCCGCCCTGGGCAGTGCCTGCGGCATCGCTGTGGGCAGCGCGGTGGCCGCCGTGGTGGACTGACCCAGACTTTTTTCGATATTCGCCGCATAGGCTTTGTCCTGGGCGGTTAGAATATAAATCCATTGTAATTTTTGAGAAAGGAGGAACCACATGCCTACGTTTAATCAGCTGGTTCGCAAGGGAAGAGAACAGGCGACCTACAAGTCCAACTCTCCTGCCATGCAGAAGGGCCTGAACACCCTGAAGAACAAGGAGACCGACCTGCCCTCCCCCCAGAAGAGAGGGGTGTGCACCGCCGTTCGTACCTCTACCCCCAAGAAGCCCAACTCCGCACTGCGGAAGATCGCCCGTGTGCGTCTGACCAATGGCTATGAGGTGACCGCTTACATCCCCGGTGTGGGCCACAACCTGCAGGAGCACTCTGTGGTCATGATCCGCGGCGGCCGTGTCAGGGACCTGCCCGGTGTGCGTTACCACATCATCCGCGGCAGCCTGGATACCCAGGGGGTCAACGGCCGGATGCAGGCCCGCTCCAAGTACGGCGCCAAGAGACCCAAGGCCGGCAAGAAGTAAGGAGCCCGGGAAGCACATTTTTTGACTGATTTTTTGCGCTCAGCGCAAAGCAAAGGCTTTGCCGTGAGTCGCTTACCATAGAAATCCGGTACATGGTACAGGGTTTGGGGAAGCTCTCAAGGCAGGCACGGGACAAGGTCTGCTTGTCCCACACGGAAAGCAGCGGCTTTTCGAGTACCTATGAAATCATTTTTTTATGAAGGAGGGAAGCAAAGTGCCCAGAAGAGGAAACGTACCCAAGCGGGAAGTGTTGCCCGATCCTATGTACCGTTCCGTACTGGTAACTAAGCTGATCAACAGCATTATGCTCGACGGCAAGAAAGGCGTGGCACAGAAAGTGGTTTACAGCGCCTTTGACATTGTCAAGGAGCAGACCGGCAAGGATCCCCTGGAGGTCTTCACCGCCGCCATGGAGAACATCATGCCGTCCCTGGAGGTCAAGGCCCGCCGTGTGGGCGGCGCCACCTATCAGGTGCCCATGGAAGTGCGCCCGGAGCGCCGCCAGACCCTCGGCCTGCGCTGGCTGACCACCTATGCCCGCAAGCGCAGCGAACGGACCATGAAGGAGCGTCTGGCCGCAGAGCTGATGGACGCCGCCAACAACCTTGGCAGCGCCGTGAAGAAGCGGGAAGAGGTCCATAAGATGGCCGAGTCCAACAAGGCATTCGCACACTTCCGCTGGTAATCTGGAGGAAAAAGAAGAATGGCACGTAAAGTTACTCTGGAAAACACCAGAAACATCGGCATCATGGCCCACATCGACGCCGGAAAAACCACCACCACCGAGCGAATCCTGTATTACACCGGCGTCAACTATAAGATCGGTGAGACCCATGACGGCACCGCCACCATGGACTGGATGGCCCAGGAACAGGAGCGGGGCATCACCATCACCTCCGCCGCCACCACCTGCTACTGGACCGGCACCGCCGGCCAGTTCCCCCAGACCCGGATCAACATCATTGACACCCCGGGCCACGTGGACTTCACCGTGGAGGTGGAGCGTTCCCTGCGGGTGCTGGACGGTTCTGTCACCGTCATGTGCGCCAAGGGCGGCGTGGAGCCCCAGTCTGAGACAGTGTGGCGCCAGGCCGACCACTATAAGGTCCCCCGCATGATCTACGTCAACAAGATGGACATCATGGGCGCGGACTTCTACAACGTTTTGAACATGATTCATGACCGCCTCAAGTGCAACGCGGTGCCCATCCAGCTGCCCATCGGCAGCGAGGAGACCTTCAAGGGCATCATTGACCTGGTGGAAATGAAGGCCGACGTCTATTACGACGCCGAGGGCAAGGACATGCGGGTGGAGGAGATCCCCGAGGACATGATGGACCTGGCCCAGGAGTACCGGACCAAGCTCATCGACGCCTGCGCCGACCTGGACGAGGAGCTCATGATGCTGGCCCTGGAGGATGAGCCCATCCCCGCGGACATGATCCGGGCCGCCCTGCGCAAGGGCACCATTGAGAACCTGCTGGTCCCCGTGACCTGCGGCACCTCCTACCGGAACAAGGGGGTCCAGAAGCTCCTGGACGCCATCGTGGACTACATGCCCTCCCCCCTGGACATCCCCGCCATCAAGGGCGTGAACCCCGACACCGGCGACGAGGACGAGCGTCCCGCCGACGACAAGGCCCCCTTCTCCGCCCTGGCCTTTAAGATTGCCGCCGACCCCTATGTGGGCCGTCTGTCCTTTATCCGCGTGTACTCCGGCGTGCTGAACACCGGCACCTCCGTGCTCAACTCCACCAAGCGGCAGAGAGAGCGCATCGGCCGGATTCTGCAGATGCACGCCAACCACCGGGAGGACATTGAGACCGTCTACTCCGGCGACATCGCCGCCGTGGTGGGTCTGAAGAACTCCACCACCGGCGACACCCTGTGCGACGACAAGGCCCCCATCATTCTGGAGTCCATGGAGTTCCCCGAGCCCGTCATCCGGGTGGCCATCGAGCCCAAGACCAAGGCCGGCCAGGAAAAGATGGGCGTGGCCCTCATGAAGCTGGCCGAGGAGGACCCCACCTTCAAGACCTACACCGACGAGGAGACCGGCCAGACCATCATCGCCGGCATGGGCGAGCTCCACCTGGAGATCATCGTGGACCGTCTGCTCCGGGAGTACAAGGTGGAGGCCAACGTGGGCGCACCCCAGGTGGCCTACAAGGAGACCATCAAGAAGTCGGTGGAGCAGGACACCAAGTATGCCCGGCAGTCCGGCGGTAAGGGCCAGTACGGTCACGTGAAGATCCGTGTGGAGCCCAACGAGTCCGGCAAGGGCTATGAGTTCGTCAACGAGATCGTGGGCGGCGCCATCCCCAAGGAGTATATCCCCGCCGTGGACGCCGGCATTCAGGGCGCCATGGAGGCCGGTATTCTGGCCGGCTACCCCGTGGTGGACGTGAAGGTCACTCTGTACGACGGCTCCTTCCACGAGGTGGACTCCTCCGAGATGGCCTTTAAGATCGCCGGTTCCATGGCCTTCAAGGAGGCCTGCCGGAAGGCCAACGCCTGCCTGCTGGAGCCCATCATGAAGGTCTCCGTCATCGTCCCCGAGGACTACATGGGCGATGTCATCGGCGATTTGAACTCCCGCCGCGGACAGATCCAGGGCATGGAGGCCCGCCCCGGCGCCCAGCAGATCGACGCGCTGGTTCCCCTGTCCGAGATGTTCGGCTACGCCACCGACCTGCGCAGCCGAACCCAGGGCCGCGGCCAGTACTCCATGGAGCCCCACAGCTATGTGGAGATTCCCAAGTCCATCACCGACAAGATTGTCGAGAAGCGCAACGGCGCGGAATAACTGGAATTTTCTTGGAATTGTGCAAGAAATCCGGATTTTCCCGTTGTAATTTCAAGGGATATCCTGTAAAATAGGACTACCTGAAATCGCATGATCAGTAAAACAGCCTTTTGTCTGTATTTTGAGGAGGATTATCAATCATGGCCAAGCAAAAGTTTGAAAGAACCAAGCCCCACGTAAACATCGGTACCATCGGTCACGTTGACCATGGTAAGACCACCCTGACCGCTGCCATCACCAAGTACCTGGCTCTGCAGGGCAAGGCTCAGTTCGAGGATTATTCCAGCATCGACAAGGCCCCCGAGGAGAGAGAGCGCGGCATCACCATCAACACCGCTCACGTGGAGTATGAGACCGACGTCCGTCACTATGCCCACGTTGACTGCCCGGGCCACGCCGACTATATCAAGAACATGATCACCGGTGCTGCCCAGATGGACGGCGCGATCCTGGTCATCGCCGCCACCGACGGCCCCATGGCCCAGACCCGTGAGCACATCCTGCTGGCCCGTCAGGTGGGCGTGCCCGCCATCGTCGTCTTCCTGAACAAGGTTGACCTGCTGGACGACGAGGAGCTGCTGGAGCTGGTGGAGATGGAAGTCCGCGAGCTGCTGAGCAAGTATGAGTTCCCCGGCGATGACCTGCCCGTCATCAAGGGTTCCGCTCTGAACGCCCTGACCTGCGAGTCCGACGACCCCAACGCCCCTGACTATGCCTGCATCAAGGAGCTCATGGACGCTGTTGACAGCTACATCCCCACACCTCCCCGTGATGACTCGCTGCCCTTCCTGATGCCCGTGGAGGACGTGTTCACCATCACCGGCCGTGGCACCGTGGCCACCGGCAGAGTGGAGCGTGGCCAGATCAAGATGGGCGACGCCGTGGAGATCGTCGGCCTGGCCGAGGAGAGCAAGAAGTCCGTCATCACCGGCATCGAGATGTTCCGCAAGCTGCTGGACTATGCTGAGGCCGGCGACAACGTGGGCACCCTGCTGCGTGGTATCGACAAGAAGGAGATCGAGAGAGGCCAGGTTCTGGCTAAGCCCGGCTCCATCAAGCCCCACACCAAGTTCTCTGGCCAGGTGTACGTCCTGTCCAAGGACGAGGGCGGCCGTCATACCCCCTTCTTCAACAACTATCGTCCTCAGTTCTACTTCCGTACCACCGACGTGACCGGCGTCATCTCCCTGCCCGAGGGCGTTGAGATGTGCATGCCCGGCGACAACGTGGTCATGAACGTGGAGCTGATCACCCCCATCGCCATTGAGAAGGGCCTGCGCTTCGCTATCCGTGAGGGTGGCCGTACCGTGGGTTCCGGCGTTGTTACCGAGACCGCTGAGTAAGTTTCTCACGTTTTTCAGAAGGGCAAAGCCTCTGCTTTGCCCTTCTGTTTTTTTCTATGGAGCCATTGTTCCACGTGCTGAGAGGAGGCGGAGACATGAGTACAAGCACCATTGACACAGAAACCCTGGAGAACAGCGTGCAGACCGGGGTGAACCAGCTGCTGCGGGGGGGCTGGGGGGAGGCCCTGAAGACCATCCTATTTGCCCTTTTGCTGCTGGTCATCTGTCTGGTGATCAAGGCCATTTTGCTCAAACTGCTGGACCGGGGATTGAACCGCTTCAGCCAGGTGGAGAAGAGCCTGCACACCTTCATCCGGTCCATGGCCAATATCCTGCTGTGGTTTATTACCCTCATGGTGGTGGCGGATTCCCTGGGCATCAACGCCAGCTCCCTGCTGGCCCTGGTGAGCATTCTGGGTCTGGCGGTCTCCCTGTCGGTGAAGGACAGCTTGTCCAACCTGGCCGGGGGACTGACCATCCTGGGGACGAAACCCTTTAAGGTGGGGGACTATGTGGAGATTGGAGAGACAGGGGGGACGGTGCAGGAGATCGGCCTGGTGTACACCAAGCTGACCACCATTGACAACCGGCGCATCCTGATGCCCAACAGCCTTGTGGTGGATGCCCAGGTGACCAACTACACCACGGAGCCCCTGCGCCGGGTGGATCTGACGGTGTCGGCCTCCTATGACGCGCCGGTGGAGAAGGTGAAGCAGACCATCCAGGGGGTGCTGAAGGATCACGACAAAATCCTGCTGGACCCGCCCCCCTTTGCCCGTCTGTCTGGGTATGGGGACAGCGCCATGGAGTATACCATCCGGGTCTGGTGCGAGAACGGGGACTACTGGACGGTGTACCACGACCTGCTGGAGGAGATCAAAACCGCCTTTGACCGGGAGCACATCTCCATCCCCTATCCCCACCTGGAGGTCAAACTTCACCAGTCCTGAGGGACCAGACCGGGGGCGCAGAGGCGTTGCCTTTTGGTGGAAGATATGCTATCATGGGCCTGTTTTCAAAAGAGGAGGGCGAAGGATGACCTTTTATCAGGAACTGCAGCTCAATCAGGCGGGCTCCAAGCTGATGATCCAGGAGGCGGTGGGAAGGCGGGCCAAGGCCTGGCACCTGCTGGTATATCTGGTGAAGATTCTGCTGACCATGGTGTTCTGTGTGGCCTTTGTCACCCTGTACGGCTGGGTGTTTGGGGCGGAGAACAACATTGTGGGCGTGGTGGTTCTGCTCTGCCTGATGGTGTTCCGGCAGGCGGACCTGGGCATGCGGCGGGGCCAGAGCCTGCTGGCCCTGGGTCTTGTGTTTCTGGTGCTGGCCTTTGGCCCCCGGCTGGCCAACCTGGCGGAGCTGGGCGGGGAACTGGCTGTCCATGGCCTGAGTCTGCTGGTGATCCTGGTGCTGGGCTGCCACAATGTGGGGATGGGGAACCATCTGACCCTGGTGCTGGGGTATCTGCTGCTGTATGGCTATGACGTGGAGGCGGCGGCATTTCCCAGCCGGCTGGCGGCCCTGGCAGTGGGCTGCGGCCTGACCCTGCTGGTCTATGCCCGGAACCACAGAGCGGACCCCTATTGGGAGGGCATTCCCGCCGTGCTCCGCGCCTGGAGCTTGGGGGAGGCGCGCAGCCGCTGGCAGCTGAAGGCGGCCTTCGGGGTGGCCACGGCCCTGGTGCTGGCCCATGGTCTGGGCTTTCCCCGGCCCATGTGGATGGGGATTGCCGCCATGTCGGTGTTGCTGCCCAGCCGGCAGGCCATTCCCGGCCGGGTGAAGGGACGGATCTGGGGCAACCTGGCGGGGGGCGCGGGCTTTTGCCTGCTGTACTGCCTGCTGCCGGGCAGTCTGCTGCCCTATCTGGGGATTTTCGGCGGCATTGGCGTGGGCCTTTCGGCCACCTATGGCTGGCAGGCGGTGTTTAACTCCCTGGGCGCCATGTCCATCATGGTGGGAACCCTGGGCCTGCCCGGCGTGGTGCTCTTCCGGGTGGGCAACAACGCCCTGGGCGCCCTATACGCCTGGGCCGTGGACCGGCTGGCCGGCCCCGCCTGGCGGGTGCTGCGGCGCGCCGCCAGCTGAATGCGGTGCAGAAACGCCGCCCACCGTGGGATAACGGCGGGCGGCGTTGTCTTTGTTTGCGGGGGGGACCCGTTCAGGTTTTGGCGGGGTAGGGCAGGGCCTGGATGAAGCCGTCCCCCTCGTTGGAGTAGATCTCCCCGCCGATGACCTCTTTTTTATAGAGGAGAAGACTGGCCCAGATATTTTCCTGTAAACCGGGGTAGTTGGAGACCTGATAGGTATAGCGTTTGACGGTTTTGCCGGCGTACTGGGACAGGTCGAAGCCCTGGGATTTCTGGAGGGACAGGTACTCGTCGTAGGAGGCGTCGAAGGTGTCCGGGAGGCGGATGTCCTCTACGGCGGCAGGCTCCTGGGAGACGATCCAGCCGTAGCCCTCCAGAAAGGCCACCCGGTCGGCGTTGGTTTTGATGCCCCGGGGGTCCACTTGCAGGTCGGCCACGGCCGCGGCGCTCTGGATGTCCCGCACCAGTCCCAGGCCGGCCCCCAGAACCCCCAGGGCCAGGGCGAACAGGGCGCAGCCGGCCACCAGGCGGCGGGGATGGAGTTTCTTGGTGATGATGATCATGGATGGTAGCTCCTCTCAGTGCGGCGCCGGCGGCCGGGAAAGGGGACCGGCGGCGAAAATCTTCTCCTTACTCTATGTCCACGGCGGAAAAAATATGATACAATGGCGAAAACAACGGGTACAGGAGGGGAGAGACCATGGAGCGGTTGGACAAGCTGTTGGCGGCCACGGGCCAGTGGTCCCGGAAAGAGGCCAAGGCGTTGGTCAAGGCGGGCCGGGTCCAGGTAGGGGGCGCCCGGCCCAAGGGACCGGAGGACAAGGTGGCCGAAGGCACCCCCGTCACAGTGGATGGCCGGCCCATTGCCACGGAGCAGGGGGTTTATGTGATGCTCCACAAGCCCGCCGGGGTGGTCTCCTCCACCCAGGACCCCCGGGAGCGGACGGTGCTGGACCTGCTGCCCCAGCATCTGCGGCGGCGGGCGCTGTTTCCCGTGGGGCGGCTGGACAAGGACACCGAGGGGCTGCTCCTGCTCACCAATGACGGACCTCTGGCCCACGCCCTTTTGGCGCCGGGGCGGCATGTGGACAAGGTCTACTATGCCCGCACTGCCGGCTGTCTGACGGAGGAGGACTGCAGGGCGTTTGCGGCAGGCATGACCCTGGGAGGCGGCCTGGAATGCCTGCCGGCGGGGCTGGAAATCCTCTCCGCCGGGCCGG
>OLQT01002404.1_pt1 | contig 10147 bp, 10 predicted proteins | sample 1672651 | NCBI WGS metagenome assembly OLQT01 (sample SAMEA3136709, study PRJEB25190) | human gut metagenome | biome: human gut; feature: human-associated habitat; material: faeces | place: Austria | collected 2013 | reverse complement strand
CGCCGAACGACCCGTGGCCGTTCGGCGCCGCTAGGCTTCGTTATTCGATTCGCCCGAAGCGATCGGGCGTGCGTTGCCTATTCCTTGACGCCGTACTGCTTGTAGTACTCGTCGATGGCGGCCTTGATGTCGTCGTTGATGACGACCTCGCCCTCGACCTCCTTGTTGTACAGGCATTCGACGACCTCGGCCATGCTGACGATGGACGCAACGGGGAAGCCGTACTTCTCCTGCACCTCTTTCTGAGCGGTGACCACGCCGCCCTTGCCGACCTCCATGCGGTTCAGGCTGACGATCAGGCCCTTTACCTCCACATCGGCAGCGCCCTTGAGGATGGGATACGTCTCATCGATGGACTTACCGGAGGTGGTGACGTCCTCGACCATGATGACGCGATCGCCGTCGTGCAGATCGGCGCCCAGCAGGTTGCCCTTGTCGGCACCGTGGTCCTTGACCTCCTTGCGGTTGCAGCAGTAGCGCACTTCCTTGCCGTAGAGCTCCTGCAGCGCGATGGCGGTGACCACAGCCAGCGGGATGCCCTTGTAGGCCGGACCGAACACCACGTCGAAGTCCAGGCCGAAGTTATCATGGATGGCCTGGGCGTAGTACTTGCCCAGACGATGCAGCTGCTCTCCCGTGACGTACGCGCCGGCGTTCATGAAGAACGGGGACTGGCGGCCGCTCTTCAGCGTGAAGCTGCCGAACTTCAAAACGTGGCTCTCCACCATGAAGTGGATGAACTCTTCCTTATACTGCTCCATGAAATCCCCTTTCGTAAAGAAACGGGGCGGGGAAACGATCCCTTTGCCCCGTCAAACCGGCTTCTAGATAAAGTAGCAAATTCTCTTCGATTACGCCAACCGTCGACTCGTAGGCCGGCGGTCGGCAAGGGCGCTTCCGACGCCCAAGACCATCCCGGGCCACGCGGGTGGCAACCTTCAGGCCGCCCTCGCGCAAGCGAAAGGCGGAACGAGGCGCCGGAAGCCGCCGATTGCAAACGGACCCGACCGCCGATGAGCGGCCGGGGCCGCGCTAGTCCTCTACGCGGATGACGCTGGGCTCGGCGCGCAGAACGTCCTCCCGCCGATCTCCTCGAGCACGCGGCGCACACTTGCCTCGCTGGCGGTATGCGTGACGTAGCTGAGGTTCACCGTCTCGTGCTGGGCGCTGCCGCGCTGCACCACGCTGCGCACGCTGACGCCGTGCTTGGCGAACACGCCGGCCATGGCGGCAAGCACGCCGGAACGGTCCGCAACGGAGAAGCGGATGTAGTACTTCGTGCTGAGCTTCTCCATGGGAACGATGGACAGGTTGTCGGTGCAGGTGCAGCCGACCACCGGCGGGATGCCGAGCGTCATATGGCGCGCAACCTCCAGCACATCGCCCATGACCGCCGCAGCGGCAGGGCCAGCGCCGGCGCCCTCGCCGAAGAACATGGTCTCGCCCACGGCGTCGCCCGTGACGTAGATTGCGTTGAACACGCCGTTGACCTGGGCCATCTGATGGGCCTTCGGCAGCATGGTGGGATGCACACGCACATCGATGCCCTCGGGCGTGCGATGCGCCAGCGCCAGCAGCTTGATAACGTAGCCCATGTCGTCCGCGGTGTCCATGTCGAGCTGCGTGATGTTGCGGATACCCTCGGTGTAGACGTCGTTGAGCTTCACGCGGCTGTTGAAGGCGATGGATGCCAGGATGGCGATCTTCGCGGCGGCGTCAAAGCCGTCCACGTCGGCGGTGGGATCGGCCTCGGCGAAGCCCTTCGCCTGAGCCTCGGCCAGCGCGTCCTCGTAGGACAGGCCGTCGTCGACCATGCGCGTGAGCATGTAGTTGGTGGTGCCGTTCACGATGCCCATGACGGAGGTGATCTCGTTGCTGATGAGGGAATGCTTCAGCGGCTGGATGATGGGAATACCGCCGCCGACGCTGGCCTCGAAGCCCACTTCCAGATTCTTTTCGCGGGCAAGGTCCATGACCTCATCGCCGAACGTGGCCATGAGCGCCTTGTTGGCGGTGACCACGTTCTTACCCGCGCGAAGGGCGCCGAGCACCACGTCACGCGCAGCGGTGGTGCCGCCGATCAGCTCGATGACGATATCGATCTCGGGGTCGTTGATGATGTCGTTGAAGTCCTCGGTGAACAGGTGCAGAACGCCGCGCGCCTCTGCCTGCTCGGGATTGCGCGAGCACACGCGCACCACTTCCATGTCGACGCCCAGGTGGCGCTTGAAATCCTCGCGATGGTTGCGCAGGATGTCCAAGCAGCCGCCGCCGACGGTGCCCGTTCCCACGAGTCCAAGTTTGATGGTCATGTCTCCCCCTTCGAAAGGTTGAAAAGCTGCGCCCGAAGCGCCGGGCGGATTTGGGATGGCTATGTTGCAAACCAGAGGATACCGCAGGAACGCCGGCACCGCGCGCCGATGCCGCCCACAGGCCCCTTGGAGCCGGCGAGACGACCGCCGATCACGCAAAACCCGCGAAAGCGCGGAATATGCGGCGGGCGGTCGGGCTTGCGGCTGCCGGGTGTGCCCCAGCGCCGAACGAGCCCGACCGCCCGGAAGCGGCTAGATGTCGCGGTGATACAGGTCGGCGTAGGTCTCGCGGCGGGTGACCACGCGGGCCTGGCCGTCCTTCACGAACACGATGCCGGGGCGCGGCTGGCCGTTGTAGTTGCTGGCCATGGTGTAGCAGTACGCGCCGGTACCGAACACCGCGATGACATCGCCCAGGTCGGGCGTCTGCAGCGGCATGTCGATGACTACCGCATCGCCGCTTTCGCAGTGCTTGCCGCACAGCGTGACGATCTCGGCGCGGGGCTGGCCGGCCTTGTTGGCGATAGTGGGCTCGTAATCGGCGTGGTAGAGCGCCGTGCGGATGTTGTCGGACATGCCGCCGTCGATGGCCACGTACTTGCGGATGCCGGGCAGCGTCTTCAGGATGCCGACGGTGTACAGCGTAAGGCCCGGGGTTGCCACCAGGCTGCGGCCGGGCTCGACCGCCAGGCGCGGCAGCTTCACGCCCAGGCGCTCGCAGTTCTCGCGGACCGCGTTGACGGTGCACTCGGCGAACTCGTCGATGGTGGAGGGCTTGTCATCGGCCTTGTAGGCGATGCCCAGGCCGCCGCCCATGTCGAGCTCCTCGACCTCGTAGCCGTAGGTTTCCTTCACGCGGGCGATGAACTCGACCATGACCTGCACGGCTTCAGCGAACGAATGCAGCGCGAAGATCTGCGAGCCGATGTGGCAGTGGAAGCCGGCCAGGCGCACGTTCGGGGCCTCGAGCGCGTCCTTGACGCACTTGAAGGCGAAGTCGTCGAGCATGGTGAAGCCGAACTTGCTGTCCTCGCAGCCCGTGCGGATGTACTCGTGCGTGTCGGCCTCGACGCCGGGGGTGACGCGCATGTAGATGTCCTGCGTGACGCCCAGCTCGCCGGCGATCTTGCTGATGCGGCCCAGCTCGATGCGGCTGTCCACCACGATGCGGCCCACGCCCGCCGAAATGGCCTCGCGCAGCTCCTGCGGCGTCTTGTTGTTGCCGTGCACGAACACACGCTCCATGGGGAAGCCCGCCTGCTGCGCGCACCACAGCTCGCCGCCGCCGGACACGTCGAGGCACAGGCCCTCCTGCGCGACGATACGCGCGGTTTCCTTATTAAGGAACGCCTTGGAGGCGAAGATGACGTCGGAGTTCTCATAGCGGCTGCGGAACGCCTTGAGGTAGGTTTCCATGCGGTTGCGCATGTCAGCCTCATCCATGACGTAGAGCGCGGTGCCTTCCTTATGGGCAAGCTCCACCATGTCGACGCCGCCGACGAACAGGTGGTCGTCGCGCACCTCGGCAGTCATGGGCAGCACGGCGCCCAGTTCCATGGTAGTGCGGTTATCAGGTTGCTTGGTGTGATCCGATGGTGCCAAAGACATAGGCGCGCTCGCTTTCTCGCAGTTCCCGGTGTCAAGTTGCAATTGGCAAACTGACGCTGTTCTCAATCCGTTCCATAGTATCAGGCTCGGGCGCACGGCACTGTGTCAACCTGGTAAATTCGAGTGCAAATAGCAACGGCTCGGCAACCCCCGCCGAGCCGTTCCCTGACACGAAAAAGCCCCCGCTTTCGCGAGGGCTTTGCATATGAAGTTATGTTTGCCGCGCAGGTGCGTTTACTTATGGGAGACCAGGTAGGTCAAGCCGGCGGAGATGGCGAACAGCACCACGAATTCACCCAGGAGCGGTGCCACGGTGCTACCGAACCATGCAAGGCTGATGGCCGGAGTCTGAGCCGCCACCAGGGTGAAACCCGTCAGCGACGCAGTGGCCGAAGATGCGATGGCGCACACGGCGATCGCGATTGCCAACAGGGCGACGAACCCGACGAGCATGGTAATCGGGGTATGGTTTCCTTGGATCTGTTTCACGTTCGTTGCTGCGTTCATTTTAACCCGTCATCCTTTCTCGCTCGCCTGAATCCGTTTCAGGCTTCGGTCTACTTCACCGTTTGGCAACGTTGGAAATCTGTTCCTTGACAACTTCGTTGCGTTCGGTGCGATTGCCAATCTATCAGGGCTGCGCCAGAAGTGAAGATGTCCGTCGATTTCTTCACTATTCGGACACTTTTCGCCAACATTTTGTGCACCTGCACAAAAGTATGGTCAATAGAAATCCCCTTAACCGATAGGCTATGTGAATATATGTTTCACCAGGTTATCGGTAGAAAATCGATTTTTGCCCTGCCGAATCGGCCACTAAAATACTGGCCGATTAATCTGCGCCTTATAAGAAAATTGTTCAAGAGTATCTTTTTGCTTTTACGTTTTAAAGAGCTTTTTGCGGTGTTCACAGAAGCCCCACCAGGCCTTTACGCATGCGGTACAATTTGAGCCGCGAAAACATGCCATCGCGGCGAATCCTGCCCGATCGGCACGGCGACAACCGTCAACGTCACGCAAGGAGGTCAAAATGGCGAAACCCGAACCGTCCATGGATGAATGGCTCAAGGAAGCGAAGCAGGACCCGAAGGCCGCGCAGTGCGGCATGTTCCTCACGCACAACGGCGTGGTGCGCATCACGCCCAAGGCGCAGGTGCGCGAGGGCGTCGAGGGGCTTGGCGATGTGGCGCAGGTCGACTTCAGCTACGACGCCGAGGGTCTTGAGCAGGCCGTCAAGGAGGCGCTCACGTGGCCGGGCGTCTATTATGTGCGCGTATGGCTCAACGAGGGCGTGCTGAACGTGGGAGATTCGCTCATGTACGTGCTCATCGGCGCCGACATCCGCCCGCACTGCATCGACGCGCTGCAGAAGCTGGTCGGCAAGATCAAAAACGAGCTGGTGGTGGAGAAGGAGATCTACGCGTAGGCGAGATATCCGGGTATAAACGAGAATAGGGCGACGGGTTCAAACGAACCCGTCGCCCTATTCATTGGTGAGCGAAACGGTTAATGCGACGCCGTACTACTCGCGAGAGCGCCTGCGATAGGCAACCACCGCTGCGACAACCGCCGCCAGGGCCACCAGCCCGATAAGCGCCGCCGCCATGCCAATCATATCGCCCGTCTGGGCCATGGAAGCAGCCTGCGGCTGTGCAAGCTGCACGGGCGCCTGGTAAGCGTTCTCGAACGTGCACGCTTCGCACTTCTGGCCCGCCGCGTTCTTCACGAGCACCTGCGTATACAGGGAATCCGGACCATCCTGCTCGTTCCACATGCAATACACTTCGACGTTGTAGACCTGCTCGTCATACGTCCAGCCCTCGGCATTGCCGGGAACCTGCCGCACCGTGTAATGATGCAGCCCCACCTCGGTGAACGACAGGGCGAACTGCGCGGAACCCCCGCCCGCGATCATCGCCTGCGACTGGTCCGGCAAAACCGTCTCGCCATCAGCGCCGGAGATCTGGACGGCAAAGTCCTGCGCTTGCGCAGGCGCGTCCCCCTTCACGATCACCTGTGCCGTGATCTGCGCCGAAACCGGCGCATACGCCCCTTCGGCCGCATATGCCTGCGCAGAGGGCGCGACACATGCGAACGCGGCGACGAGCACCGCCGCGACAAGCGACACGATCGCGAGGTTTCGTTTTACGTTCAATGCATACGTCATAGCTTGTCCTTTTCTTTCCTCGCGCCATTCGGCATACCGTGCGCTATCCGCGCTATGCCTTGTCGGCGGCGCGCTCCCCAGTAACCCTGCATAGCAACAGCGTTCTTTCGTTCACGCCGGAAGATGCGCACGTCGAGAGCGCCACCACCTGATCGCTTGCGGACGGCAGACCATCTCGCTGGAACACGGCATCCTGCACGACCTTCTCAGCCAGCGCGGGCATGCGATCGGCGCTGGCGGGAGTGCCATAGTAGACACCGTCATAAGCATCCGCCTTGACCACCGCACATATCTGCAGGTCGAGCGTGCGGTCCGGCAGGTACAGCGTGCCATTCTGGTTCTGGTTGAAGAAGCCTTCATCCAGGAACTTGTCCAAATCGCCGAACATCTTGCCGTACTGCATATGATGGCCCATGAGCACCTCGTAAGGCTCGGTGAAATCCCTCGAGCATTTGCTGTCAAGGAAGATGCTGCCCGAGGCGCTGTACGCGCCGGTGGCATCCTTGCTGAGATACTCGAAGTCATCCTTGCCGCGGACCACCGGATAGTCGATGTTCGTGTTGTCGACGGTGATCCAGGCGCATACGTCGGGGTTCAAAGCCAGCAACTCGGAGAAGCTGACCGCATCGCCCGACTTCAGCGCGGCAAGCCGGGCCTGGCTATCCCCTCCGTTCGCCAACGCATACGCGTCCCAAAGAGCGTAGGCGGACACAGAGAGCGCGAGCGCCAGCACGATGCCGAGCGCCCAGACGACCGCACGGTCGAGCGCGCAAGCCACCCGCAGGGCGCGGGTGGGCTTGCGCGCTCCATAGCTGCCGAAGCTGTCAGCAGCTAGCCGCAATTAGAATTCCTCGCTCGCGCGGCGCTTACGGGAAATCAGCAGGGCGCCGGCACCCGCGACGACAACAAGACCGCCGAAGACGAAGGGCATGGTGTCGGAGTTAACGCCCGTCGCCGGAGCGAAGCCCTTCTCGTTGGTGTAGGCAACTGCGCTGCCGCCAGCCTTGATGGTGCCGGCAGCAACCGCGCCAGCCTGAGCCTGGCCGCCATCAACGGCGAAATTTTCAGTGTAATCCGTGTCGGCCTCGGTCACCGTATAGGTTGCGCCGTCAGGAAGGTTCTTGATCTCGATGAACTCGTCATGCTTCAGCGTGAAGGAGAAGTTCTTGTTGTTATTTTCAATCGTCAGGGTGTCCGTCTCGATGCCCGTCTTCGTATGCTTCTCGACGTCGTAAGAACCCTGAGCACCATCGAGCATCAGCGTGTACTTGAACTCGTCGGCGGTGTTCGCAGCGGTGCCGGCGACCTTCTTGGACACCGTCAGGCTGTCGTTTGCCTTCTTATCGTTGATGAATGCGGCATTGCCAGCCTTGTCGCCATTGGCAGCCTTCGCCTTGATCTCCCTGATAAACGGCGTGTCGCTTGCAGGATAGTTATCCGGCATGGACACGACGACTTCGACGTTGTACTCGGTGCCGTCATACAAGATGTTGGGGTTCGAGTCGGCAATCTCCTTCACGGTGAAGTTGTAAGTACCAGGTGCCGTGAAATTATAGCCCTCAAACAGCTGCTGAGCCGTCAGCCTGGCAGTCGCGGAAGCGCCAGTGCCAGCAAGGGTTTTCCAATCCGCCGTCAGCGTGCGCTGGACCGGAACCGTAGACAGCGCGGTGGGCACCCAGGTGCCTTGCGCGGTAGCACCCGTAAACTGGATCTGGAACGTAAACGTTTCCGTATTGTTCAGCTGCGTGTTCGACGCCGCGGTCCAGGTCTTATCAACGGTAAAGCCGTTGCCCTCAACCGTCGTTGCAAACGCAGCGCCCGGAAGAGCGATCACCATGGAACCAGCAAGTGCCGCCGCAACCACATTCTTCTTCAAGCGAGACATAGCCATAGCCTTTCCTTTCTCCCGTCTCGTTTCCTATATCCCACGCAGTCGCAGCAGGGCCACAACCTTGCCCTCAACCACGTTGATACCTATCGCGCCTACTTCGCGGCTATCGACTGCCTGCATGCGATCGTCGCCCAACACGAAGTATTGCCCTTCGCCAAGCGTTAACGGATATGCCGGACCGCTTTCCGCCGGCGCGGTGGATTGGCCGTTCGACGAAGGCTGCGCGCTCCCGTTGACCTTGAACGCGCCGTCTTCAGTGACCTCGACCACGTCGCCGGGCAATGCCACCACACGGCCGATAAGCTGCTGCCCGGATTGGGTGCGGTACACAATCACGTCGTTCGCCGAATACGTTTGCTCGAGCCGATACGTCAGCGCGACATCGCCATCGCCCGATGCGGGCGACATGCCACCGCCGCGAACGATCGCAAGTCCGAACACCGTCTGCAGCAGAATCGTGGCCATGCCCGCCGCGCAAATGGTCTTTGCCGCCGCGGCGCCCGCACGTCTTCGCGCCTCCGCACCTTGAGCACGTCGCTCGATGACGCGCGCTTCAGGTGCCTGCGCTACTTCCCGTGCGAACTCTTCGACCCCTTGTGCCGGTGATGCTTCGGGTCCGCGGGCTGCTGCACGCGAATCAACCGCTGGGGAACCGGCGGCACTTGCAAAGCCTGAGTCTTCGGAGCCTGGGGCTTTGGCGACACCGGCTGCTCCGCGCGCGCTTGCTCCAGCAGAGCCTCGTAGCGGATCTGCTGCTCCCGGTAGAGCTGGCGGTACATTTCGTCCAAGCGATTCACCACGTGCCATGCCTGGCGCTCGTCGATTCCCCATAGGCGTCGGCGCCATACCAGACGCTGCAGCTTGTCGGCGATCAGTTGCAGCGAGACCGGCCGATCTTCCTGGATACTTTGAGGAACGCGTTTTCTACTCCTTCCAAGCACCCTGCTCACGCTTCCTGCGCGCGCAGCCCGTTGCCGCAAGAGCACCCGCTCCTGCGACAGCAACCGCGAAGAGCCCTGCCATCGGACCCGCATCAAGCGAGATCCCCGTTGCCGAAACCGCCTCGGCCGAGTTGGTGAATGCAAGCGTTTGCGTTTGGTTGGAGGCGATGGTCACCGTCTTAGGCGTCGTGGCCGTTTGCCCGTCGGTTGCAACGGTCTCGGCAGCACCGTTGTTGACAGAAACCGTGGAAGAAGTCCTGGCGTTACCGGAAAGGCCCGTTTCACGAACCGCGACCTGCGAACCGGCGGGAACCTCGGTCAGCTTGACGGACTGACCATGCTTGAGCTGAACCGTTGCCACACCCTGACCATCGAATGCCACTGAGCTGACAGCGCCTTCAGCGACGAACGTCTTGCCCGCGAGATCCGCGCACGAGAGCTCGAACGTGAACGATTGGTCGACGTTCGCAGCGCTTCCCGTCACGTTCTTCGAAACGGAAAGACTTCCCGACTGCGGGACGTAATGAGCGTAATAGGTGGTGTTCTGCGTGATGGTGCCGTCGAAGTTCGCTTTTTGCGTGCAGTCCCTATCCTTGTACCAGCCATCGAACTGATACGCCACACCATCGACGGTTTTGGTTTCAGGAATCTCCGCGGCGCTGGGCTTCTTCAGTTCGGATTCACTGTAGCCGCTTTTGACGCGCTGGGCATAATTGGGCAATACCGCCCATTCGGATTCACCGGCATCTTGCATTACATAGTTGACCGTATAGACGTTTTCCTCATTCAGCACGAGCACATGATCGTAATGGAAGGTTTTAGTTCCTGAAGGCACGGTGGGTTTGTTGTAATCATTTTTCCCCTCATTCGAGCCATCAGCAACGGTTACGCGTTCCGGGGCCAGCGTGTAATAACCCTTCTTTGACGCATTTGGACTACCCTCTTCGGCATACTTATACGTGACCCCCTCGTACTCGATTGAAGGGAATAGCGATGGATTTCCCACAAGAGAAATGTTGCTATATTGAGACGGGCTCAGGGGACCGATCGGATACAACCAGGGCGCCCACTTTGCCGAAATGGTACTGATGCCCATGCCATACCATTTCTCGTTCACGCTCGCACCGCTATCCAGCGTATAACCGGGAACAAGCGCATACCAGTACAGCTTGTGCGTCCCGTATGCCACCGTCATCGGCTCGTCCGCTGCGGCCGCCGCGGCCACAAC
>OLQT01002399.1_pt1 | contig 10170 bp, 11 predicted proteins | sample 1672651 | NCBI WGS metagenome assembly OLQT01 (sample SAMEA3136709, study PRJEB25190) | human gut metagenome | biome: human gut; feature: human-associated habitat; material: faeces | place: Austria | collected 2013 | reverse complement strand
TTTGCGAATCATTTGTCTTTCTTTTTGTGATTACCCCAACTTTTATTATAGAGCCGAGAAATTGCGAAAGCCAAAGGCAACGCGCTTCAGAGCTTTGATGGCATTGTTGCAGCCTTCAGTAAAAGCATTGGAATAAGAGCAGTCAAAAGCGTTGAGGATATAGGGCTTCCAGTTTTTGAGCATCCGTCTGCAAGCAGAGAATTCGTGAAGCGGAAGACGGTCGCAGGTATCAAACCATTTAGAGAGCCGTTTCGCAGCAGCGGAGCTGCCCATTCTGTCAAAGAAGCCCCATTGCAATGCAGCAGTGGGGCTTCTTTCACAAGCTGAAAGCCCTCCCTTCCGGGAAGGCTTCTTCAAACATTTTTTAGGGCAGCAGCACCCGGTAGCTGGGGGTTGCGGAAACCTCCACATAGGGGTGGGCGGAAAAGTAATCGAGGATCAGTTCGCTGATCTCCGTCTGGATCTCCCGCACCCGGCGGCAGACGGCGTAGTCGGGGAAATCGCCCGCACCCGTGGCCCGGTAGTTGGACATGCACAGGGTGAAGGAATCCTCATCGCGGACGGCCCGGCCATGGAATGTCAGCTCGCAGACCCGGCTTCCCACCGGCTTGCTCAGGTCGAAGGCATAGGCAATGCCGCGGAAATAGTCGTAGTTGAAATGCGCCTCCTTCGGCAGCAGGAAAGACTGGGAAATGCCCAGACTGCCGTCCGGCTTTACGTCAAAGTAGCTGGCGCACTGCTCCAGCGCCCGGCGCAGAACCGCGCCAGTGACTTCCAGCACGACCAGCGTATTGGAGTACACATAGCTGGCTACCACGTCCCGTACCGTTACCGCGCTGTCGAAACCGCGCAGGCTGTTGGGCAGCGCCGTGCAGGATATGTCCGCGCCGCTGGCCTCCAACTGCACCTGATTGAAGAAATCGGCGATGGGAGACGATTGCAGCGCCATGGTCAGCTTGTCCTCCGGCCAGAGGGCGCGGCTCAGGTGGCCGATGGGCCGATCCAGCCACAGGTTCGTGTCCTGCCAGAGCTTTTCCTGTTCCGGGGTCAGCTCCGCCCGGTCGGGCGGCGTCATCAGCTGGGAATAAAAGCGGCCCTGTTCGTCCATTTCCACCTTGACATACGCGGCGGCGTTACAGGGTGTCTGCACTACATGGGTGCCCGCATAAGTCTCGTCCGCTAAGGCGATGTGCTGGTGGCCGGTCAGCAGAAGATCAAAGGGGAACTGCTCGCAGAGACGGCAGCCCTCGTTTTCGTCCGTTTCGCTGAGAAGCGCGCCGGTGTGCAGATCCTTTTCCAGACCGCCATGATAAACGCCGATCAGAACGTCCACCTGACTGCGCAGCTTTTCCACCAGCGGACGAACCGCCTCCACAGGGTCGGTCAAAACGAAATGGGTCAGGTTTTCCGGCTTTTCCCAAAGGGTGACCCAGTGGGTCACGATTCCGATCAGGCCCACCCGCAGGCCGTTTTCCATCGTGCGGATGGCATAAGGAAGAATGGGCAGCCCGGCGGTTTTGTCCTCCACGTTGGCGCAGAGGCACTGGGCGTTCAGACGGGTCAGATAATCCTTCAGCGCGCCGTAGCCGTTGTTGAAATCGTGATTTCCCAGCGTCACAAAGTCATACTGCCGCTGGTTCAGCGCATCCGCCACGGGCAGGGGAAGGTGATGGCCGTAGCAGTAATAGGTCAGCGGCGAGCCCTGAATGGTATCTCCGCCGTCGATGACCAGCGTGTTTCCATCCTTGGGAAAGCGCATGGAAAGCAGCCCCATGGGACGGGGCTGCTGATCACAGAAATTGTTGGGATACAGATAACCGTGCGTATCCGAGGTGAAGTAAACCGTCAATCGTGCTGCCATGCTTAGCCTCTCGTGAGCCGCTTGCGGATCTTGGTGGAGAACCATTCGATCAGCAGCATCAGCACGACCATGCCGCACAGATAAGCGCCGACCATGCTCCAACGGCTGGAATTGATGCACTGAATCAGCGCCGCGCCGATGCCGCCCGCACCGACGATACCCAGCGTGGTAGCATCCTTGACGTTGATGTCAAAACGGTAGATCACCGTGGAGATAAAGTTGGGGATGATCTGGGGCAGCAGGCCGTAGCGAATCTTCTGGAACGCGGTGCAGCCGGAAGCGTCCAGACTTTCCAGGATCCGAGTGTCCACGTCCTCAATGGCGGTGATGTACATTTTGGAGATCATGCCGATGGAGCAGATGGACTGGGTCACAACGCCGCAGAAGGCGTTGGGGCCGGTGACGCGGATCCAGACCAGCGCCCATACCAGACTGGGAATGGTGCGGATGAGCAGGATAAACGCCCGGAAAAGGAAGGCCACCCAGCCGGGGACGATCTTATCCGAGGCCAGAAAACTGAAGGGGATGGCCAGAATGCCGCCGATCAACGTGCCCAGCACGGCAATGGCCACCGTCTGCATCAGCTGATAGGGAACGCCGTCGGTGGTCAGATTGAACAATAGAGCGGTATCCGGGTGGGTCAGGCCGTTCCATACGCCCTTGGCCACCTCTACGCCCTTGGTGGCGAAACCCTTGAACACCACTGCGGAGCCGGACCAGCCCAGCAGCGCGGCCACGATCAGCACCACCAGCGTATACAGCCACCACAGCCGCGGCCGGGCTTCATAAGCTTCCTGAATCGTCATGGGACGATCCGATTTTTTTTGATTTTCCATCGTTCCCATCCTCCTCAGCTCAGCTTTTTGCGCAGGTACTCGCTGGTGTTTTCAATCACAAGCACCACAATAAACAGGGTCAAAAGCAGGGTGCCCAGCCCGTGATAATCGCGCCAGCCGACCCGCTCGTTGATGATAATGCCCAGGCCGCCCGCGCCTACATAGCCCAGAATGGCCGCCGCGCGGATGTTCATTTCCAGACTGTAGAGGCAGTAGCTCAGATAGGTGGGCAGAATCTGGGGCATGCAGGCAGACCAGAAGGACTGGAACTTGCTGCCGCCCGCCGACTCCATGGCTTCGAAGGCGCCCATATCGATGGTCTCAATGGCCTCGTAAAGCATTTTGGCCACCACGCCGAAGGTAAACACGGTAATGGCCATAGTGCCCGCAAAGGTTCCCAGCCCGAAGATCAGGGCGGCGAACTTGGCGATGACCAGCGTCGGCAGGGTGCGGACCAGATTCAGCAGAAAGCGGCACAGCGCCACGGTCACGCCGCTGCGGTTGACGTTGGTGGAAGAGACCACCGCAAAGGGCAGCGCCAGCGTCGCGCCCAGCACGGAACCCAGAATCGACATTTTGATGGTATCAAATAAGGGGCTGATGACCTTGGGCATGAAGCTCCAGTCGGGCTGGAAAAGCTGCTCCAGAATCACGGTAAACTGATGGCCGCGCTTGATGAGGATGCTGATATCAAAGCCGGTCAGCAGGACGGAAGCCCAGACGGCGGCCACCACGCAGATCCAGATCAGCGGCTGACGGGAGCGGGGCTGCTGGACGGTATGCCCGTTGGGCAGGGTGATGGTTTTCGGCGGGAAGATCCGGTCGAACAGCGGGGCGCGGTATTCAGCGCTTGCTTTCTTTTTCATGCTGCGCCACCTCATTCCCCGGCCTGGGGCACGGAAGCGCCGTTATAAATGCTGTCCAGAATCTCCTGCGTGACGTTAGCGGTGGGGCCGTCGTAGACGATCTCGCCCGCCCGAATGCCGATGACCCGGGTGGCGTACTTCAGCGCCAAGTCCACATGGTGGATGTTGATGAGGACAGAAATATTCATTTCTTCGTTGATGCGTTTGAAATCGCTCATAACCTGATGGGCCGTCACCGGGTCCAGCGCGGCCACGGGCTCGTCCGCCAGAATGATGGTGGGGTTCTGGTTCAGGGTACGGGCCAGCGCCACGCGCTGCTGCTGACCGCCGGAGAGCTGGTCGCAACGGGTATAGGCCTTGTCCAGAATGCCCACCTTATCCAGCGCTTCCAACGCCCGCAGCTTCTGCTCCTTGGTGAAGATCCCGAGCAGGACGCGGAAGAAGTTCATATCCGGCACCTGAGAGGTCAGCACGTTTTTCAGGGCGGTGGAGCGGGTAATCAGGTTAAAGGACTGGAAAATCATGCCGATCTTCCGGCGGAAGCGCCGCAGGGCCTTTCCCCGCAGGCTCATCACATCCACGCCGTCCACCGTCAGCGTGCCTTCCGTAATATCGATCATTCGGTTGATGGTGCGGATCAGCGTGGACTTGCCAGCGCCGGACAGGCCGATAATCGCGACAAATTCTCCCTGGCCGATGCTCAGATTGACGTCCTTCAAACCTTTGACGCCGTTGGGATAGGTCTTGCTTACATGTTGAAATTCGATCAAGGTATCGACCCCTTTTTCCGAAATTGCCGCGCATTCGTGGCGATTAGCTATAATATACCATTCTCCTTAGGGAAAAAGCAAGAGAAACCATAAGAAAAGGGGGCGGCGCGCAGGCCGCCCCCAGAGGAGCAAGAAAGCTTACTGCACAACGTGCAGAGCGGTGCGGGCGCCTTCGTAATCGGCGTCAGTAGCAATGGCATAGCCGGTGTGGCTGTACACGGAGAAGATTTCCTTGCCTTCGGGAGTGTTGATGATGTTGATCAGAGACTCCTGCAGCGCGGCGATGAACTCGGGGTTGTACACATCGGGGTTCGCCGTGGTGATCGCAACGGTGTCGTTGTAGATGGGCTCGGTAACGCCGATAACGTTCAGCTCGTTCCAGATGCTGTCGGTGCGGCCCATGCCAGCCTTGCCGGTCTCGTCCTTGGAGTCGGTGGGCAGGTTCCAGGCCTTCTCGTAGTCGCGGCGGCCGTCGGCGTAGCAGACGATGATGTCAAACTGCTCAGCGGCAGCCTGAGCGAAAGCATCGGCATAGCCCACGCTGGGGGTCACGTTGCTCAGATCGGAAATCTTTTTGCCGTCGTAGTTTTCCATCAGCCACATGGTGGGATAGACGTAACCGGCGGAAGAAGAGGTGTTGCTCACAGCCCAGTTGGCCTTGTCCAGGTCTTCCCAGGTCAGCTTTTCACCGGCGTTCACCTTGGCGGCCAGTTCCTTGCCGTAGGCGGAAGGCGTGGCGTAGATCAGGGAGCGGTAGAAGGTCACCTGCTCGTCGGTGGGCAGGGTCTTGTTGGCGTCGCCGTTCCAGTCGGCGGGAACGGTGCTGTCATTGCTCAGGCCCGCGCGGGTGGCGGTCAGGATGACGTCCACTTCTTTATTTTCGCTGTAGATGGCATAGGTGCCGCCGGGCAGCCAGCCCACATCGATGGCGCCGGCGCACATGGCTTCGCCGGTGGCCTCATAGCTGGTGCCCACGGTGATGTCCACTTCGCCGATATCATAGCCGTGCTTCGCCATTTCGGCCTGCACCAGCTCGGGCAGATTCTTGGTGCCGGTGATGATGACGTCCGCGTCCTTGGAGGGAACGAATTCGAAGGTCAGCTTGTCCAGCTTGATGTTTTCCGCCAGGGCGGCCGTGCAGGACAGGATCATGAGAGCAGCCAGGAGAACCGCAACAACCTTTTTCATGTGTTTGTATTCCTCCTCATTTTTTGGGAAATCCATTACGTATTATAACACGAATCCCGTTACGGCAAAGTGATATTTGCGTCATATTTGTGACAAATTTCAATCTTTTTTGTCACAGGGAAGGTGGATTGCCGTCGGCGGCAAGCGGAAAACGGGTCGCTTGTCCTTTTATTCGCCCGCCAGTTCCTCGCAGGAAAGCCCTTCCAAAGGAAGCCACTCAATCTGGTAGTCGTCCACGGAGGAAGGCAGCTCAACAGATTCCTTCAGCGTCACCCGCAAAGACTGGTGAACGGTTTTGGAGGAATACTGGCCGTCCTTGCAGTTGTGCTCCCACCAGTACAGCCGGTGCACCGACATGGAGCCGTCGGGCCGGGCGGAGGAAACATCGTTTCGGAACAGCGTCAGCAGGCACTGCTTCAGCACCTCGGCATCTTCCTCGGAGAAGCCTGTCTTTTCCGCCAGCTGCACGTTGATCGACCCCTTGAGCAAATACAGCCCGAAACGGATCATGTGCTTGAAGCCCATCGTATCGGCGGAACGCTTGTCCCCGGATTCGCCGTTCACGCTCTTGGTGATCTGCCGGGTCAGCACGTCCACGGGCGACAGGCTGACAGCCTGATGGATGGAGACGGGGCCGCGCACGCCCACGGATACGCCGTCGCCGTCCTTTTTATCGCCCTTGAAAGCGAACACCTGCCCAAAGGCACGGACATCCAGCCATTTCCGGCAGGCCGCTTCCGCGTATTCCTGCTTGCTTTTGAGACCCTTGAGGGCGGCGTTCGCGCGTTTGCTCAGACTGTCCATGCCGTCGTCGCAGCGATCCTCGGACTGAACAAAGATGGGATAGCCAAGATCCTGCATCCGATTGCGGATCTTCCGCTTGATGCACACGTCGCTGATTTCTCCGCGGCCGTTGAAATCCACCCGCGGACGATTTCCGTTCAGTGGGTCGCCGTTGCAGTTCGCCATATCCACCGTAATCAGCGCGGCAAAATCGATCTTCCGTTCCAGCTTGCTCATGGTTCGTCATCCTCCGTTTCTTTTGGGGTTTGATTCTTTTTGGTGTACAGTGCCGAACGCTGCAGATAATAGCCCAACAGGTAGGTATCCTTCAGGGGACGGTTCCATTCGCTGTCCGGCGTGGCGTAGATCATGGCGAGGATCTGGCCGATCAGATCCTTATAATATTTCCGAAGGCCGGGCTTCAAACGCGCAAAGTAGGGATTCAGCTGGCCTTCAATGAGCTTTGCCGCATGCAGCGGGCGCTCGTTGAACACGCTTTGCAGGCGGATGGCGTTTGGCTCCCGGTCTTCCTCGGGGCCATAGGTGGTGCGTTCCACATGCTCCATGACCGCCAGCAGCCGTCCGAACTGATAGCTGCGGTCGTCCTTTCTTTCTTCCAGTCCCATCGTCCATTCCTCCTTTTGGGCTCGGTCATTATGGAATTTGCGGATCACGGCGCAGGCCGTACACAAAACACGGATGCGGTTGCTCTGTTCCGAATAGCGCTGCAGGGTGGAGGCGTTGCGGAAAAGCTGCTTGACGATATCCTCGGGGATTGGGTTCCGATTCAGCATGCAGGTCAGCAGCCGCTGCGTCGTCTCGCCCAGCAGCTTCGGCGGCGCTTCGAGATATTTTTTGCGCTCCGTACCGAAAGCGCATTCCGCAATCTGCCGCAGGGGCGGCGCTTCGATGCCGAACTTTCCAAAAAACCAGCAGCAGCTTTGATACCAGTCTTCGACCCGGTCGTAGAAATCGCTGCCGGACAGCTCGCTGTAATAGGTCAGCGACAGCCGTCCGGTCGTTGCCGCGCTGAAGATCGCCGTGACGATTCCCGCTTCCCGGGGCAGCTCGTTCCGATAACCGGCAAGGGTGGTATGCAGCTCCTGATAGAAGTCAGTCGGGACTGTGAAAACGGGAGCGTTTTCCTTCTTTTTGCCGAAGGGATCCTGCGGACGGGACACTTTTTTCCCCTGCGGATTCCAGCATACAAAGGTACGATCCGCGATGGTTTCGCCCTGCGCCGCCGCCACCCATTGCAGGGCGCGGTGCGCCTTTTGGGAGGCTGCGGAAGAAATGGTACAGGCCTGCACCGCATCCTCAAAGCGGCCGCAGTAGGTAAAATTGCTGGTATCGTTGGAAGAAATCAGCTTTGCGCCGTTGCAGGCCGCAATGATCCCCTTGTCATGGCTGAAGCACAGCGCGCCTTCCTCCCCCGAAATCATGCAGAGGCCTTGGGGACTCTGGTTCTGAGAGGTCAGATAACGGCAGAAGGAGTCGATCAGCGCGTTGTTCCGCCATGCCTGCCGCCCATCGATCACCCAGCGGACAAGCCATTGGGGCGCATCCGTGTTCTGAATTTTCTTCCCGGAGCCATAGAGACCGGCGCTTTCAAGATCCTGCAGGATGGTTCCGCCCAGAATATACCGATGGACCGCCTGAAGATCAGGCTGCGGGTCGAAGGCGAGCCACTTCTCCAATTCCTTCAAATAGCGCTCGTGACGCTCGCCGTTCATGCCGGACAGATATTGCAGCTGATCGCTGAAGGGGTGAGCCGTTGGCTGAGAGCCGGAGCGGGAAGCGGATCTTTCTGTGGCGGGGATCACCGTGCGGCTGTCCTCTTTGGTCACTGCCTGCGCGCCGAGAAATTTTCCTTTTTCGTCCAGCAGAATTTCCAGCTGTGCCTTTTGCAGGATGTGCCCCACCGGGCAAAGGGTGGCCCCGGCCTCGAAGACCTGTCCCGCTCTGGAAAGGTTCGCCTCGTAGGTTTCGCAGGCTTTTTGCATCAGTCCCATTCTGCTTGCCCTCCCTGCGGGCTGCATTCCTCCAGCCCCGAAAAGTTGTTTTGCTCCCTGCTGAAGGAGCGCATGCCCATCGGGCGGACACGCTTATGGAGCGGGCAATCCTCCGGACGGGGGAATTCGATCACGCCGTACCGCATGACGGGCCGCCAGAAGTTGACGGTCAGATAGCCGCGGGTCGCGTCATCATAGCTTTCGTCGGCATAGGTGATTCCGTGATACATCAATCCGAGGGCAAGCTCCGGCAGATCGTCAAACGCTCCCGCGCCTTCGCCGAAGGTACAGGGCTCCACATAGCCCTGACATTCCCGCGTTCCCAGAAAGATGTCCCGGCGGCCTCCCCGGCGGATCATTCGTTTGGCCATTTCATGATGCTTGTTTTCGTTACGGTCTCCGGCCAGCTCCGGCCGGTTCATGTTCCATTCAAAATGCGCCTGCACCTGATAGCGGCACTGTTTCAGATAGGTGTAGTAGGACAGGTCGTTGCCGCCGGTATACTTAATAGGGCGAATGCCCTTGACCTCCATTTGGATGGGGTTCATCACCCGTACCCGGTCGATCACCCACAGCAGCGTTGGCTTCCAGTAACGACGCGCTTGCTCGGCATTCCCTACAGGGTCAGCTGAAAACGGTGAACACACATATACAACAGGTCTGAACTTTGCCTTGCGCTCTTCGATCTCGATGTTCGTGAGCGCAGCGTAGGCTGTGGGATCGTCGTATCCCTCGATGTTGTATTTATTGATGCTCATCTCTCACGCATCCTTTCGAGCAAGATCTGTGTACACTCCGGGCAGAGCAGCTCGGTGCTGTCCAGATCGCCCTTGCCGTCCGAGAACACCTCTGCCAAATCGACCGGCATCTCCATGCCGCAGCAATGGCAGCGGGTGGTCACGTTATCGCTGTGGATCTCGGCCTGTAACAGACCGATGCATATCATCATTTCGCTGGTCGAAAAAATGCGCGAGGATCCCGACAACATGGACTGGCGGAAGTTTCCCGTGCTTTTGCCCCGTACGCACCAGATGCTTCAGCGGCTGCAGGAATTATCGTATGCGGAGCTGAAAGCTCTGTGGAAATGCAGCGACAGCATTGCGGAGCGGAATGCGCAGTGTCTTGCGCACATCAGCCTCGTCCGCGGCCTGAGCCCTGCGGTGTTGGCGTATGTGGGCATTCAGTATCAGTACATGGAACCGCATGCATTTACGGACTGCGAGTTTGCATATATTGAAGAGCATCTGCACATCGTGTCTGGCTTTTTCGGCCTGCTGCACCCGCTTGACAGGGTGGCACCCTATCGGCTGGAAATGCAGGCCGAGCTGGCTGCTGGAAACGTCGCCAACCCGTACGGCTTCTGGGGTGATGCCATCGCCCGGCAGCTGTATAGCGAAACGGACTGCGTGCTCAACCTGGCCTCCAGGGCATGCAGCATGTGCATTTCCAGGCATCTGTCCCCGTCCGCGTGCTTCATCACCTGCGTGTTCGGTCAGCTGCAGGGTGGACACGTCGTTAAAAAAGGAACCCTGTGGAAGATGGCCCGCGACGAAATGGTGCGCTATTTGGTGGAATACGGCATTTGCACGCCGGAGGGAGCCAAGACGTTTAACCGGCTGGGATACTGCTATGGGCCGGCGCTTTCCTGCAAAGATGTGTACGTGTTTGTACCGCGCAAGGAGGCAAAGGGAGACGGCCTCTTTGAATTTTGAATAAAATCGTTTTTAAAAAATGGTTGACAAAGCGGAGACGGACATGTATACTGTAACCAAGCTACACGTGTAGATTCTTAAAACTGTGCTGTATTCTCAAACAAAGGAGGTGCTGCGACAGAAAAAATGGGAAGGAGAGCCA
>OLQT01002393.1_pt1 | contig 10193 bp, 8 predicted proteins | sample 1672651 | NCBI WGS metagenome assembly OLQT01 (sample SAMEA3136709, study PRJEB25190) | human gut metagenome | biome: human gut; feature: human-associated habitat; material: faeces | place: Austria | collected 2013 | reverse complement strand
CCAATATGATACCATTTCGGCAAATATAGGAGAATAAGGCTCCAATGTGATTAATTAGTCACATTGGAGTCTTTTTTTCGTTTTATAAGCAATTAAAGTAGTAGCGGTGCTACCACGACTTTGGGAAGAAATACATTTATATTAAAACTGTGGTCAATGAAAATAAAATAACAATTTATAAAAAAAGGAGATTAGAAATATGACAGATAAATTATTTATGGATGTAAAAGATGTAACAAAAATTCTTGAAGTGTCAGATGGTAAGGCATATGAAATCATGAGAATGTTAAACGAAGAGTTAAAGCAGCAAGGATATATGGTGGTTCAGGGAAAAGTAAATACAAAGTATTTTTTCAAAAAACTAATGTATCAGGATTAAGGAGGATTTATGGGAGTATATAAGGATAAAAGCCGAGGTAATTGGTATGTATCTTATAGATATGTGGATTCTTTTGGATTTTCCTTGCGTCTTTTTTGATTTCGCATAGAAAAACATATATGTAACTAAATTGTCAGGTGCAGACAACGAACCTTTCTGGTTTTCCAGAAAGGAAAAAGATGATTTATTACGATAACAAAGAAAGTGGAAAAAGAATCAAGGAATTAAGAAAGGCAAAGAAAGTAACACAGGAGAGAGCAGCATATGACATTGGAATATCTACAGATGGATATAGAAATATTGAGCAGGGAAAAAATGGAGCAAGTATTATAACGCTTATGGAAATGTCAGTGTATTTTGATACTACTATTGATTACATTGTTACAGGTAGGAAATGCATTGTAGTTGAGGATGAGGAACACTAAAAAAGTAGTAGTGGTGCTCCCACGTAATTTAGTTATAACAATAATAAGATAAAAGAGGTTCAGGAAAGAACCAGAATCCTTAAAATCGAGGATTAGCATTAGAATGTGTAATGAACTTCCATTAGAGATGAAATCAAAACTCTCCGTACTATTTGGAGCAATGATTAATCAGATAAAAGAACAGGATGTAATTAATTAGACAAACAGACGATATGAACTATTTTTCTTTTCGCGTGATTAGAAGTTCATATCATATTTGAATATAGTTTTTTCCCATAATTTTTTGGAGAACCTTCAGGAATACAAAACCTGAAGTCTCGCAAGACGCAGTTGAGGAATAGACGGATTTATACTATAATTTAATTTGAAAAGTTATACCCAAGGGTAAGCAAAAACGAATGAAGGCGAAATGGGGTATGTTTATGACCGAACAGAAAAAGAATACTATCATAACAAGCGGCATCGCTGTTCTTGCCGTGATACTGGCATATTGCTTCCGAATTGTGGGCAGGGGCAGCTTCTACCCGATGCTGTTTTCCTATCTGCGCAGCTTTATCTATATCGGTCTGTTCGCTGCCTGGGGGCTCTCCGTCCGTCAGCGGATCGTGCAAAAGCAGGTGTGCAGGTTTATGACGGTCACCGCAGTACTGCTCATCATATGGATGGGAGTCCGTTCGACAAAGTATTTTATATTCTGGCAGCCGGACGCCGTCCGTTACCTGTGGTATCTGTTCTATCTGCCCATGCTGTTTGTGCCTATGCTGGCACTGCTGATTGCCATGTCATTGGGAAAGCCGGACGAATACAAATTCCCCAAGGGAATGTCGGCTCTGTGGATCATCTCCGGTGTATTGCTTCTGCTCGTGCTCACAAATGACCTGCACCAATTCGTATTTACCTTTCCGAAGGACGCCACCGTGTGGACAGACAAAAACAACGGTTACTCGATAGGCTACTTCATTAGTGTGGGCTGGCAGGTACTATGTGCCTTTGCTGCACTCATAATTATGTTTTTAAAATGCCGCGTGCAAAAAGGAAGGCTCCACTTTCTGCCCATTGTTCCTATGCTGCTGGCGATTGTTTACAGCGCACTTTACTATGCGGGTGCGGATTGGCTGCTCCACTTGTTCGGCGATATTGCTGCATTCCAAAGTGTGATGTATATTCTGACCTTTGAGTTTTGCATCGCTTGCGGATATATACATTCAAACAGCCGTTATGTGGACTTGTTTGCCTCCTCTGTCGGCACATCGGCAGAGATCACCGACAAGGACTTTACCGTTCGGTATGCAGCTGTAAACACTGCACCTATCTCAAAGGAAACGATGAAAAAAGCCGAGCAAAGCCCGGTCACGATGGGCGGCTTGACCGTTCACACCATGCCCATTGACGGCGGCTATGCCGTATGGACAGAGGATGTGTCGGCTTTGCGTGACATCAAGGAGGACTCCGAGCTTCTTGCAGATGAGCTTGCCGACAGGAACGAAATACTCCGTTATGAATACAAGCGTGAAGCCAAGCGCCGCAAGGTGGAGGAGCAAAACCGCCTGTATGATCTCATGCGTTCCACTACGCAGACGCAGATCGACCGCATTGCGGAGCTCACTAAGGAATACCGCCGAATCTCAAGCACCGATCCCGACAGCACCAAAACGCTCCTTGCCGAGATTGCCGTGCTGTGCAGCTATATTAAACGCCGCAAGCATCTGACGCTCCTTACCGACCGAGATATTAAAATAGCGGCAACGGAACTCCACCGTGCCTTCAATGAGTCCCTCCAAACGCTGAAGCTGTTGGGCGTTCGCAGCTCGCTCTATGTGGACGAGTCTCTTTCCATGCTCTCCGGCAAAACGGCGACCGCTGTATTTGATTTTTATGAATCGGTTATTGAAGCCGATATTTTGAATTTAACAGGCATACAGGTAAGCCTCATAAAGGCAGACGGCTTGCGCTTGTCACTGAATGTGTGCTGCAAGGCCGACCTTTCCACTTTGGTAAGCGGAGACAGTATCCGCTGTGAAAAAGAGGATGACGAGGAATACCAGCGCCTTGTATTTGAAGCGAAAGAAGGTGACAGGAAATGAGTGCATTTTCTTCCCTTTCTGAATTTTGGCAGACCATGCTGCCGTTTATCATGCTTGTGGAGATCGTCCTTGAGATCGGGCTGTTTATGTATCAGCTTCTTCGCAGCAATAAGCCGGTGTGCAGCCTGCTGAGTCTGGCGGTTATGGCGGTGATGATTCCACTGCTGTTCTCCGTTTCCCAGGCAGATCCCGATAATATTGGGGACGCATTTCTGCTGGATGCACCGTGGCTGATATTTGCCGCTGCCATTTTCCTTGCGGCAGTTCACTTTGCCATTGCTCTGCCGCGGGAATACCGCCGTAAAAAGAACGAGCTCTCGCCGTTCTCCATTAAGGAAGCAACCGATAAGCTGCCTATGGGCATCTGCTTTGCCGACCCCAACGGCAGGATCATCCTGTGCAACAACCGTATGCGCAGGCTCTCCTTTGCCCTTTGCGGCCACGAGCTGCAAATTAAAAGCGATATGGAAAATGCCCTGAGCGTGCCGGACAGATCCGTAACCGTCAAGGATGATTGCTACATCTTGCCCGACAAGACTGTCTGGCAGTTTCGCACACAAAATATCACCGTGGACAGCGATGACCGCTGGCAGCAGATAACGGCGCACAATGTAACCGAGCTGTATAACGGCTACCAAAAGCAAGAGGAAATAAATGAAGAACTGGCAGAAGTCAATCGAAAGCTCAGGAATATGTACGCTCGCATGGAGGACGATGTCAAGGAGAAGGAAAGCCTTGACCTAAAGGTCCATATTCACGATACCATCGGGCGAAGCCTCCTGATCATCCGTGACATCATAGACAGCGGAGAGGATACCGAGCGAAAGCTTGAGGCGCTGCAAAATGCCATCGGTATGCTGGCAAGCAACCGTGTCACCTCTGTCAGCACAATGGACGAAGTAAAAAGAACTGCACAGCAGCTTGGCGTGGCTGTAAAAATCGACGGCTACCTGCCACGTGATACCGTAGCCGAGGAGCTGACCGTTGCTGCCGCCAAGGAGTGCGTGACCAACTGCATCAAGCACGCAGACGGGAATGAGGTATATATCCGCATTGTCCAGCGCGGCGAACGCTATGATGTTACCATAACCAACAACGGCAAAATACCCACAGAGCCGATAAAGGAAGGCAGTGGCCTGTCAACGCTTCGCCGCAGTATTGAAAGCTCCGGCGGTGAAATGCATATTTCGCACAATCCACGATTTGCTCTTCTGATTACGATTCCCGCAAAGGAGATTAGCCTATGATAAACACCATACTTGTAGAGGATGATTTATACATCCAAAAGCACTTTGTCGATCGTCTTGCTGCAGACGGCGAGTTTCATCTTGTCGGCGTTTTCCGTGACGCCTTTGAAGCGGAAAAGCATTGCGATGCTACCGTAAAGCTCGTCCTTATGGATGTGCAGACGCAGCACAAGCACTCCGGTCTTGCCGCCGCAGAGCGCATCAAAAAGGCTTTTCCGCAAATCAAAATCGTTGTGGCTACCTCGCTTGTCGATCCCGAAGTTTTGCAAAGAGCCAAAATGGGTGCTGCCGACAGCCTGTGGTATAAGGACCACGGCACAGAGGAACTGATGAGCGTGGTAAAGCGCACCCTGGCAGGCGAAAAGGTATTCCCCGATATCGCTCCGGCCATTGAAATGGAGGGTACGATGTCCGATGCCTTCTCGCCACGGCAGTTAGACATTCTGCGGCTTTACATAAAGGGCTTTACCTATCAGGAAATTGCCGATAAGCTGGGCATTTCCAAAAACGGCGTTCGCTGGAACCTGGACGATATGGTGGAAAAGGGCGGCTTTGAAAGCAGAGAAGCACTGGTTGCAACCGCCATTGAAAACAAGCTCATGGTAACCACCTTAAAAGACGAATAAGCAAAACTGAACCCCTTGGCTGTACGGTCAAGGGGTTTTTCGCGCCCAAAAGGCAAAAATTTTTTGAAAAAATCGAGATTTTTATTCTGTTACTGGCACAAGTGCCAGTGACGAGCGCCCCAAAATCAGTACAATTGATACTGTAAGATTGGAGTTATGCTTTTAGAAGGTGGTGATGAATGATGAAAAAAATCATTTTGGACATTCAGAGCGATATCCATGCGCACACCATGGAGCGAATGCTGATGCAAAAATTGGACGATTGCCAAGTTGTGATTTCCGAGTCGCCGGACGCAACCGCCGAGTGGTGCAAAACGCATCGACCGGATGTGCTTTTAATGGAGGTCAAGGCGTATTCGCCATGGATGTTCAAAGAACGAATGGCAATCCGTGACAAGGTAAAACGGAACACGGAAAGCTGTCGTGTCATTCTCTTTGTGGATGATGATACAGATGAAGATTTGACCGAAAAGGTACGGCAGGCAAAGCGCGAGGGTCTGATAGACGCTTTTCTCTTCGGTTCGGTATCCGAAAACTATTTTGCTTCGGTGATCGACAGTGTTTAAATCAGGCAACACAAAATGCATAGACAAATTTTCAAAATGATATTGAGAGAGGAAGTGATAATATGACAAAAACAAACACACGAAGTCGCATCGTTAGCATCCTGCTGGTGCTTGTGATGCTGCTGACAATGGTACCCATCACCGCCGTGACGGTAAATGCGGCGGAATGGACGACCGTCAATTCCTATGAGCAATTTGAGGCGGCTATGACTGCCGAGGGGCAGCGCAGTATCAAGCTGGGCAGCGATATCGACACCGGCACGCTGAACAGCGGCATGGGTCTGCTGGACACGCTCGCTGTGAAAGGGCAGAAGCAGCTTGATCTGAACGGTCATACGCTGCGGTTGTTCACCCAAAAGTCCGCATTGGGAGATCTGATTAAGGTAGAGAACAGCAGTCTGACGCTTTCGGACAGCAGCGCAGCCCAAACCGGACGCATACTCGGCGTCACGAGCGGCGACGCCGATGTTCTCATCAATGTGTGGGAAAACGGCAAGTTCACGATGAACAGCGGAAAGCTGGAGGTAGAAGTATATACAGGATCACTCCGAGGTGTTCTGTGGAGAAGGACTATCGATTGCCATTATGGCGGAGAGGTTGTCATCAACGGAGGTACGCTCTATGTTCCGCCGAAGACATACGAAGACAGCAACGCATACACGACCCAATTCTTTGACGAGTTTGATGATTTGCACAACGGCTCCTGTGGCTACACGCTGATTGCAAATAATAACTCCAAAGTGACCATCAACGGCGGTACCTTCCAAGGGCCTGTGCGTATGAATGCCAGCAATAGCAAGTGGAATAAAACGACCTCGCGCGTCATCATCACCGGCGGCACCTTTGAAAAGGATGTCGTGCTCAACGGCGCAGGCAGCACAACGGGCGACGGTAAAGTGACGCTCGCCGAGATCAAAGGCGGCACCTTCCTCGGAAAGGTACAGGCATGGGCGGCTGCCAGCTTTGAAAGCAGCTTTTCCACGCCCGAAATGGTCATCAGCGGCGGCGAATTCAGCAAGGAATTCTGGCTGAGACCGAAATTCCCTCTGGTGAATGATAAAGAGCAGCGGGGAATGGCGTACCACGTGGCGGCCAAGCTGAACGGCGGCAACTTCCACGAAGGATTCTCTGCTGATAAAAATTACGGGAATTATTTGTACAGCGCCTCTGCGGTGAAACAGCGCTTGAAGGGTTACGAAATCTATCAGCTGGCCGACAAGCTGCTGGGGCAAAACGCCATCCAGACGGGCAACGGCACTTTTGCGGCGCAGGATTACAACAGCTACAACAAGTACATTACCAATTACAGGAAATCGGAACACGATTCGGGAGGATATGCCTTTATTATCAAGGCTGTGAATAACCAGCCGACCACGATCATCCCCAACGCATGGGGCATGAAGTCCGTCACGCTGGATGGCAAAAAGATCGACTACTTCAAGGACTGGAAGGGCACCGTTGAGAATATGAACAACGACGAGGCGCATACTCTCAAGTTCGAGTGGTATCCTCTGGCGAGTGAATTGGTAAATGCGGGCTATACCTATCGAACCACGTGCGAGCATTATATCTCCGGTTCTACTGCAGTACAGCAGACAGATACCATCGCTGCCGATAAAACCTCGCATACGGTCACCATTCCTGCGGGCGCAGACCCAAAGGTCTATTCCTATGATTTGCAGCTGAATCTGGATAAGAACGGCAGCTCCGTCGGCATTTTCAGCAACCAGCATATCGTCAAGCTGGTGGTGAACGAAGCACCGGTGGTAACGGAGATTCCCAGTGCCCCCGTTCAGCTGAGCGCGGCGCTGAAACCCGGAACTTCCGCTCCCAGCGCTACGGCTGTCGGCAGCGGCTATACCGTGGACAGCATCAACTGGTATACGGACAATAGCTGCACTGAACCGGCAAGCGCCTTCGTTGCAGGAACGGAATACTATGGCAAAATCGTACTGAAGCCCGCAGAGAACTATAAGTTCGCGGCTTCTGCAAGCGCACTGTTCTTCTGCGATGACCCCAACGATAATTACGCTATTGTTGGCAACTCTACTGTTGCAGAGGACGGTTCCGCTCTGACCCTTGTTGTGAAGGGAACGGCTGTTTCTGCTCTCAAGTGGGATAGCGTTGATAAAACTAACCGGACCTATACCATCGGGGATAGCGCGCTGACGTTCAATGCCAAGGCAATGGGAGGCGACAGCAGCAAGCCCATCACCTATAAGCTGATTGCGAAAAAGGACGGCACGGAAACGGTCAAGGCATCCGCAACGGTTGCGGCCTCCGCGACGGACAGTTTCTCCGCTTCTCTCAGATTTACTGATACAGGCAGCTATGAGTGCTGGTTCAAAGCCACACGCGGCAATGTGACCATCACCAGCGACCACTTCACCGTAACGGTCAACGCCCCTGGGCTGTCCATTGCAAATCAGTCTGGCAATCTGACCGTAAAGCAGAACGCGACCGCACGCCTGTTTGTCAAGGCAGTGGGTCATGGTGTGAACTATCAGTGGCAGGTCAAGAATGGCGGCGCTTGGAACGCGATTTCCAGTGAAACAGCTTATGATTATGCCGCCCCAACGACCAATGTTGGCGAAAAGACCTACCGCTGCAAGGTTACGGACAAATATGGCGCAACCGAATATACTAATGAGATGACGGTTACAGTGACAGAGGTCGCTGATTCGTTCCTCACTCCGGCAATCCCTCTGGCAGCCGTCAATGGCGATGCACCCGATCCTGCCAAACTGTGGCCGGATAAAGATGTAACGCCTAACGGCTGGCTGGGTCTGAAAGCTGAGTACGATGTGACCGCCGGCGATACTTTCCACGGCGTTGCAACATTCTCTACGATCCCGACGGGCTTTAACATGAATGGCCGTGACATTTACTATGACAGCTACAACAACATTCAAAAGACGCCTGTGCTTGGAACCATTAGCTATGAGTGGGAGGGAACTACAAAAAACCCGTGGGAGGCAACTTCGGGTGATTTCACCTCTTTGGGTACGGACGCTCATGCATCGTTCACGATTCCGAGTGGGGTTGATACCTACTATGTTGTGCTAAGGGTTAAAAACACAATTGGGGAAGGATATGGAAACCAAGCGACAAGCACGGCCTATATCACTTTCCATGTTTCTGCGGCTCATACGCATACCTACGCCTATGCCCAGCTTAATGAAACCAGTCACACCAAGTATTGCACCGCTTGCGATGACAGCATCACGGAAACCCATACGATGGAAAATGGCGTGTGCAAGTACTGCGGTTATGCTCCCGCAAAGACCTATTCCGTCACCGTGACCGACGGCAGTGCTGATTACAGTACAAATGTTGCCCCTGGCACAAAGGTTACTCTGACTGCGAACACCGCCCCATCCGGGCAGGAGTTCGACAAATGGGCGGGTAATGTTACTGTCGCATCCGACAACACCTTCACCATGCCAAGCCATGATGTGATGGTGGTCGCTACTTATAAGCCTATCGCCCATACCCACGATACTGACGCGCAGCCTTGGGTATACATGGACCCAGGTACGCATATCAAGACCTGCACTGCAGGTGACGATTTCAAGGTGGAGGCCCACGACTTCTCCGCATGGACGAAGGTTGATGAAAGCACCCATAGCCGTACCTGCTCCAAGTGCAAGAAGTCAGGCGAAGCCACAAACTACACCGAAACCGCCGAGCATACCTGGGTATGGGTAGTGGATCAGGAGGCGGCGCTGAATCAGCCCGGCTTGCAGCATGAGGAATGCACCGGCTGCCATGCTAAGCGCAGCGAGAACACCGAGATCCCCGTCCTGCGGGATTACGCCGTTACCGTCACCGGCGGCACGGCAACCGTTGCCGCAGGCACAACCATCACCCGCGCCAAGGAGGGCGTTGAGGTCACCGTTACGGCAGACGCACCGGAGACCGGCAAGGTCTTTGATAAGTGGGTCGTTAAGGCAGGCGGCGTAACGTTGGCTAACGAGACCAGCGCCACCACCACCTTCACCATGCCCGGTAATGATGTGAAGATTGAGACCACCTATAAGGATGCGCCTCCTAGCCATAGCGTATACGTTGGAATGACATATACGGCAGGAAATTTCATATACCAGATTACATCAATTGATACTGCAACATTAGGACAATCAAAGGTTATTGGTGTAGTAGCTGCTAAGAAGAATAAAATAACAAAGATTACAATTCCGGACAGAGCAGATTGTAAGGGATATGGATTAAATGTAACAGCCGTTGGAGACAATGCATTTAAGTCTATGAAGAAACTTAAGAAGGTAACATTTGGCTCAAATGTAAAAGTAGTTGGAAAGAATGCATTCAGCAACTGTAAGAAGTTAAACAAGATTAGCTTTAAGAATGTTACAACAATTGGTAACGATGCATTTGCCGGCTGCAAGGCCCTTAAGAAGCTTACAATAGGTAACAAGGTAACTGTTATCGGAAAAAATGCATTTAAGAAGTGCTCAAAACTTAAAACAGTAGTAATTGGAAAAGCAGTTAAGACAATAAGTTCTAAGGCATTTATAGGAGATAACAAGATTAAGAAGATTACATTCAAAGGTAAAAAACTTAAGACTGTAAATAAGAATGCATTTAGCAAGAAAGCAAAGAAAAATATTAAGTCTAAGAAGACTAAACTTAAAGGAAATAAGAAAGCCATTAAGTTGTTTAAGAAGAAACTTAAAATTAAATAATTAAAAAGTAATTAAAGAGGCTGGCTTTTTAAGAGATGGACATGTCATGTATGTCTTGTATTCTGCGAAAAGGTAGCCTCTAATAAGTTTATTAAGAGGGAGATAGTGTGAAAGAAAGTAGAAACAAGCCATAAATTGGCGCACTTGAATAAGCTGTCTAAGG
>OLQT01002388.1_pt1 | contig 10217 bp, 9 predicted proteins | sample 1672651 | NCBI WGS metagenome assembly OLQT01 (sample SAMEA3136709, study PRJEB25190) | human gut metagenome | biome: human gut; feature: human-associated habitat; material: faeces | place: Austria | collected 2013 | reverse complement strand
TATAACAAAAAAGAAAAAATCCGTCTGTCCTCGAAAGTGAGGACAAATAGATTTTACATCTGTCGGTTGCAAAGTACAATGAGCACTGACCATTGCGTGGTTCTTCTACTGTCCGGTTCAAATAGCTGTTCTGGTTCAAAAGCCCTGTGAGGATACACATAAAGCTTAATACAAACAGATCAATTGTCGTTAAGACATAACATCACAAACATTCCAATCTTCGAATTTCTCTACATCTAACAATAATGCTACTATCTGCAAATGATTGCCAGTAGCGAAAAAACAAATAGCCGCATTCCCGAAAGAATGCAGCTATTTGAAGGGCTAAAAACTGTTAAAAGTGAATTGGCTTTTAAATAGTTTCTGCCTGCAGTTTTTGCTCGAAACGATAAATTGCTTCTAACACAATCTTAATTTCTTCGTCCCAACCTTTTACAAGTCCCTCATTTACATTTTCATAAATTACATCACCTGTGACCAGATTTCCAGAAACTGCACTGATCATAGCAGCACGTTTCTTTCTACGGTGACAAACTGTATAAAGAGCAGAACTTTCCATTTCTACATTTAAGCAACCTAAGCCGGATAATTTCTGAATCCACTCCTCTGTCTCACCATAAAAAGCATCATCAGAAGCATTGATTCCGTAATGCACTTTTCCGGATAGCTGCGGCTGCATCTCTCTTGCAGTATCAATAATCTCACGAGTTAAATCAAAATCCGGTACAGATGGGAAACAATCCGGTACATAAAAGCGGCTTGTCCCTTCATTTTTCATAGAACCTGTAGAAATCATCAAATCTCCGATTTTAATGTCATCCTGTAACGCTGCACTGCTTCCGATTCGGATCAAACATTCTGCACCAATATTCATCAGTTCTTCTGCTGCGATTGTAGCAGAAGGACATCCCATACCAGTGGAAGTTACAGAAATTTTTACCCCTTTATAATATCCTGTAAATGTACGATGTTCTCTGTTTTCAGCAACAAATTCAGCATTATCCAGATATTTTGCAACACGGTCTGAACGTGCCGGATCTCCCGGTAATAAAACATATTTTCCGATATCTCCGGGTTTTAAATGTATATGGTACTGCTTCTTTCCTAATGTCTTTAATTCTTTATCTAATGCCATAACAAAATTCTCCTACAATCATTTTTCTATTTTCTTAACTCAGGTTGCTTCAGGATCTTATTTCATCAATACATTAACAACTTCTTCATAAGTAGGCATTCCGCCCTGTGCTCCGAACTTTTCAATAGACAGACTTGCGGCAACATTTGCAAATTGTAATGCATCCTTAACGGATGCTCCGCCTGCGATCTGCATTGCAAATGCTCCGTTTAATGTATCTCCTGCTCCTGTTGTATCGACAACCTTTGTCTTTCTTGCCGGAACAGTCAATGTCTCTCCGTCATTCAACTGCACAAGTACACCCTTTTCACCCATTGTAATCAGAAGTTTCTCCGGATATTTTTTTACTAATTCCTCATAATCATTTGTCTGAAAAAGTAATTCTGCTTCATGCTCATTTGGTGTAAAATAAGTAACCTTTTCAATAATATCCATATCCACCCCTTCGATTGGTGCCGGGTTAAAAAGTACAGGAATATGATTCTGGTTACAAAAATCTATCACATACAGATTCGTTTCTTTCGGAATCTCATTTTGTAAGACAACCAGGTCAAACTCTGTCAGGTAATGTTTGATTTTATCAATATACGGCTTATCCACATAATGATTTGCACCACTGACAATAATAATTGTATTATCATCATCCCCAACTGTGATCAAAGCAATTCCTGTAGGAACATTTTCTATCGTTTGGATATGTGTTGTAGATACTCCTTGTGATTCCAAATTTTCAAGCATTGCTTTTCCATTCGCATCATCTCCGACACAGCCAAAAAATACTACTTCTGCTCCTAACCTTCCCATCGCAACAGCCTGATTAGCGCCTTTTCCTCCCGGAGTGTATTGCAATGATTGTCCTGCTATTGTTTCACCTTTTCGCGGAATTCTATCTGTCTCAACTGACTGGTCAATATTAATACTTCCAACAACTGCAATTTTCATAACTATGTGCCTCCTGTACATTCAACGTTCCATCAATCTTTTATATCTCCGGATGCCTGCGGTCCTTTTGATTTTCCACCTGCAAGAACTAAAACAATCATTGTTAATACATATGGAAGCATCTGCAAGAATTGCTCCGGAATATCAAATTCCATTATAATTCTAATTGCCTGTGAAAATGCAAACAGAAGACTTGCAAAGAATGATCCCAAAGGATTCCATCCTCCGAAGATCGTTGCTGCCAGCGCAATATATCCCCTACCTGCAACCATTTCTTTTACAAACAGATTACTCTGAACAATTGAAAGATAAGAACCGGCTAAACCGCACAACATTCCACACAAAATAACAGAAACATATCTGTATTTTTTAACATTTACTCCGGCTGTTGCAGCCGCCTTCGGATGATCTCCTATCGTACGAAGTCTCAAGCCTGCTTTTGTTTTAAACATGATATACCATGAGATAAAAACTATAAAAAGTGTAATATACAAATACGGCGACTGATTAGTGAACAATGCACCCAGAACAGGGATCTTACTCAATCCAGGGATTGTAATCGTCGGAATCTGAGCAACTTCTTCACTCAGACCTTCTTTATTCCAAATCACTTTACATAATACCAATGTCAATCCAGAAGCAAAAATGTTAATTCCAACTCCGCTGACCGCCTGGTTTGTATGATATTTGATACATAAAACCGCATGTAAAAGTCCGAATAATCCACCCATAATAATCGCAAGTGCAACTCCAAGCCAAGGAACTGATGTAAAAGCAGTCCCCATAACGGCTCCAATTGCACCCATCAGCATCATACCTTCAATTCCGAGGTTAATGATACCACTTCTTTCACAGATTACACTTCCAATTGAAGCAAGAATTAAGGGAATGGCCATTCGCAAAGTAACCATGACCATATCCATAGAAAAAAGATGTGCTAAATTTTCCATTATTTCGCCCTCCTTCTCTTCATGAATGCAACTAATTCCGGAGTCGCTACGAATAGAATAACCAGACCTTGCATCACTTTGATCATACTTGTTGAAACGCCGGCCACATAACTCATTGTCATTGCACCTGATTCTAAAATTCCAAATAAAAGTGCACTCAAGATAACTCCAACCGGATGGTTATTACCTAATACAGCAACCGCGATTCCTGTGAATCCATATCCAGGAGAAAATCCGTCTACGAACTTTCCTGTTTTTCCGAATACTTCCGTAACTCCTGTCAATGCTGCAATCGCTCCACTGGCTGCCATCGTAATAATAACTGTCTTAACCATACTGATTCCTGCTGCCTGTGCCGCAGAACCATTTTCTCCAACTGCACGAAGTGCAAAACCTGCTCCTGTTTTGTTGATAAATACATATAACAGTGCTGCCAGGATCAATCCCAGAATCAATGCTGTAGTCAGCTGAGATTTTGGCAGGATTTTCGTAAGCATATATTCCTGACCGATCGAAGGTGATTGCATAACTTTGGATTTCGGATCTTTCATCGGACCATGTACACAGTAGCTTGCGAAAAACTTCATAATATAGTTCAGCATGATTGCCACAAGTACTTCATTAATATTCAGCTTTGCCTTTAAAAGGCCATTGAATCCTCCAACCAGTGCTCCGGACATCATTCCTGTTAAAAATGATACAAGAATAACAAGAAATCTAGGAAGCCCCTGCATTGCCAACGCTGTCGCTGTTGCTGTCAATGCTCCGATATAAAGCTGGCCTTCACATCCGATATTAAATAAGCCTGCTTTGTTAGAAAATGCACATGCCATACCAACAAATAATAACGGTACTGTTTTGCCTAATGTTGTCGCAATCGCAGTTTTAGATCCTAAAGCGCCTGCTAACAGTGCCTGAAATGCATTGATTGGATTTTCCCCTGATACAAGCATGATCAATGCAGTAATTAATAAGGATAAAATAATTGCAAATATTGATAAGTATAATTGTTCAAGACTTAAAAATACTTTTTGTTTTTTTACAGTTTGTTTTTCCATTATGATTCCACGCCCCTTTGACCAGCCATTAGCAGACCTATTGACTCATTTGTAAATTCTTCATTTTTTCCAAGTGCCATGACCTCTCCTTTGTACATAACCGCAATACGATCACATAATTGGAAAATGTCTGTAAGTTCTGCTGAAATCAGTAAAATAGCTTTTCCTTGATTCCTCAGTTCCAACAAGATTTCATGAATATAATTGATTGCTCCTATATCCAGACCTCTGACCGGCTGGCAGACCAGAATGAAATCAGAATCTTTTTCTACTTCTCGACTCAAAACCATCTTCTGCTGGTTTCCACCTGACAAAGATCCTATACTCTGCTTTTCATCCACCGCACGCACATCATATTTTTCCATTAATTTTTTTGTTGTCTCAGATAATGTCTTGAAATTAATCCAGCCATGCTGAACATATTTCGGATCATTCTGATTTCCCAATAGATAATTTTCTAGGATTGAAAATCCTGGAAGGATTGCACGCTGATGTCTTTCAGAAGGAATATAACTCATACCAAGTCCCAAACGCTTTTTCGTTGGACATTCTGTAATATCTTCTCCCTTGATGGAAATCTTTCCTTCTTTACACTTCTGCAGTCCCATGATCATCTCTTCCAACTGCATCTGTCCATTCCCTTCAACTCCTGCAATTCCAAGGATTTCCCCGGCATGAACATCAAGTGAAACTGTATTGGACGCATTTTCAAGCAACTTTACATTCTCGATTGATAATATCGTTTCACCTGCATCCTGTTTCTTACGCTCCAAATGGAAAGAAACTTCATGTCCGACCATCTCATTCGCAAGCATTTCTACCGTAACATCCTTTGTAGCTGCCTGGAACACCGATTTTCCGGCTCTTAATACAGTAAGTGAATCCGATACCGCTTTTGTCTCATTCAGCTTATGTGTAATGAAGATAATCGTCTTTCCCTGTTTTCTGATATCTCTGAAAATATCCAAAAGCTCTAATACTTCTTGTGGAGTTAATACGGCTGTCGGTTCGTCCAAAATCAGGATTTCTGCACCGCGGTACAGAGTTTTCAAAATCTCTACTCTTTGTTTCATACCAATTGACAAATCTGCAACCTTAGCCTCTGCATTCAAATCGAAATGATATTTGTCTGATAACTCCTGAACCTTTTTTATTGCTTCTTTTTTATTGATACTGAACTTTCCTGGTTCATTTCCGATCACAACATTTTCCCATACTGTAAGTGCATCCACTAACATGAAATGCTGATGAACCATTCCTAATCCACATTGAAAAGCATTTCTTGCAGAATGTTTTTTAATCTCTTTACCGTTTATCTTTAATTCGCCTTCGTCTGCTTTGTACAAACCGAACAGCACATTCATCAATGTTGTTTTTCCTGCTCCGTTTTCTCCTAACAGGCAGTGTATTTCACCTTTTTTTACTAAGAAATCGATTTGATCGTTTGCAGTAAAACTACCAAAGCGCTTCGTAATTTTTCTCATTTCCACAGCATACATATTTGCCACCTCGATATTTTATGAAAAAGAAGATGCTTAAACTTCAAACATCTTCTTTTCTTATTTCCTACAGCTCTACCGGAACCTGAATTTCTCCAGCAATGATTTTCTCTTTTATCTCTTCTAATTTTTCTACTACATCTTCCGGAACTTTAATATTGCTGCCATCTAATGTATATCCAATTCCTTCATCTTCCAGTCCTAAAACCTTTTCGCTTCCAACCTGAAGATCTCCTTCGAGTGCTGCTTTTACAATATCATATGCTGCAACATCAACACGTTTTAACATACTTGCTACGATATGATCCGGATCTATGATATTCTGATTTGAGTTTGCACCGATTGCAATGAAATCAGATTCCTGAGCTGCTGCAAACACACCAAGACCTGATCCGCCCGCTGCATGGAAAATGATGTCATAACCTTTCCCCTTCTGAGTCGTTGCAATTTCTTTTGCAGTTGTTGTATCACCAAACGGATTATCTCCGCCTACATACTGGATTGCTACATCTGCATCAGAATCAACATACTCGATTCCTGCACGATATCCTGCTGCAAAATGGTTGATAATATCATTCTCAAGTGCACCTACAAATCCATATTTATGATTATCTTCTAATCCATATGTAGCTGCATCCTGTTTCATATATGCTGCCAACGCTCCTACAAGGAACGATCCTTCCTGTTCTTTGCAGGAATAACTTACAATATTATCCCCTACTAAAGATGAATCAATGGAAGCATATTTCTGATCCGGATAATCCGGTGCTACTGATGCTAACGCATCTACAGAATCAAAGCCAACACCAATGATTACTTCATATTCGTTTGAATCACTCATCGCACGAAGAATTGTCTCAAAATCTGTTACTTCTTTTGGCTCAGCATAGTCATAGTCTACGCCGAGTTCTTCCTTTGCACGTTCCATACCTTCATATGCAAGGTCATTATAAGACTGATCTCCCAGGCCGCCTAAGCCAAAAACCACAGCAGCTTTCATGTCTGCTTTATCTGAACCAGATTCTTTCTTTTCTTCATCTGATGACCCTGAACATCCCATTAAACCTACTGTCATCATACCTGCTACCATAAGTGCCAACCATTTTTTCATCTTTCTCATTTTATTTCCTCCTCGTAGAATACGTTTTCTTTCTTCTTAATACTTTTTAATAAAACGCCGCGAACAAAGTGTCTAAAACTTTTTTGGAATCAACTTCCATACAATGATTTACATATTCTCCATCAATTGGATATTCTCTTAAGTCTGTTACGACCATTCCTTTACAATATGCACCTTCACATTCTATTCTGGTAACACATCTGTGTGTCTTTACCACACTTGGATCTACCGCTACGATCATTGCCAGCGGATCGTGAAGCGGACAACATTCTCTCATCCAATTCTGCTGTCTTGCGCCCTGCATATACCATTTCATCTCTTCTCTTAAGAAATGAATCTGCTCTTTACACTCTTCTCTGCAATATTTTTCTGCATATTCTAAGTCTTCTTTTCTTAAGATTGTCTTTAATGTCACATCCAATCCTACCATTGTCATATCCCATGGTGTTTGAACGACTATGTCGGCTGCCTCAGGATCACCTCCGATATTAGCTTCAACAACAGGCGAAACATTACCTGTAGCTAAAACCGTTCCGCCCATGGACACAACCTTTTTAATCTTTCCGGCGAAATCCGGATAACGTTTGATTGTTTTTGCAATATTGGTCATTCGTCCTAATGTGACTAACACCAGTTCGCCTTCATTTTCAGAAGCAATCTGATACAGAAAATCACATACATCCATATCAACAGGTTTTTGATCGGATGGTGCTAATTCAACATTACCGATTCCATTTTTCCCATGAATAAATTCCGGGAAATCAACCTCATCTCCATTCAACGGTTGTTCAGCCCCGACACATACCGGAATCTTATGCTCCATTCCTGCTAATTTTAAGATTCTCAACGCATTGTCAGCGCCTTGCTTTGCTGTCACGTTTCCAACACTTGTAGAAATGCCAACAACTTCTACATCCGGTCTTGCCAGCGCAAATAATATAGCTAAAGAATCATCTACACCCGGATCGCAATCAATACAAATCTTCATCTTTTCCCTCCTTTTACTATATCAAAATAATATTTTCAAATCCATTATCCTCCGCGATTCTTTTGTATTTCATCATTTCACCGGATGATGGAGTCCTGAAAATCTGATTATATGGAGAACGAACTCCAAACTGACGATAAGCGATTATTTTATATCGAATTTGTTTTTTATCTAAATACGGCTTCAGCAATTTTGTGATTTGAAAAACAGTATCTTCATTAGGCAGTTGATCCGGTACTATAACTGTACGAATCTCCTCAAGCTTTCCATGTTCAGCTAAGTAAACTGCATTTTTCAGAACCTGCTCATTACTCATACCGGTTAATTTCTTATGTACATCGCAATCAAATGCTTTAACATCCAACATCACACCATCACAAACATTCATAAGCTCTGCATCCTGTGAAAAATCATAACTGCCATTACTATCAATTAATGTTGATAATCCTTGCTGCTTCGCTAATAAAAATAACTCAGCCAGGAAATCTCTTTGCAGTGTACACTCACCGCCTGACACCGTAATTCCTCTTATATATGGAAGATCCGGTGCAATCTGTTCCATAATCTGTTCCGCTGTATAATCTTTCACTCGTGGCGAAGACATATGAGGACATACATGGATACAAGTATCACATTCACAACATTTATCTTCATCCCATACAATCTTTCCGTCTTTCAGGGAAAGTGCTTTGGCTGGACACTTCTCGACACATGCACCACATTGAACACACTGCCCGATTGTCTCCGGATTGTGACAGTAAGAACACTTAAAATTACATTTTTGTAAAAAAACAGCTGCTCTGTTTCCCGGTCCGTCTACAACACTGCTATGAATAATTTTATTAACGATCGCCATTTAAGCTCCGCACCTTTCTTTCATAGATCTTACTGTTTTTCACTTCGTAATATCCCCATTTTGCATTTGCCTGAGGAACTGCAATACCATTGTCTAATTTAGCAATATCCGACTTTTTCACCAGATATCCTGTGATTCTAATAACATCTGAATCAGACGAATAGGTTGAAAAATACTGCATTCCTTCTTTAAATCCGCCCTTAATCAAATCTAAAATAGCATCCGGATTTCTTTTTGCGGTTTCATCAAACGGGAAAATATCACCCACGCCTGATGGGAAGAAATGATGTACTTTTGCACAGTGATGTAAATGCTGATGCAGCGGAAGCTCCGATCCAATCGCAATACGTGCTCCCGGACTGATATCATAGTCACTGTCTATTCCAACCTGAGCATGTAATGGAAAATGATGTTCCGTGCAATCACAATATTTACTCTCAAAAGAGTTTACACATTCCTGAAGTTTTTCCAGGATTCGGATGGCCAGCTGATCTGCATCTTCGCTATATCCATAACGGTCAGATTTATGCTCTTTTTCCATCAATGTGTTTACGCACTCATTCATACCGACAACACCAAACATGCCGGTGAAATTTTCAACCTTAACAAATCCCTCTTGTACTAAGAAATTTGATTTAAAGAAATGACTCTTTTCTACCAAAAATTCGATTTTATTTTCAATATATCCACACAGTTCTTTTACTGCGCGCGGCAATAACTCTTCCAGGAAATGCTCGCTGTCTTTTGCACGTTCTGCCAGTCTACTTAAAACAACACGAGATAATGTAAAGGAGCCGCCTGCTATCGGTAAAGCGTTGTAGCAACTTGCAATTCCATAAGCGCCATCATACAGCTTGCGATACATTTTGTGATTTGCAAAACTTGGCTTCGCACAATTCAATGCACAGATCACACATTTTTCTGCAAAATCATCCGGTGTTATATCCGGATCATAAAGCAGTGTGATTGAAGGAATTGCATTTTTCAATTCTGTTTCAATCTCAACGATCATCTCACCTGCCCTTGTTGCTTCAGGTCCTAAGTTCATGTGGCAATAAGAATCCGGAATTGAGCGGTCTAAAAAGATCAGAAAGCTTTTGATCAGCTTATATGCATTCTCATCATCCATGAATGGTTCCAGCAATTTATCTACAGATCCCAGGTAAACCGGATAATGTGTAACTGATGGGACATGACGATAAAAGATTTCCAATGTCTGAATCGCTTCGAATAAATTTTCAGGTGGATCCAAACGTAAGAATTTGCATCCTTCTCTCATTAATTTTTCATAATCCGGAAGAATATATCTCGGTTGATATGTGACATTTCCTTCTGCCATTCTGCACAAACATCCCGCCTCACACAATTCTCTAAACTCATTTGTAGTTTCGAAAAATTCCACATAAGACAATGGCACATCCGATAACGCGATCATAGCCTGCTCATGCGTAAGTGCACTATTTGTTATGATCGATTCCACAGTTTCTTTTAAATTAGTAATGTTTAACATGGCAATACCTCCCAAATAATTTAATACTGAAACAACGGTTGAAATTTATTGTCCTCTTATGGCCTTTATGATATCATTAGGATGGAATTTTAAAAAATGCCATTTGGCATGTTTCTAGAAGAAAGGAACAAAAAATGTCCGGAGATCTAAAAAAAATTG
>OLQT01002374.1_pt1 | contig 10275 bp, 7 predicted proteins | sample 1672651 | NCBI WGS metagenome assembly OLQT01 (sample SAMEA3136709, study PRJEB25190) | human gut metagenome | biome: human gut; feature: human-associated habitat; material: faeces | place: Austria | collected 2013 | reverse complement strand
TCTACTGCCTGTGGCAGCCCACTGTAGCGCTGAATATGGACGAGCGGTGTGCGGGGCTGGATATGCTCGAAGCCCGTGGCCGTCTGCTCAACCTGCATGTCTACTACTGGCTGGAAGGCAAGCGCCGCCCGTTTGCGGAAGGTCTTGACGAATGGCGGCGGTACTTACAGCATGTCAACCGCAACGAAAAACGCTACGGTCTGCTGGAATTTGTGTTGGACAACACCGAGGAGCAGTTTCTGGAAGACGCCGCTCAATGGAAGCGGCTTTTGCAGGAAACGGCGATGAACTGAAGAGGAGAAAAGCAAAATGGCAGATTTATATGTAAAGAAATTTGATATGATCAATCCCTTTGTTGTGGCATCGAGCCCCGCAACGCAGGGCGCGCTGAATGTTTTGAAGAGCGCTAAAATGCGGCCCGGTGCCATTGTGCTGCGCAACTATGGCCACGGTTCGGGCGGCGGCAGCTTTATCGGCCCTGACTCCAAGGCAATGTTCGGCGGAGAGATGGCCATCCACAGCCATGCTGTGGGCCGTCAGATTCCAGACAGTGTCGACACGCTGGAAAAATATTGTGAGGAAGTTCACAAAATCAAGAAGGAGATGGACTCTGACATCAAGCTGTGGGTGTCTGTCGGCCATTATAGCGACATCGTCAAGGGCGGTGATTGGGAGAAAAACTGGGCGCATCAGGCGGAGGAGCTCGCTCTCGCGGGTGCGGATGCCATTGAATTGCATTTCAATACCCCGGGCGTTGCCGTGGCAAAGGACCGTACATTTGCTTACCATCAGCTGCTCCGCCATTCCATCGAATTGATGAAAAAGACAGTACCCAATATGCCAATCATGGCCAAGCTTGCCATCGAGTCCACCGACGCGCTGACCTCGATGCGTATTGCCGAGGCCGCGGGCGCTGCCGCCGCAGGCCCCACCGCCCGCTGGAAGGGCTACTACATGGATCTTGACTGGCGCGGCACCGAGGCCCGCCCCGGTGCAGGCTACGGCGGCACGCAGGCCACCCCGTTGGTGTGCTACTCCATCGCCGAGGCGCGCACCGCAGGTGTGAAAATTCCTCTCTACGGCGGTGGCGGCGTTTTCAACTACGAAAACGCAGCGCGTATCCTGATGGCAGGCTCTGAGATGGTGCAGCTGGGCGCCCTGGCCTGTGCCGGCGGCACGATGGCCTGTAAGAAGCTTATCAGCGATCTGAACCGCTGGATGGACGAGAACGGTTATGCCGACATGGATTCTCTTGTCGGCGACAGCTTGAAGCTATTCCAGATGGATGCCGATTTTACGAAAAAGCGTCAAAATAAGTTGGCCGATGCCTACCAGACCGCCGACGCTGACCGAACCAAGTGTATCGGCTGCGGTCGCTGCGAGGATGTCTGCTGGCATCAGGGCATCGAGATCAAGGAGCGCAAGGCCTACAAGACCGATAAGTGCATCGGCTGCGGCTACTGCTTCCAGGTCTGCCCGACACAGGCACTCTATGTGGATAAGAAGGGTATTCTCCGTTCCGCCTTTGAGGAAGCGGGCATCCGGCGGGGTAACAAGTAACAGAGGCATTGCTGTCAGGCTGTCCCAGAATCAACGACCTGCCCCGGTGTACCACCGGTCGGCTGCTGCAATTCATCCAAAAATGACTATGGCGCAGCATGTGCAAGCTACGGCTGCACAGCTGCGCCGATTTTTGTAAGGAGATACAAAAATGACACCTTTTGATACAGCCCTGAAAGCCGACCTGCAGACCCTGCAGCACACGGTTGAATATGAGGGTCAGAACTTCCGTGAGCGCGATGCTGACGGCAATACACTGCTGCACTGCGCCGTGCGTTCGGGTAGCCTTGCAAAAGTGGCTTACCTGACAGACTTTCTCGCACTGGATCCACTGGATGCGAACCTTTCGGGCATCACGCCCTTGGACTTGGCTCTGCAAGACGGCCTTGATGAAATTGCTGCGTACCTTGCAAATAAGGCAGGCGCTGATCCCGCGCGAATCAATCACAACCCTGTACGGCGCGGCTTTTACCCGGATCCGTCGTGGATCCGCGTGGGCGAGGACTATTACATGGTCAACTCGTCGTTCAGCTTTTTCCCGTGTATTCCGATTTCCAAGTCCCGCGATTTAGTACACTGGACGACTGTCGGCTACGCCATTACAAACCCGGACTGGGCCAGAGTGGCGCGGTCCGAAGGCGGGCGCGGCTATTGGGCACCTGATATATCCTACGATGCAGTGTCCAAGCATTATTTTATTACGGCTACCTACCGCGGCAACGAGGACGACGCGGAGCCGCGCTGTCAGATGGTCGTCAGTGCCGAGCGACCCGAGGGTCCCTACGGTGAGCCTGCGTGGATCCATGAGGACGGTATAGACCCGTCCATCCTCCACGATGACGATGGACGGCATTATATGCTGTTCAACCGCAGCGTCCGCATGGCGGAGCTGACGCCCGACTGCCGCGCCATGCGCGGTCCCGCACGCCTGATCTGGGGTGGTGACCTTAAGAGAAAGACCGAGGGACCTCAGCTTATGAAGCATGACGGATATTACTATCTGCTGGCCGCCGAAGGCGGCACGGGAGCAGGACACCGCATTTCGGCGGCACGCAGCAAAAATGTGTGGGGTCCTTATGAAAACTGTCCCTATAACCCGATTCTGCGCCAGGATGACGCGTGCGGCTATCTGCAAAACTGCGGTCACGGAAAGCTGCTGCAGACTGCAGACGGACGGTGGTTCCTCTGCTTTCTCTGTCTGCGCCGCGATCCGGATGGTACGGCTCCTATGGGACGGGAAACTTCGATTGCAGAAGTGACTTGGACGCCTGATGGCTGGCCTGTGGCCGCTTATGGCCGCCGCCCACGAGCTGTGCTGAATATGCCTTTTTCTGAAGAGATTCCTACTTTGACCCCGGTAGGCATAACCAGATGGAAGGGCGAAGAATGGATTACCCAGCGTGCGTTGGATACCGCGAATTTTACCGTGGAAAAAGATGCCTTGACACTGTGTGGAAACGGCCTTGACCTGTGCGACAGGAAGATGCAGGGGCTGCTTCTCGTCCGCCAGCAGGAACGCGCGTTCACTGCGGAAACAGCGCTGGAAATCCCCGCTGCAGGTACTGCAGGGCTGACCTGTTATTACGATGAGCACAGCTATTTAAAATTCGGCATTGGGCCGGAGGGCCTTTTACTAGAGGAATACGCAGGATATGAGGTGGTTTCAAGGCAAACAGCACCGTTGCCTGCTAGCACATTTCATGTTCGTTTGCGCGTTACGGCAGCGGATGGGCAACGACATTTTGCGATACAGGATAGAACAGACTGGCACACGCTTTGGAGCATCCCAGAACCACGCTACCTGACCAGTGAGGGCTTACAGTGCGGAAAGCGGTTCACAGGGGCTATGGTGGGCCTGTATGTCCACGGCGCATCTGCAGTCCGCTTTACCGATTGGGTTGCAGTGTGGCCCCACCCCGAAGAAAAGAGGTAATACAATGCCACAAGAAAAATTCCACTATAAATCGTTAGAAGAAGTCAAACAGCGCGCCGCAGAGCTGGGTGTTGACCTGCCCTTTGCAGCCGACACCCACGCGCTGGCGCAGCCGCTGACCGTGCGTAATATTACCTTCCCGAACCGTCTGGGCATCGCGCCCATGGAGGGCGCGGACTCGACGCCCGAAGGCGCACCCACCGAGTATACGACCCGCCGCTATGTCAACGAGGCTATCGGTGGCAGCTCGGTCATCTGGTTCGAGGCAATCTCCATTGTGGAGGAGGGACGATCCTCCCAGACGCAGCTGCTCCTGACCCGCGGCACGCTGGACGAGTTCAAGAAGATGACCACCGCCGTCAAGGAGGCGGGCCTCAAGGCCAACGGCTATGCGCCGTATTTGATCATGCAGGCCAACCACAGCGGCCGCTACTCTAACCCCGGCAACAAGCCTGCCCCGATGATCGCCTACCGCCACCCGATTCTGGAGCAGTACCGCGCCGCGGATGACTCCTGCATCGTGACGGACGATTACCTGAAAGGGCTGGAAGAAAAGTTCGGCGAGGCAGCCGCCCTTGCCAAGGAAGCAGGCTTTGACGCGGTGGACATCAAGAGCTGCCACGGCTACCTGCTGGCAGAGCTGGCATCCGCCTACAACCGCCCCGGCGAGTACGGCGGCAGCTTTGAAAACCGCTTCCGCCTGCTGAAAAACGGCATCCGCGCCGCCAAGGTGTACGAGGACGACAGCTTTATGGTCACGGCGCGCGTCGGCATCTACGACGGCTACGCCTACCCGTGGGGCTTCGGTGTCAGTCCGGAGAGCGGCATGACGCCCGATTTGACTGAACCCATCCGCCTGGTGCGCGATTTGCACAACGAACTGGGTCTGAATATGGTCAACCTGACGATGGGCAACCCCTACGCCACCACCCATGTGACCCGCCCCTTCGATTTTGGCAAGTATGAACCGGACGAACACCCGTTTGTCGGCCTGTCCCGCATGATCCACGGCATTGGCGCAGTGAAAAAGGCCGTGCCGGAAATGGTGGTTTGGGCATCTGCACCTACTTACCTGCGAGCCTATGCGGATCTGTTCAGCGCAGGCGCGGTCGAGCAGGGCCTGTGCGATGGTATGCTGTTCGGCCGCATGGCCTTTGCTGACCCGGATTTTGCCAACGAGATCGTCAAAAATGGCCGCATCGACCCTAAGCGGGTCTGCCTGACCTGCGGCAAGTGCGGCGATTTGATCCGCGCTCACAAGCCCACGGGCTGTGTCATCCGCGACAGTAAGACGTTTATGCCGTTCTATAAGGAATTTTTGGAGATCAAGAAAACGCAGCCCGCGAACTTCCGCGGCTGATGGAGAGGGTGTACTTATGAAAAAAACTGCCATCGTCACCGGGTCCAGCCGCGGCATCGGCTTTGCCATTGCCAAGCAGCTGGGGCTGGATGGATACAATATTGTTATGGTCGCCACCGGCCCGCAGGAGAAAAACCAGCATGCGCTGGATGACCTGAAAGCGATGGGCATTGACTGCGCCTATGTGCAGGCCAACATCGGCGCCACCGAAGACCGCAAGAAGATTCTGGACGGCGCACTGGCCGCCTTTGGCCGCGTGGATGTGCTGGTCAATAATGCAGGTGTTGCTCCCAAAGTCCGCGCCGATTTGCTGGATATGAGCGAGGAAAGCTTTGACTATGTTGTCGGCATCAACACCAAGGGCAATATGTTCCTGACGCAGCTGGTGGCCAAGCAGATGATTTCGCAGGAACCTGTCGATGGCCGCAAGGGCGTCATCGTCAATGTGTCCAGCTGCAGCTCGGTGGTGTCCTCCACCAACCGCGGTGAATACTGTGTCTCCAAGGCGGGTATCTCGATGCTGACGACCCTGTACGCAGACCGCCTTGCCGCCGAGGGCATCCTTGTCAACGAGGTGCGCCCCGGCGTTATCGCCACCGATATGACCAGCAAGGTGCAGGGCAAGTATGATGCCTTGATTGAAAAGGGCACCTTCCCCATCGCCCGCTGGGGCACGCCGGAGGATGTGGCCGGGGCCGTCAGCCTGCTGTGCAGCGACCGTCTGCGCTACACCACCGGCAACTACATTGATGTGGATGGCGGCTTCCATATCCAGCGCCTGTAAGGGAGCAACGAGATGGAAAACGAAATTTTCCGCGCCGGAAATTATACCGCCAAGGTCGTCCGCTGCAACACGGCCATCGTGGGCAGCGGCGCAGCGGGCTTCAACGCCGCCGACCGCCTGTGGCAGCTGGGGCAGCATGACATCGTCCTCGTCACCGAGAACCGCGTCGGTGGCACCAGCCGCAACACCGGCAGCGACAAGCAGACCTACTATAAGCTGACCCTGTCCGGGGGCGACCCCGACAGCGTGCGTGAGATGGCCGACACCCTGTTTGCGGGCCGCTGCGTGGATGGTGATATTGCCCTGTGCGAGGCCGCGCTCTCGACCCAGTGCTTCTTGAAGCTGGTCGAGCTGGGCGTGCCGTTCCCCCGCAACCGCTACGGCGAGTACATCGGCTACAAGACCGACCACGACCCGCGCCGCCGCGCCACCAGCGTGGGACCCTACACCAGCAAGCAGATGACCGAATGTCTGGAAGCTGCCGTGCAGGCCAAGGGTGTGCCGATGCTGGACAAGACCCAAGTCATCAAAATTCTGGCGGACGGCGGTACGGTTTGCGGCCTGCTCTGCCTGAATGTGACCGCGCAGGACGCCGCCGACCGCTTTACGCTGATTCGATGCAAAAACGTTATCTGGGCCACCGGCGGCCCAGCTGGTATGTACGCCGACAGCGTCTATCCTTTCAGCCAGTATGGGGCCACCGGCCTTGCGCTGGAAGCAGGCGCACGCGGCAAAAACCTGACCGAATGGCAGTACGGCCTGGCATCGGTCACGCCGCGGTGGAATGTGTCGGGAACGTATATGCAGGTGTTGCCGCGGGTCTACTCCGCAGCGGCGGACGGAAGCGACGAGCGCGAGTTTTTGATGGACTTTTTCACCGACGCGCACGATATGCTCAGCAAGCTGTTTTTGAAGGGCTACCAGTGGCCCTTTGATGTGCGCAAGGTTGCCGACGGCAGCTCCATCATCGACATTCTGGTGTATCTGGAAACCTGCAAAGGACGCAAAGTCTATCTCGATTACCGCAAAAATCCGGTGGACGGCGCGTTTTCCTACGATGCGCTGCTGCCCGAAGCGCGGGAGTATCTGGAGCGGGCCGGTGCCTGCTTCGGCACGCCCATCGAGCGGCTGGCGCATATGAACCAGCCAGCCATCGATTTTTACCGTGATAAGGGTGTGGATTTGTACACCCAGCCGTTGGAGATCGCCCTCTGCGCCCAGCATAACAACGGCGGCATTGGCATCGACTGCTGGTGGCAGACCGACGTGAAAGGCCTGTTTGCCGTGGGTGAAGCCGCTGCCAGCCACGGCGTCTACCGCCCAGGCGGAACGGCGCTGAACGCCGGGCAGGTGGGCAGCACCCGCGCGGCACAGTACATTGCCGCCCGCTGCCGGGGCGATGCGCCCGACGGCAAAGCCGCGGCGGGTCATATCGTTGCTGGTCAGGTTGTAGTTGGCACCAAAGTCAAACGGCGAGCCGAACCGCGCGGCGTTGTACCACATAAGGCCGACGGCCACAAGCACAACGGGCAGGATAAACGCAGCGGCTTCCCCTGCGCCCCGGCGGGTGCACAGGCGTTTTTCCGTGATATAGCGCGGCCAGAGGATGGGCAGGGCCAGCGCGGCAAAAAGCACCATCTGGGGGCGGCAGCCCGCGACCAGCGCCAGGCAGAGAGAGCCGAACGCGAGGTGGAAAGTCAGCGCTTTGCGGCGGTTTACCGGCGTGTTTGCGGCGCACAGCCACTGCCACAGTGCCCACAAAACGAACGTAGCACCGCAGAGGATCGCGTACTCATACACCGACGGGCGGTGGAGCAGATAGTAGATCTGTGTGCCCGAGGCCGCGCCCGCGGCGGTGAGCAGGTAGGCTGCGGCGCTTGCCTGCGGAAACCAGCGGCGCGCGGCCTGCTTCACAAAGCCAAAGACGGCAAGTATGTACAGCCAGGCAAGCAAAATCATCGGCAGTGCGGGCGGCAGGTCCCGGATGCCGGTCAGCGCCTCAAACGGAAGCTGGAACAGAAGGCAGGGCACGATGCCGAAATAGACGTAATAGCGTCCGTTATAGTAGGCCACATCCCATAGGGCATCGGGCGCGGCGGCCTGCCGGGCGGCGGTGTCGTAGGGGTTTTACCAGTTCATCCAGATTTAAGACAAAATACACCATCATTACTGGCAATTTAAATACAAATGCTGCGATACATCCCAGTGGAACTGCAAAGCACCACATGGTAACCACATCACATATTAATCCAAATTTTGTATCTCCCCCTGCTGGAAAAATACCACCTATTGTCATAGAATTAATTGATTTTCCTATTACATAATAGCTGCTTATAAACAGCATATTCTTTAAATATCCTGTTGCTATATCAGTCAGATTCGTAAAATGCAGGATTACAGGTGTCGCAAGAAAAATCACTCCAGCCGTCACCACGCCCAAAAATACCGAAGTTTTGCATAAAATATTTCCGTTTTTCTTTGCTTCAGATAAGTTCCCTTTACCAAGCAGATTTCCGACAATAATACTTCCACCATATCCAAAACCGGTACAACCACAGATTAAAAGATTCTTGGTTATATTTGCAATAGAATTGGCTGCGATAGCATCGGAACCAAGATGTCCAAGTATGACAGAATACATCGTAAATCCACCGCCCCAGGCAAGTTCATTAAAAAGTACCGGATAGACATGTTTCCAGAATTTCCTCGTTATATGGACTTCCCTGCTTTTTATGTCTTTTACTCCAATCCAAAATTCCTTTTTCAGGTGCAAAATATAAATCGTAATAACCAGACCAAGTCCATTTGCAATGACAGTAGCCAGTGCCGCACCTGCAATCTCCATTCTTGGAAAGCCCATGTATCCGTAAATCAGAATAACATTCAGAATAACATTCAGTATAATATTAACACAGACAACAACTGCACTTATTATGGTACATCTACCTGCATAACCACAATTTTTCAAGATTCCCTGCAAAACCTGCAGAACCCCTGAAAAGATATAGGATAATCCAATCACTTTCAAATACTTAATACCATAATCAATCAATATAGTATCGTTTGTAAACAGTCGCATGAGCATTTCAGGAATAAAGAATGTTGCAAGCAGAAAGAGAATGGAAATTATGAATACATATCTTAATACAAGTCCTGCTGATGTCCGTAATCCATCAAAATCTCTTTTTCCATAATACTGTGCAACAAACATATTTTCCCCTATTGTAAGTGCTGTTAAAATCAAATTAAAAACAAAGGTGATCTGCGAAGCCAGCGAAATTGCTGACAGAGAGTTCTGATTTAATCCTCCCAACATAAAAGCATCGCATGCACTTACAAGTGCTAACATAAATTGTTGTGCTGTAATGGGCAGAGCAAGTTTCAAAATCTTATTTGTGAATTCGTTTCCCATCTACAATTTTTCCTTTCTGTGCACAATATAAAAATAAACCAATTTTATTGATTTTTATACCATAATCAGCTATAATAATATAACAAACGTTCGAAAAGGAGATTATTTTGATGGAAGTATGTCCAAGCATTGTTTTAAATTCAGATGCATCTGAAAATGTTGCCTATAACAATCCAGACTTTCCTGCATATATAAAAAAGGGACAGCTTTCACGCTATCCTGATTTTCGTGCAGTCAGTCATTGGCATGACGATCTGGAATTTATTCTGATTTTAGAGGGACAGATGTTTTATGATGTGAATGGTCAGAAGATTTCTTTGCAAGCAGGTGAAGGAATTTTTGTAAACAGCCGCTGCTTTCATTATGGCTATTCCGATACTCATACAGAATGTCTCTTTACCTGTATTATGTTATCTCCGCAGTTGCTTTCTGTAAATACTTATTTTGTGGAAAAATGTCTAAATCCCCTGATACAGAATATTCATTTTCCCTATCAGCCACTGAATCCGTCTATCCTGTGGCAGAATTCTATTCTTCGTGACCTTGAAATGCTTTACAAAAAAAATGTGGATGAAATACAGCCATTTATTACGCTGGAAAAAACCGTTCATATTTTTCGCCTCCTTGCTGAAAATATGAACTATTTTCCAGATTATGATAAAGATACAGAGGATACTCTGGCTCTTACTACAATGATCGGATATGTGCAAAAAAATTATTCCCAAAAAATTATGCTTAAAGATATTTCATCCTCAGGAAATTGCTGCAAGACAAAATGCACTTCCCTTTTTCAGAAATATTTGAATACTTCCCCAATGGTATATCTAAATCGCTATCGTTTGGAAAAATCTGTTTTTCTTCTTCAAAATACTACAATGTCTGTTACTGAGATAGCATATACCTGCGGGTTTTCAAATAGCAGTTATTTTTGTGAACTTTTTCATAAGTATTATAATACCACCCCTGGGAAGTTTCGAAACAGTAATAGATAAGCACTATTCATATTCTTTGGCTTATAATTATAATGGGTATTTTTTAACAGTATCCCTGTTTTTCCAGCCAGTCTTTCACATAACATCGGAATGCGATACTTTCCGCCATCCAACTCTCAGATTTGCCACTCTTCACATTTAATATCACTTATCTGCTCGATTGGAATAACCGTTTGATCCGTCATAATTATGGTATGCTCGTATTCGTCTATCTTTTTTACAATACCAGAGCAC
>OLQT01002373.1_pt1 | contig 10276 bp, 18 predicted proteins | sample 1672651 | NCBI WGS metagenome assembly OLQT01 (sample SAMEA3136709, study PRJEB25190) | human gut metagenome | biome: human gut; feature: human-associated habitat; material: faeces | place: Austria | collected 2013 | reverse complement strand
GATTTGACCTGTGGCTTTATCATATTGGATAGTGATGCTTTGAGTCTCACCTTTGAGCCATGAGATAGAAGTCCAGTTTACTGTAACTATAGTTTGATTACCTATACTTGATTCTGAAGTAGTATCTGGTTTACCAACTTTTGCTTCAATTTCAGCATAAGGAGTACCACCAGAGTAAGACATAGTCCCATCATCGTTGATGTTGGTTTGTGCAGATGTAATAGAATCATAAATCTCTTGTGTCCATCCTGATTTTGGTTTTTCAGAAGAACTAGAAGAAGCTTTAGCTTGGCTAGTAGATTTAGATGTTGCAGTAGACTTAGAATCTGATGAATCTTTATCTTTGTCTTTCCCGCCTCCTCCAAGTGCGCTACCGATAACAGCTACTACGATTACTACAACAATCCAAAACCAAATTCTTTTATAAATTGGTTTTTTAGCTTTAGGAGTTTTTCCATTTTTCATAATTTTATACTTCCTAACCTAGCTTTTAACGAGAATCAAGACATTGCTCGTAGTTTTTATTTAAATAACTTCATGATATTCAGCAGTATACTCTTCAATAACTGATTCGCATATCCACTTAAGTTTATTATTGAGTTCATACGCATTCATGAACTGGCTGATATTAATTTCATTTGGTTCTGGTGCAAAATCCCATTTAGAAAGCCATTCATTGAATCTGTGAACTACCATGAATCGGTCTGCTTGTGCCTCTTGCTTACTCCCAAACATTTTAGAATGGCAATTATAATGGGTGTGTCCACAATAACAGTGCCCTAATTCATGAAGAATAACGTTTTCTTGTTCTATTATCGTCAAATCATCTCTGATATAGATAATATCATATTCAGGAAGATACAATCCCTTAATATCACCAATTAATACAATATCATTTTCTGATGGAATGAAATATATAATTTCAGCACCAAGCTCTCGAGAAAGCTCTCTAAGTTTACTCATAAATCGCCTTTATCAATTTTTTCTTTAAGAGTATTTTTCAACAAACGTTTGAAGAATTCTTTATCATTATCGTTAAGCTGTCCGCCACCATAGGCACTAGCTTTACTTATTTGTTCTTCAAGATATTCATCGCTCAGACGATAATCTTCTATTTGTTTAACTTTATTTTGCTCATCTTGTTCTTTTAATTGAATATTTGCAGTATCTAAAACTATTTTTTGTCTTGGCTCTTCGAGTTATGAACTGATTTTATTTATTTCGGATAGAGTTGTAGAAAGGTCAGAAGCACCATACATTAATGTATCAGGATCAGTATTAAATAGATTGACCATTTTATCAAAATCTTCAACCATGGGACTTCTAACCCCTTTTATCCATTTAGAAATAGCTGACTCAGATTTTCCTAGCTTTTCGCCAAACTCTTTCATTGTCCAACCATTCTCTTTTCTGAAATAATCTATCATTTCAGGTAGTCGTATTTTTTTCATACACTAATTATAGTACAAACAACAAAACTTGTCGATTTGGAAAGTTTTAACTTGACAAATTGGATAGTTAGGGTTATAATTAACTCATAAAGTCAAACAAGCGAACAATCATGGAGCATTCAGTACGGCGGACGGAACAGGCTCAAATGACGGTACACGACGTATCCACCGCGACGTAAGTAGCAAGTTTGGCAAATAAAAAGCCCCAGAGGGGCAGAAAGGAGCCGGTATGGCAGAGAAAAAAACTTATGATCCACTAGATGAGTTATTAGACTCTTCAGGAATGAAGTATAAAGTTATCGCAAAAAAAATTAATGTTCCCTATACAACATTTTATAAGTGGCGTATTAACCCATCTAGAATAGATGCTGTTTCAGCAGCGAACATTGCAGAGGTTATTGGAGTAGATTTAACCGATGTTATTTTCGTGCTGAAAAATTTTAATCAAAAACTTGACAAATTGGATAGTTAGAAAGGATTCAAAAATGAATCAATTAATTACAATTTCGTCAAATGAAAATGACGAACAGGTAGTAAGTGCAAGAGAATTGCATAAAGGTTTAGGTCTTAAGAAAAGATTTTCAATATGGTGGGAACAAAACTCAAAACTTCTTATTGAAAATGAAGATTTTACAAGTGTACTTTCAGGTACGGTTGTTAATAATGGCGCAAAAAGACAGCTTCAAGACTACGCCTTAACAATTGATACAGCAAAACATTTAGCAATGCAAAGCCAAACTGAAAAAGGTCGTGAGTACCGAACGTATTTCATCCAAGTTGAAAAAGCATGGAATAGTCCAGACATGGTTATGAAGCGAGCCTTACAAATTGCTGACAAGCGAGTTATTGCGCTTCAAATTGAAAATAACCACCTTAACCTAGAGCTTGCTGAAGCAAATAAAAAATTGCCGTTTCTTGAATGGGCATTGCAAACAAAGGGGTTAGTAACTCCGACAATAATTGCTAAAAAGTATGGTAAAACACCAGTAACTTATACATTGTTGCAATTACGAACTGGTAAACGTTGGACTCAAAAAGAAGCAGCTAAAAAGCTAGGCGTATCTGAATCTACATTATCAAAATGGGAGAATGCCATTAGATTTCCAACAATGGATCAAGTTTGGGTAATAGAAGATACCTATGAAGTACCATTAAGTGGTATTAATTTTTTACCAGAAAACACGGTTAAACCGTATAAAAATAAACAGGCTAGTTAGAAAGGCTAAAAAATGAACGAATTACAAATTACAGAATTAAATGGTCAACGAGTTTTGACTACTCAACAAATTGCCGAAGGATATGGAACTGATTCAGCGTCAATCACAAAAAACTTTAATAATAACAAATCTCGATTTAAAGAAGGGAAACATTTCTTTTTATTACAAGGTGCTGATTTAAAAGAATTTAAGAACAACATCCAAAATTTGGATGTAGTCAGAAATCGAGCACCTAAACTTTACCTCTGGACAGAAAAAGGAGCGTTGCTTCATGCGAAATCTTTAGGAACTGATGAAGCTTGGGATATGTACGATATTTTAGTTGATACTTATTTCAAAGTTCAAGAAGAAAAGCAATTACCGCAAACTCCCGAACAACAAATCGCATTACTCGCTCAAGGTAACGTGAACTTGAACAAAAAAGTTGAGCAAATCGAAAATTCAGTTCTTGATTTGACTGACCGATTCGGGCTTCCTTCAAATAAAGCTAAAGTTTTGCAAAAGAAAGTAGCAAGCAAAGTTTATATGTTTACTGGCGGTAAATATTCAAATGCTCATAAGAAGTTAGGAGCTAAGGTATTCAGAGAGTTTTATAAAGATTTGAACAATCGCTTCGATGTTGTGAAATATAGCGATATTCCATTAAGTCGTTATGATGAAGCAACAGAATATCTTGATATGTGGCAACCATCATTCAATACAACGCTTGAAATTCGTGGATTGAACTCACAAACTAGTTTCGATTTTGAAGAATAGAGAGGAAAATCCATGGAACAAACACTTGAAGTACAAGCGACTATTTCAGTTTTAATTCCAGAAGATAAGATTCTTGTAGATAAAGTTGAATATCAAGAGCTTAAAGAAAAAGACTTTGACGGTTGGGTTGGTATGGATGTATTCATAAAAAAATCAAACCGTAGTATTCCAACAGTTTCCAAAGTTTTAATAAAACCTGATTTAAGAAAAAGAATATCAGTTGAAAACGGAGGTTGGGTATATTACCCAAATGGTAAAGGAGATAACTGGTCGTTTAGGTTTAAAGAAATGATGGATTTTATAAACAAAGAATTTTATCAAAAGTTTTCAGGAGGGAGTAAATAAAATGTTCGGATTTAAAACAAAAGAAGAAAGTGCGATTCTTGCAGACCATAATAATACGGTTAGAGATATTAAAGAGATGATGGCATTGATTGACCAAATGTCAACTACAATCGCAACACAAGCTCAAATGATTGGTACAAGAGATCAATTGCTCGATGAAGCATATTTAAAACTTGAATCAGCCGAAACAGAATTAATTATTCGTCGCAAAAATGATGAATTTCGTCAAAAGTTGGCGGTGATGAAATGAAAAATCAAGAAAAAACAATTAATCATCTTGGTCAAGTAGTTTATCAAGAGTCAGTCGAATTTTATAAAGAAAAACTCTCAGTTTACTCAAAAGAATTTCTTCAAAATTCGCTCATCCCTCAGCTTTATGAATGGTCAAATGCTTATAAAGCAGCGGTTGAGCTGACAAAATAAAAAAGCCCGCACTGGCATGCGGACTCGGTAGAAAATTTACGAGAATTTCTACCTCTAGTATAACAAATTGGAGGAAAAATGACAATTAATCAAGGGGGGGATATGGAAATGAAATCAATTCCAGACTATCCTAACTATGCTGTGACTAGAGATGGGAGAGTTTGGTCCTATATAAGTAATAAATTTATAAAACCAAGAGTATCTAAAGATAATTCCGTCATAGTAAATTTGAATTTTGAAGGTATAAGCTTCAGAAGGAATGTTGCTAGGCTAGTATTTATAGTTTTTAAAGGATATGAACCTGAAATTGTACGTCATATTGATGGTAATCCTCTTAATAATAATATTGATAACCTCAAAGCAATGAGTAAAAATGAACACTTGAAAAGTTTAGGTAACCCTAGCAATTTCAAAAATTATAATCGTAACCTTAAAATGATTAAAGTTGATGTTGAATCAGAAAGTAAGCAGGTTGTTGCATACCCATACAGGTCAACTGAATATGATTCAGCTTTACTATGTTGCAATTTAAAAAGATTAACTTACAAAGGAGCTTTGTACTTTTGGGAGAATCGGAAAAATGAATTAATTGAGGAATTGAAAGTTAGAATTATGCTAAATAATTTACGTTTGAATTCTGATATAAGTGAATTTCAGCTGATTGGAATGTATAAAAGAAATATAAAAAAACAACAAAAATATCTTGAAATACTAGAAAAAATTTAAAGGAGAACATTAAATGGCAGAAGAAAAGCCAAGATTTAGTTTTTCTGATATTAGAACTTTTCAGGAATGTCCTTTTAGATTAAGGGAAAGAAAAGCAAAAAGATATATGGAATCTCCTACAGAAGCCATGCTAGTTGGCTCTTATGCTCATGCAATGCTTGAGGGAGATAAAAGCACCGATGATTTTATCCAAGAGCATTCTGTGGATATGATGGGCAATATTGGTAAGAAAAACCAAGGCATTAAAAAAGTTTTTAAAGATATTGTGATGGCGGTTAATGAAGTCAAAAAGACTGAAACTTATCAGTCTTTCGATACTTTACATACTCATAAAGAACTTTATATAAGAGCAGATTATGATGATTTTGTGATTAGTGGAAGAATTGATGTCTTAAGGTTTGACCACGAAAATAAGATCATTGAAATAATTGACTGGAAAACTGCCGCAAGCTTTGAAGATATATTTGATAAAAATATCAGAGCTTATTTGGAATGGTACAGCCATTATAGAGAGCAATTAGCTTTATACGCATGGTTAGTTGCTCAAGAATTCTCTGATTATACAAAACTAGATTATAAAGTGGTAGGTAAAATTGTAGGTTTTACCAAGAAACTTCCAGTAAACATTAAGACAATTACAATGGATTTTGGAAAACTTGCTGATATTTCAGATAAAATTCTTGTTCAAACTGTGTTATCTGAGTTAGATAATATCGCTCATAATATTGAGCATGAGGGAATGGATGGATACTTTTGTCATAATTGCGACTGCTGTATCCAAAATAAAAAATACGAAGAATTAGAGGTAGAAGTATGGTAATGCAAATTAAACCTGCAGGGACTAGAAGCCCTAAACTGACACGAGTCCTTATTTCAGGAGGCGGGCTTTCAGGAAAAACGACACTAGCGGCTAAGTTTGCCAGTAGTAATGATAGAGCCTTATTTATCAGTACTGACGGGAATGCATACAAACAAGGGTATCAAGCGATAGATTTTGAGTTTCCACAAAAGGCCGAACAAATCATCACAAACTTTACTCAAGCATTAAATATGGCAGAACAAAATGCTGAAAGCTGGGATGTCCTTGTAATTGATTTGATTGAAGACTTTGACGAACGGGCCCAAACCTTATTGCGTGGCGAACTTAATAATTTTAAATCGACAATGAAAGCATGGGGTAAAATCAACAGTTTGTATAAGGATATGCAAAGTTTAATGATGAGCAAGTTCCATGACAAGACAATTGTTTTGCTTAGTCGAGATGTTGAAGAAATTGACCAAAAATCAGGCGAAGTCATTGGATATAAGCCTGCTTTAAGAAAATCTCTCAAAAATATCATTCTAAAAGACCAAGATGTTGAAATCAGAGCTTATTTTGATAGAAGCGGTAATCGTCAATTTGATATTTCTAATTTAAGGTATGAAGAAATGAAAGGGATGCTTCAACAAATTATTGCTAAACCGTTTGAGATTCCTCAACCTGCCATTGACCCAAAAGAGCAACAAGAATCAAAGGAAAAAGCTAATAAATTAAAAGCACAATATGATAAAGCTTTTGCGGCTGCAGCATCTCATAATGCAAGTGATAAAGATATTGAGTATTGGAAAAATATGGAACCGTCAGAAGCGATTATGTCTATTGCCGATTGGATTCGAATTAAAGAATCTGCTCAGTCAGTCGTTGATGAAGAAGAACTAATTGTGGATGAATTATTTCCAGTAGGTCAAAACTAAACCTATGAGCAAACTGCAGTCCTCACTAATCCTGAGCAGTAGAATTAGAAATAATTCAACTTTAGCAAAGCCACCTTGGGCGGTGGTTTCGTATTTAGTCAAAGCTGGAGGGTGGCGTAACGACCGTAAAGTCCATGAGTATTCAGTGCCTGCACATAAACACTCATTGCCAGCTTTTAATTTGAAAAATAAAACTTGAAATAAATATAGAAGAAAGGAGTCTTCGTGGCACAAAGAAGAATGTTTAGTAAAAAAATAGTTGAAACAGATTTCTTTATGGAAATGTCACCAACAGCAAAACTACTCTATTTTTACCTAAATATGAGTGCTGATGATGATGGTTTCGTTGGAAATCCTAAAACAATTAAATTGATTAGTGGAGCTACTGATGATGACTTGAAAATACTTATTGCTAAACAGTTTATCATCCCATTTGATAGTGGAGTTATTGTAATCAAAGACTGGAAAATTCACAATTACATCCAAAAGGATAGATATAATCAAACTCAATATTTAGATGAAAAAAAGCAACTTTTAGTTGAAGAAAACGGAACGTATACAAAATGTATACAAGATGTGTCCAGTTTGGATACACAGGTAAGGTTAGGTAAGAGTAAGGATAGGTTAGGTAAGAGTAATAATACTATGTCAGATAAATCTGACGATGTTATTCCTTATTCTGAAATCATTTCTTACTTGAATGAAAAAACAGGGCGAAGTTTTAGAACTACTGAAGCTCACAAACGTTTTATCAAAGCGAGGTGGAATGAGGATTATAAACTAGATGACTTTAAGAAGGTCGTTGATAATAAAGTTGCTGACTGGACAGGCAAAACCATAAATGGTCAACCAGCAGAAAAATATTTACAGCCGTCAACTTTATTCGGAACGAAGTTTGATAATTACCTTAACCAGACACTAATGCGCCAAGAACAAGCACAGCCTTATGATGATCTTGGATTGCCATTTTAGGAGGAAAAAATGGAAAGTATTGGAGATGTCATTGGAAAATTTGTGGATATGAACAAATTTAATTCAATGACAAACGATGTTGTAAATCATCCTGAAATATCAGCGTTTATCTCTGAAAATAAGATGGATGCTAATGAGGTAGCGAAGAGTTATTCAAAGTTTTATGAATATCTTAAAGAAAAACAAAAGTTTCTTGATGGCGAGCCTACTCCTATGGGAGGTCATGAGCCTATATTAATCATGAATTATGGCTATGCAGATGTTACTTATCGTGAGACTGATGAAGTTATTATGCGTAGAAAGAAAGCTGAGTTTCTCAAAAGATTGAATCGAAATAGCATCGTAAGAGATAAAACGATTAAGAAAGCAAGCTTTGATAACTTTAAAGCTATCACAGATGAAGAAAAAAATGCCCTCTCGTTCGCTAAAGAGGTGTCTGAGTATTATTATACTGGTGGAGAAGGAAACACGGTTGTGAGCGGCCCTGCTGGTACAGGTAAAAGCCATCTTGCAATGAGTATCTTAAAAGATTGTTTGAAACATGCAGATTTAACAGTTATCTTTGCAAGTTGGTCAGAAGTTCTTCACTTAATCAAAGATAGCTTTGATAACAAAGATAGTTTTTACTCCGTTGAATACTTCATGAACATATTTAGAAGTACTGATTTGTTAGTTATAGACGATATAGGAAGTGAAAAAATTACAGAATGGTCCATGTCCTTATTGACCGAAGTTTTAGATGCTCGTACCAAAACAATTATTACGACGAACTTAACGAGTGAGGAATTGAGACGGAAATATCACGGGAGGACTTACAGTCGGATATTTAGAGGGATTGGTAAGAAAGCCTTCAACTTCGAAAATATTAAAGATAAACGTGTGAGCCAGTTACCATTCTAGGAGGAATCATGAAATTTAAAAATAAAGAGATTCAAGAATTAAGTAAAAAAGATTTAGCTAAGGGACTTAATGATGAGGAGTGGAATGAGTATTTTATACTCATGTCTCCTTTTAATTCAGATGTTACCCTTGAAGAAAAGATTCATCTTTCATACATTTTGGAGGCTTACGAGAGTGAAATCAAAAATAATTGAACAATGGGAAAACGAGCATTACCCACTCGGAAGAATTAAAAAGCAGAAGCTGGCAGAGAAATCTGAGCATGAGATTATTTTTATCCTTAATCGCATGGCTCAGATGCCTGCAATTGCTAGATTTGGAGAAGCAAGTGAAATTCAAGAGGTCGGGGAAGGAGTACGACAGTTCAGCGAAGGGAGTTTACAAGAAATTAAAGCAGAGTTCCAGAGGTCACAAGGTCTTGATTACGCAGGAGAAGGTCCTAAGATTATCCAAAAGCCAAGAGGATATAACAAGGGAGGAGAGCATGAAGTTGCCCCGACATTATCATCTAATTCTTGGCACGAAAATAATTTACTGAAATCAGGTATCAGAATTAGAAAGCTGACACCTCGTGAATGTTGGCGTCTTCAAGGGTTTCCAGATTGGGCTTTTGAAAAGGCGCAAGAAGTAAATTCAAATAGTCAACTATACAAGCAAGCTGGGAACAGTGTGACAGTACCAGTTATTTACGAAATAGCAAGGAGATTTGAATGAAGTTTGAATTTGAATTGGATAAAATGCCAACTACTCAGCAGCAAAAAGGCATTAAAAAAGTGAAAGGGAAACTTCAATTCTATGACCGTCGAGGAACAAACAACTACAGTCTTAAAGCTCAACTCATGAAAAATAAACCGAAAGAGTGCTTTGAAAAAAACGTTCCTTTGAAGCTATCCGTTACTTTTTTCTACGCTATCAAGCAAAAAAAGCGTTGGTGGCAATGGAAAACAAGCAGACCTGACTTAGACAATCTTATGAAGAACTTACAAGATTATATGACTAAGTTGCGTTATTACAGTGACGACAGCCAGATTGTATGGCTTGAAGCTAAAAGCGCTTAGAAGCTAAAATATGAGGTAGTAATATGTTCAGCAAAAATGAAATAAGGCGTGGAGATAAAATATGCTTCCGCGACACAAAATTCTTAAAAGTTATCGAAGTTACTGACAAATACATAACGGTTGAAAAAGACCAGTTCACTAAAAAATCAGTTAAGCGTGATGATTTTAGAATTGTAAAAATAAATGGAAGATACCATGCACGTGAACTCTTTGACAGAGTTGTGAAGTGAGGGATGAGATGAAGTGTAAAAAATGCGGTAACAAAATAGATTGTGATTGTATGGGATGCCATGAGTGCCATCCAGAATATACTTGTGAAACGTGTGGATTTTGCCATATTGACGGTTGGGAAGCTAGGGCATGTTGGAGTTTAGCCAATGACCCTGATTATGACCGATTTGACATTTAAAGGAGATAAGAAATGACAAATTTATATGATGAAACAGTCACGATTTTAGAAAGCCACGATAAAACAATTGCCGATATTGAATATATTGGTAGTTCAGAGACAAAAATTAATACAAATAAAGCGCTCGAACTGATGAAAAAGACAAACTATTATAGCGGTTATGGCGGTCAAGAAATAGCAGAAAACCTAATGATTAAAGGGAATGGTTTCATCATGACACGAGGGGAATATGATGGCTCTGAATGGTGGGATTATATGCAAACAGACCCGTCTTTACCGCAAGTA
>OLQT01002353.1_pt1 | contig 10320 bp, 7 predicted proteins | sample 1672651 | NCBI WGS metagenome assembly OLQT01 (sample SAMEA3136709, study PRJEB25190) | human gut metagenome | biome: human gut; feature: human-associated habitat; material: faeces | place: Austria | collected 2013 | reverse complement strand
GGGTGAGAGGGTACTTGATATGGGGACGGGCACAGGAATCGTCCCTATTTTAATGAAAGCAAGATATCCGAAAGGATATTTTACAGGACTGGAAATCCAAGAAGAAAGTGCAGAGCTGGCAAGAAGAAGTGTCGCATATAATAAACTGGAACAGGATATTGATATCATAACCGGAGATATCAAAGAAGCAGGTGCAGTGTTTGGCGGCGCTTCTTTTGATGTCGTAACGACAAACCCTCCGTACATGATTGGAAGTCATGGACTAACCGGAGAAAACAGTGCAAAGACGATTGCAAGGCATGAAACGTTGTGTACACTGGATGATATCATAGCTCAGGCAGCGAAGGTGCTTGTGCCAAAGGGAAGATTTTATATGGTACACCGACCATTTCGTCTGGCTGAAATTATGTCGGTTATGGTAAAATATAAAATTGAGCCAAAGAGGATGCGTCTGGTACAGCCTTATGCAGACAAAGAGCCAAATCTGGTCTTAATTGAAGGACTGCGTGGAGGAAAATCACGGATTGAAGTGGAACGCCCATTGATTGTGTATGAAAAAACGGGTGTTTATACCGATGAAATTCTTGATATCTACGGAAGAAATCATGAGGAAAAATTATGAGTGGAAAATTATATTTGTGCGCAACTCCGATAGGTAACCTGGAAGATATGACGTTTCGTGTGGTGCGCACATTAAAAGAAGTGGATTTAATTGCGGCGGAAGACACCAGAAACAGCATTAAGCTTTTAAACCATTTTGAAATCAAAACACCAATGACCAGTTATCATGAATACAATAAGATTGATAAAGGGCATTATCTGGTAGAACAGTTATTAGAAGGAAAAAATATTGCGCTGGTTACGGATGCCGGAACGCCTGGGATTTCCGACCCGGGAGAAGAACTGGTTGCGATGTGTTATGAGGCAGGAATTGAAGTAACATCCCTTCCGGGACCGGCAGCCTGCATTACAGCATTGACTTTATCCGGACTTTCTACACGGCGCTTTGCGTTTGAAGCGTTTTTACCGTCGGATAAAAAAGAAAAAAAGAAAATATTGGAAGAGTTAAAAACAGAGACTCGAACCATGATAATGTATGAAGCACCACATCGTCTGCTTCGAACCTTGGAAGAATTATTTGAAATCCTTGGAGAGAGAAGGCTTACCGTGTGTCGGGAACTGACAAAGAAACATGAGACAGCATTTGTGACAACCATTTCAGAAGCCCTTAAGTGGTATGGAGAACATGAACCAAAAGGGGAGTGTGTACTTGTAATCGAAGGAAAGAGCCGAAAAGAAATGGAAGAAGAAGCCCAGAAAAAATGGGAAGAGATGCCGTTAGAGGAACATTTGGAACATTACATGGAACAGGGAATCGACAAAAAAGAAGCAATGAAAAAGGTGGCAAAAGACAGAGGAATCAGCAAACGTGATGTATATCAGGCACTGCTGAAAAAGGAATAAAAGTGAAGCAGATGGATAAAAAAGACTTAAGCAAAAAGGCAAAAATATGGTTCGAAAAGGCAAAAGAATGGCTTAAAAGAGCAAAAGAAGCCTTAAAGAAACTGGAATTAAAGAAAAAATATGAGTTGTTTAAGGAAAAGCTGCCGGAGGATAAAAAAGCAAGAACAATTATTCTGGCAGATATTGTATTAGTGGTTTTATTGATTTTTACACTGCTTCTGGTAGGATGTAAAAAACTTTTGACCGGAGGAAAGAAGCAAAAAGAGGAGACAGCCATTTCAGAAGAAATGGAAAAAACAACAAAACGAAAAAATAAAACGGTAAGTTTTACCATTAGTGCAGTGGGAGACTGTACATTTGGAACGGATGAAAATTTTGCTTATGAGGGCAGTATGCCGGCAAAATATGATGAGGTTGGAGATTTTAATTATTTCTTTGAAAATGTAAAATCTGTTTTTGAAGAAGATGATTTAACAATTGTAAACTTTGAGGGTACGCTGACAGACAGTACAACCCGTGAGGATAAACAATTTGCATTTAAAGCAGATAAAAGCTATGCGGAAATTTTGACAGATGGCTTTGTGGAGGCTGCCAATCTTGCAAATAATCACAGCAAAGATTATGGAGAGCAGAGCTATAACGATACGATGGATGCACTTGATGAAGCCGGAATTACAAATTTTGGTTATGACAGGGTAGCAATCAAGAAAGTAAAAGGCATCAAAGTCGGTTTGGTTGGTACTTACGTGTTGGCAGATGGTCTGGGCGTGAAAGATTCCATGGAGAAAAATATTCAGGATTTGAAGGATGAGGGCGCACAGGTTATCATTGCGAGTTTTCATTGGGGAGAGGAAAAAGCAGAGTATCCAAATGATGTGCAGGTAGAACTTGCGCATGCTGCAATTGATGCAGGAGCAGACTTGGTGCTTGGACATCATCCACATGTACTTCAGGGAATTGAACAGTATAAAGGAAAAAATATTGTATACAGTCTTGGCAATTTCTGCTTCGGTGGAAATATGTATCCGTCTGATATGGATACCATGATTTTCCAGCAGACTTTTACTCTAAAAGGTGGAAAACTGCAGGAAGATAATGTGACAAATATCATTCCATGCAGTATTTCTTCGGTAGAGGACTATAATAATTATCAGCCGACACCGGCAGCGGGAGAGAAAGAAACGGAAATCTTAAATAAGATAACCCAAAGAAGTCAGGGACTTTCTAATGAAAATACAGAAGAATCTGATTCGGAAAATGATAATAGCGATTCTGCTGAAAGCTATGATGATTCGGAAGATGATAATAGCGGTTCTGATGAGTATGATGATTCTGACGAGTAATATTCCGATTCTTTTTTGTATAGAATAAAAAGAAGAGCCAAAACAGGATAAAAGTATGCTGAATCTTTTATGGGGAGCTATGATGCTCATCGGCATTTTGTATGGCGCAGTGACAGGAAGGCTTTCGGAAGTAACGGATGCAGCGTTGTCCTGTGCTAAAGAAGCGGTTGCACTTTGTATTACGATGTCCGGAATTGTAGCGATGTGGATGGGAATCATGCAGATTGCGAGAAGTTCCGGATTAATCGATAAGATGACAGAGAAAATGCAGCCGCTTTTGCATTTTTTATTTCCCAAAATACCAAAAGAACATCCGGCAATGGAATATATTTCCGCTAATGTCATTGCAAATTTTTTAGGGCTTGGCTGGGGTGCAACACCTCTGGGATTAAAAGCAATGGAAGAACTTGCAAAACTGGAAGAAGAACGAAAAGGGAAAAAACCCAAATCCGCCAGCAATGAAATGTGTACATTTTTGATTTTAAATATTTCATCATTACAGTTGATACCGGTCAATGTCATTGCCTATCGAAGCCAGTACGGAAGTGCAAATCCGGCAGGGGTGACAGGTCCGGCAATTGTGGCAACATTTGTCAGTACGCTTGTGGCAATATTGTTTTGTAAATGGATGGATCGATAAAAAAGCAGTCTGCTTAAAATTTAACCAAATCAAGTAAGTCCCCTGCTTCAATTGCGAAAAGCAATAAGCAGGGGTGGGGACTTGCTTGTATCAGGAGGGGGCAAGCCCCTTCTGATAAGCTGCGTAGCAGCTATTTGGTTATGAGCAAGTAGCGAAGCGGATTGCGAATATCCACTTGACTGCAGACTGCTTTTATTAGATTATTCTTTATGTGTGCTGAAGAATTGTTTCTGGCGGATATAGTAATAAATAATAAACAGGATAGATGTGACACCCCAGGAGATCGGATAACACATCAGAATAATTTGGATTCCTGAAAAATGCGGGACAATAAAGAAAATCCATAAAATACGAAGTACGCAGACACCGCCACAGGTCATCAGCATGGGAATCATAACATCTCCAATACCACGGAGGGCACTTGAGAAGATTTCAATAAAGATAAATAAAACATAGCTTGGTGCAAGCAAGGAAATAATTTCCATTCCGACTTTGATAACGCCGGCATCCTGCGTAAAGAGCCGGAAGAGATAGTTTCCAAAGAAAATCAAAATCAGGCTTACAAGCAGAGAGGCGGCAAGGTCCATCAAAAGACAGACAGTTACGCTTCGTTTCATCCTTGAATATTTTCCGGCACCATAGTTTTGTCCGACAAACGTTGCAATCGAAACCGAAAATGCACCGGAAATCATCCAGTAAAAGGCGTCCATTTTTCCGAATGCAGTATAGGCTGCCATTGCATCTGTTCCCAGATGATTTAAAGAGGACTGAATAATGATATTGGCAATATTGTACATCATAGATTGAAAGCCTGCCGGAAGTCCGATTGTAAGAATAGAGAAAAGCAAAAATCGGTGCAGGCGGATTTTTTTCGGTTCAAGCTGATACATTTCTTCTGGTTTCATCAAAGCACGAATTACCAAAATGGCACTGACAGCCTGAGAAAATAAGGTTGCAAGGGCAGCACCGGTAATGCCAAGATTAAATCCGACGACCAGAAAAATATCCAAAAATACATTAATAAAGCAGCAGACAATCAGATAATAAAGCGGTCGTTTGGAGTCACCCATGGCACGCAGAATGGCCGAACCAATATTGTAGACAAAGACAAAGAAAATTCCGGCAAAATAAATACGCAGATAAATGACAGAACCGGTCATTACATTTGACGGAGTATTCATAAACCGGAGCATAGCGGGAGCAAGTAAAATTCCAAATACGGTAATTATGATGCTTCCGATAATGGCAAGGGCTGAAGCTGTATGAAGTGCCAGATTTAATTCTTTTTTATTCTTTGCGCCATAGTAGCGTGCAATGATGACGGTTGCACCGGAAGAAAGCCCGACAAAGAATCCGACAACGAGATTGATTAGCTGTCCGGAAGAGCCACCAACACAGGCAAGCGCTTCTTTTCCGACGAAGCGTCCGACAATAATGGCATCGGCAGTATTGTAAAGCTGTTGAAATAATGTTCCGAGCATAATCGGAAAAAAGAAAAGCAGAAGCTGTTTCCAGATAACACCCTCCGTAATTTGATTGACAGCAGAAGTTTTTTGTTTCATGACTACACCCCCTGGTTAAAAAAATAAATCAATCTGCTACTTACATATATAGCATACAATTTCACGAAAGTCGATATCATGTTTTACAAATTTTTGGCGAAAATGTGGTATAATAGACACAAGAATTTTTTTGAAAGGTGATGTTAAGTATGGAGGTAAAATTACGAGTAGCAGACCCGGCCGGAAATATCACAATTTTTGTTACCAGTCCGGTGGAAAGAAATTTATATGCAAAGGTTGCAAATGAACTGTTAGCAATCAAAGAGTTCCGTGGAGAACAGGTTGGTTTCATTGAAAGACATGAAGATGGAAGCAGTCACATGGAAATGATGGGTGGAGAATTTTGTGGAAATGCAACCAGAAGTTTTGGCTATCTGCTTGGAAAGGAGCAGGAGTCAAAGGACGCCTACAAAAAGACGGTAACTGTAGATGTCAGCGGTTCTTCTGAAAAACTTGACGTGGAAGTAGATTATGAGGCAGGAACAAGTAAAACCATGATGCCGCTTCCTGAAAAAATAGAAGAAGTGGAAACTGCTCAGTACGGAAGCTATCCAATGGTTGTCTTTGACGGAATTAATCATGTAATTGTAAAAGGTCCAAGAAGAGAAGATGCGTTTGTACAGGCGGTGCTTGAAGCTGCAATGGCAAAACATAAATGTGATGCGTGTGGAATTATGTTCTTAGAGCCAAGTGCAGATGGAATGGAAAAACGTTACCGGATGACACCGGTTGTCTATGTAGAAGAAACAGGTTCTCTTGTATGGGAAAGCAGTTGTGGAAGGCCAGAGAAAATTCATGGGAACTCTGTGGAATACTTATGCGTTTTTCGTACTGTATGCAAATATTGATAATTTTGACGCTTCCAAATATACACTGGAATACGACAAACTGCCCGTAATGGATAAGTGGCTGCTGTCCAAACTGAACTCTACCGTTGCAGAAGTAGACAGCAATCTGGACCAGTACCGTATCCCCGAGGCTGCCAAGGCTCTGCAGGACTTCGTCGATGAGATGAGTAACTGGTATGTAAGACGCAGCCGTGAGCGTTTCTGGGCAAAGGGTATGGAGCAGGATAAGATCAATGCCTACATGACGTTGTACACCGCACTGGTGACCATCTGTAAGGCAGCCGCACCCATGATCCCCTTCATGACAGAGGATATTTACCAGAACCTGGTAAGAAGCAACGATGCAAATGCACCCGAGAGTATCCATCTGTGTGACTTCCCGGTAGTGAACAAGGATCACATCGACAAGAAGCTGGAAGAGGATATGGAGGATGTACTGGATGCTGTAGTTATGGGGCGTGCATGCCGTAACGAAGCTGCCATCAAGAATCGTCAGCCTATCAGCAGAATGTATATCAAGTCAGACTTCACCTTAAGTGAGTTCTACCAGGAGATCATCGAGGATGAGTTGAACGTCAAGGAAGTCGTATTTACCGATGACGTACGTGACTTTACCTCTTACACCTTCAAACCCCAGCTGCGTACCGTAGGACCCAAGTATGGCAAACAGTTGGGCGGCATCCAGAAGCACCTTGCAGCACTCGATGGCAATGCAGCAATGGATGAGCTGAATGCAGACGGCGCATTAAAGTTCGATGTAGACGGTGTGGCTGTGGAACTGACCAAGGACGATCTGCTGATCGACATGGCACAGAAGGAAGGCTATGTATCTCAGGAGGACAATCGGATGACCGTTGTCCTGGATACCAACCTGACACCGGAACTGGTAGAGGAAGGCTTCGTATACGAGATCATCAGCAAGATCCAGACTATGCGTAAGGAGAGCGGCTTCGAAGTGACCGATCACATCCGCGTATCCATCAATGGCAACGATAAGCTGTCCGAGATCGCACAGAAGAACAAAGAAGCCATCAGCAGCAAGGTTCTGGCTGACGAACTGACAAGCGGTATGGAATACGGCGTATCGAAGGAATGGAATATCAACGGCGAGAACGCAGTGATCGCTGTGGAGAGAGTATAAAGATAAAGATTCTGTGGTTTTCCGGAAGGGGGACCGCAGAATCTTTTCTGTTTCGGAATAACATTTACGAAACTTACGAAAACCGGCGAAAACAGTTGGAATGCGCATGGAAGTTTGTTATAATATTACCTGTATTTGGTTAAGAATATGGATGAAATCATAACGCTATCCGGCGCGGAATATCTTGAGAAGAGTACAATACCGGAGAGGTAATGGAGAGGAGAACATAGGTGAAAAAATCAGTAGCAGCCAGCGAGAAGCCGGTAAAGGCAAAAGAGTTCGACAAGGAGCTCTTCAAGAGAAGTGTGGAATATAATGTGCGCACCCTGTATCGTAAGAATCTGGAAGAGGCAGATGCACAGCAGATCTTCCAGGCAGTATCTTATGCGATCAAGGACCGTATCGTAGAGAACTGGATGGAGACCCAGAAGGCATATGAGAAGGAAGACCCCAAGATGGTCTACTACATGTCCATGGAGTTTTTGATGGGAAGAGCACTGGGCAATAACCTCATCAATTTAAAGGCATATAAGCCCGTAGCGGAAGCTCTGGAAGAACTGGGACTGGATCTGAACCTGATCGAGGACCAGGAGCCGGATGCAGCACTGGGTAACGGTGGACTGGGACGTCTGGCAGCATGTTTCCTGGATTCCCTGGCAACGCTGGGATATCCTGCATATGGCTGCGGTATCCGTTATCGTTATGGTATGTTCAAGCAGGAGATACGCGACGGTTATCAGGTAGAGGTTCCCGATAACTGGCTGATGAATGGTAATCCTTTCGAACTGCGCAGACCTGAGTATGCGAAAATTGTGAAATTCGGTGGCTATGTCAGTGTGCATACCGATGAGAACGGCAGAAACGTATTTACCCAGGAGGGCTATCAGTCCGTTAAGGCGGTTCCGTTTGATTTCCCCATCGTCGGTTATGGCAATGGCATTGTAAACACCCTGCGTATCTGGGATGCGGAGCCTGTAGAGTGCTTCCAGTTGGATTCCTTTGATAAGGGCGATTACCAGAAGGCGGTAGAACAGGAGAACCTGGCACGTAACATCGTAGAGGTTCTGTACCCCAACGACAATCACTATGCAGGTAAGGAGCTGCGTCTGAAGCAGCAGTACTTCTTCATCTCCGCATCCGTACAGGAAGCAGTTGAGAAGTACATGAGAAAGCATGACGATATCCATAAGTTCTATGAGAAGGTTACCTTCCAGCTGAACGATACCCATCCTACCGTAGCTATCGCAGAGCTGATGCGTGTGCTGATGGATGATTATTATCTGACCTGGGAGGAAGCGTGGGAGATCACCACCAAGACCTGTGCTTACACCAACCACACCATCATGGCGGAAGCATTGGAGAAATGGCCCATCGAACTGTTCTCCAGACTGCTTCCGAGAATCTACCAGATCGTAGAGGAGATCAACCGCAGATTCATCCTTGATATCCAGCAGAAGTACAGCAATGTACCCGGTGTGGATGTACAGGAGAAGATCCGTAAGATGGCGATCATCTACGATGGACAGGTGAAGATGGCACATATGGCAATCGTAGCCGGATATTCTGTCAATGGTGTTGCAAGACTGCATACAGAGATCCTGAAGACCCAGGAATTAAAGGACTTTTATGAGATGTTCCCGGAGCGCTTCAATAATAAGACCAACGGTATCACCCAGAGACGTTTCCTGCTGCATGCAAACCCGCTGTTAGCTGACTGGGTAACGGCTCACGTAGGTGACGACTGGATCACCGATCTGCCTCAGATCTCCCGCCTGAAGGTATATGCGGATGACAAAAAGGCACAGCAGGAGTTCATGAACATCAAGTACCAGAATAAAGTACGTCTGGCAAAATACATTTTAGAGCACAACGGTATCGAAGTAGATCCCAGATCCATCTTCGATGTGCAGGTAAAGCGTCTGCATGAGTACAAGAGACAGCTGCTCAATATTCTGCATGTAATGCACCTGTATAACGAACTGAAGGAGCATCCGGAACTGGATTTCTACCCCAGAACCTTTATCTTCGGCGCCAAGGCTGCAGCCGGTTACCGTAATGCGAAGTTGACCATCAAGCTGATCAACTCCGTAGCGGATGTGGTTAACAACGATCCCGCTATTAACGGCAAGATCAAGGTTGTATTTATCGAGAACTATAACGTATCTAACGCAGAGATCATTTTTGCGGCAGCAGATGTCTCCGAGCAGATCTCTACCGCAAGTAAGGAAGCATCCGGTACCGGTAACATGAAGTTCATGCTGAACGGTGCCCTGACCCTGGGAACCATGGACGGTGCCAACGTGGAGATCGTAGAAGAAGTGGGCGAAGAGAATGCTTTCATCTTCGGTCTGTCCGCACAGGAGGTTATCAACTATGAGAACCATGGCGGATATGACCCCATGGAGATCTTCAACAATGATCAGGATGTCCGCAAGGTACTGATGCAGCTGATCAACGGAACCTTCGCACCGGGAGATCCTGAGCTGTTCCGCCCGCTGTACAATTCCCTGCTGAACACCCAGTGCACGGCCAAGGCAGACACCTACTTCATCCTCAAGGACTTCAAGTCCTATGCAGAAGCACAGAAGAGAGTGGAAGCTGCTTACCGCGACGAGGACAACTGGGCGAAGAGCGCCATCCTGAATGTGGCATGCTCCGGCAAGTTCACATCTGACAGAACTATACAGCAGTATGTGGATGAGATCTGGCATCTGGATAAGGTAGTACTGAAATAATTAAGAACTTAAGAAAGAAGTCATACCGCCTAGAGAGACTGTTGCGCTCTATAGGCGGTATTTTTTTACGTACGCTCAAGTGCAAAAACATCCTATAAGATCATTGCATCTGAGAAAACAATCCAGTATAATGAAAGAAGTGCACACAAGATGCACTCTATCTATGCATAAGAAGTGGAATAACAGGAGGACGAGCATGATTCAGTTAACACAGGGCGGCGCTTACCTGGTAAACGGTACAGATATTGTAGCGGATACCTCCGAAGCAGCCAGACAGATACAGGCGAAGACCGGCATTACGATCTCCAGAGAAGAAGCAGCGAAAAACACCATGGCATATGGTATCCTGCGGGAGCATAATACTTCCGACAATATGGATAAGCTGAAGATCCGTTTCGATAAGCTGACCAGCCATGATATTACCTTTGTAGGTATCATTCAGACCGCAAGAGCATCCGGACTGCAGAAGTTCCCCATGCCCTATGTACTGACCAACTGTCATAACTCCCTGTGTGCCGTAGGCGGCACCATCAACGAGGATGACCACATGTTTGGTCTGACCTGTGCAAAAAAATACGGCGGAGTCT
>OLQT01002350.1_pt1 | contig 10326 bp, 10 predicted proteins | sample 1672651 | NCBI WGS metagenome assembly OLQT01 (sample SAMEA3136709, study PRJEB25190) | human gut metagenome | biome: human gut; feature: human-associated habitat; material: faeces | place: Austria | collected 2013 | reverse complement strand
TACGCACTAGCAGGGGCGGCATCGCGCCCCAGATTTAATGAATAAAGATTACGCCAGTTGACGAAGCATCCGACGCAGCGGCTCCGCGGCCCCCCACAGCAGCTGGTCGCCCACGGTAAAGGCTGACAGGAACTCCGGTCCCATATTTAGCTTACGCAGGCGGCCTACCGGCGTGGTCAGCGTGCCGGTAACGGCAGCTGGGGTTAGCTCACGCATAGTGATTTCCCGATCGTTCGGAACAACTTTCGCCCACGGATTGTGCGCAGCCAGCAGTTCTTCCACGGTCGGAATAGACACATCTTTTTTCAATTTAATAGTGAATGCCTGGCTGTGGCAGCGCAATGCCCCGACACGCACACATAAACCATCTACCGGAATTACGGAAGATGTGTTGAGGATCTTGTTGGTTTCCGCCTGCCCTTTCCACTCTTCGCGGCTCTGACCGTTATCAAGCTCTTTATCAATCCAAGGGAGAGCAGAACCTGCTAAAGGAGCACCAAAGTTCTGTGTTGGGAATGAAGCATCATTCATCTTTGTGCGAACTTTTCTTTCGATGTCTAAAATTGAGCTGTGAGGATCTGCTAATTCAGTATTTACGCAATCATATAATGCGCCCATCTGACATAACAGCTCACGCATGTTTTTAGCACCGGCACCAGAAGCTGCCTGATAAGTCTGTGTAGAAATCCACTCAACATTACCAGTCTTGATTAAACCTGCTAAAGCAATTAACAGTAAGCTTACAGTGCAGTTACCGCCAATGTATGACTTGATGCCATCATTTAATGCTTTATCTAAAACATCGTGGTTTACAGGATCTAAGATGATCTTAGTATCATTTTCCATACGCAGTGTTGATGCTGCATCGATCCAGTATCCATTCCAACCTGACTGACGTAAGGCTTTATACATCTTAGTTGTATAATCGCCACCCTGAGCAGTAATGATGATGTCCATTGCTTTCAATGCATCTAAATTGTATGCATCCTGTAGCACACCATAATCTTTACCGTTGAATGATGGAGCTTTCTGACCTGCCTGTGATGTTGAGAAGAACACAGCATCAATCAGAGCAAAATCATTCTCCTGCTGCATACGCTCCATTAAAACAGAGCCAACCATTCCACGCCAGCCGATTAAACCAACTTTTTGCATTATATCCTCACAAAAATTTGCAAAATTTTTAAAAATTACATTTCTTAATCAATCTTATTATCGCAGTTCGAAACTACAAACTCTTTATTAAAAGAATTGTCATCAGCCTTTAAAAGCACTGATATTCTTCTGCCTTTTTTAATCATATCGGAAAAAAGCGGAATTTTACAGAAATTTGAAGATGCACTCTGAATGTACACATTAAGTGCACTATCAAGATCTTTTATTTCCTGAAATGATTCTTTTGACTTTATTACTTCAAGATTTAAAGAATTGTCGTCTAAGGACATCTTTTGTAAGGTGGTGTAAGAATCAAGCTTTATGGGTAGTTTTGCTTGAAGTGCAGAAACAGAAAGTTCTTCGTCACTGCGAGTATACACGTTGTAAGCATAGTAACCTGCGAATGCTACTATTATAATAAGAAATAGCTTAAAGTTTTTACTAATTTTTGCTAATACTGCTTTTTTTTCATTATTCATACGATTTACGTGTTGCATAGCCTTTTTATAAAAGAGGCTCTCATCAACTTTATTACCTGCTTTGTTACCTATGTGAATATCTTTAAATGATTTGTATTTTTGAAGATCTATATTATGAATTTCTTCTTTCTCCATATAAGATATAGAGTTCTTGTTAATCTCATCTTGTGAGTTTGAATTATCATCTGATGGCTTTTTATTCTCTGACATTCTTTCTTTTTCAAACTCTTCTTCAAGATCTTTTAGTCTCTCTTTGACATCATCTGGTAGAAATCTAACTTTTAAAGGTTTTGATATTGTTTTTGTGCCATTAAGACGTCTTACATGATCTAAAGCCTCATAAATTAAAGATGGACCTGCTAGATTCTCATAAGGATTTTCTTTTTTATACTGCTCTTTATTTGAATCATCATCTACTAAAGCATCACTATCTTTTAAGGTATCTTTTGAAGATAAAGAATCTATATAAGTACTATGTAAATCAGAGTTATTATTCTGAACAAAATCCTTTATAAGATCTTTTTGTTCATCTTGGTTAAGTTGTCTTTTTATTTTCATGACTTTATTTAAATACTGGCAGTATTTTCAATACCTTACAATAGATAACAATGATTACAATGGTAAGTCTATTTTAGGAGAGAGCTCTTTGTTCTAAATGTATCTTGATCTAAGAGCTCAAACAGGCAATTCTTTAACGTAAACAAGTATCGACGTCTTTCGAAAACATATTTGAGCAAATTTTCAAACACTGTCTCAAGACAAACTTGACAACATTTTTTTTATTGAAAAGCTATAAGCAAAAATAAGAGATTATTACTGTTTAGCTTTTAACCACTTGCTGGCAAGTGCACAGTTCTTTCCTGAAAAAGCTATACCTATGGCATTAACAGATGTTATGTTCTCATCTTCAAAAATAGCATCTGCATAGTGCTTTTCAAGAATTTGTTCTATAGCTTCATTAGCCTTTTTAGCTCTGCTTTCTTTTTCTTTGCAGACTTTAATTTCAATAACACAAGCTTTGGTGCCACCTAGATTATTAAAGGTAATATCTGCATAACCATCACCTGATTCGTAGTTTGAGTGATACTCACCAAGGCTATCTTTACAGTTAGTAAAGATACCGTTTAAGAAACCGTGGTAGTAATTCTCGTGAGGAGCTTTAGTTGCAGTATCTCTTACAGATACAAATGAACGTAATAATGGTCCTAACTTATCCTGTACATAATCAACTTTACCTTCTAATAAGGCATTAGCTATGTTTAAAGCTAGATTATCTTTACTTAATATTTTTCCAAATCTATCTAATATATTGTTTTCAAAACACTCAAGTATCTCTAGGTTAGGTATTCTTACAAAGATATCTTTATTATTTTCTTTTGCTAATTCTTGTTGTAAATCAGAAGCGCTTTGTTTAGCTTTTCTTAATTTTATTTTATATTTTTTGTTTGATATATTTCCTGTAATAGCAGATACAATACCACCAGTACTAACCATTGTTATTATAGCAGGTAAAATTATTTCTGGTGTATATTGAAAACCAAGGTTGAAAGCAATTATTTCTATTAAACCAAAAATACCTATGCTAATACCAAAACCTAAGATAGCATCATTTTTTGCATTGTTTTTGGTATTTAATACATCTATATCATTATTTAAATCACTATTATATTTAACTTCTTTCATTATAAATTTCCCCCTTTCAGAAGTAGTAATATTATATAATATATTTTAAATAAAAGCAAGTATTTATTGATATTAATAAGATTTTATGATATTATTTATTTGTAGGGTGGTTATATGAAAGAATTAAATAAATGTTATTTGATTGATAATAAATATATTATAATTAATTATACTTCTAGTAAGAAAATTAAATATGATAATGAAAAGAAAATTGATAGAATTATTAATGATGGATATTATAAAATTAATTTAGAAAATATTATATTAATAGTTAGAAGTATATTAGGTATGGAAAATGAGAATACTTTTAGAGTTACGATTGTATATCATGAAAATATTACTGACTTAGTATATTTTAGTAAAGGTAAAATTGTTAAATATGCTAAGAAAGTAGGAAATAATAGCAGTTATTTAGATATATTATATACTGTGAAGAAAGGATTAAATATTAATACTAATAATAAAGATAGTGATTTTGTTGATTTGATTCCAAACGAAGTTAAGAGAATGAATAATTTAGAAAATATTAAAGATATTACTTTGAAAAAAAGTGATTTGTTATTATATGAAATATATAAATTATTTTATTGTGATACTCCTAATTTCTTCGATAATAATGATAGAATTAGGGCACATGTTATGATGTTTATACTTAGTGAATATGGTATTTCTATTGATACTGATATATTTTCTTTAAGTAAGGATTATCCTAAAAGTTTAAAGATTAACGAGAGTATGAATAGGCTTATGATTGCTAATGATATTTCTAAAATAAATGTTAGAGATTATTATAAAAAGGATATTATTGCTATAGGTAAAATTCTTTTAAATTGTAATACTGATGAACTTATTGCTATTGCTAAGTATATGTATATAAGTAAATATAGGGATAAGAACTATATGAATGATAATGCTTATAGATTGGTGAAGAAAATTAATAGAAATAGAAATAATTAATTGTTTACATTGAACTTAATTTATTTTAGAATTGTGATTGTAAGATAATTGAAGTAGGCATTTAGACATGGATAATAATAAGAGTAAGGGAATTATACTAGGAATATTAATATTAGTGTTTACTACTGGTAAGGCTCTATTAAAGAGTTAATTTATATATTAGAAAAATAAAGACAGGACTTTAGGCCCTGTCTTTATCTATATCTAGTAAGTTTAAATGGGTGATCATTGATATCATAACCAAGTTCACTTATTCTTCTTACTACAAAGGTAAGTAAACGATGATTTAGATACTGATCTCCTTTGCCCATTTGATTTAGAACATCTTGGTATGCTGGCATCCAATTTAAATTATTAGGATTTTCATATCTAATTAGTTCATGAGTTACTGCATTTACTTCTTCAAAAATATCGTCTGGTATAATATAAGACTTTGGTTCCATTATAAATTCCTCCTGCTAATTCTATTATACTACTATTTTTTGCTAAAATATGTAACTTGTTTGGTTACAAAAATAACAATATTTTTTATAGCCTTATATATAATACTATATTTTTTATATAAAAGCAATAGTTTTGGGAGTAATTCTTTATTTACTAATGGTTAAATACATGATATAATTAGGTAGGATGGTGGATATATGGATTATATATCAATAGATAATTTTGAAGGGCCTTTGGATTTACTTTTACATTTGGTAAAGGAGTCTAATATAGATATTTTTGATATTAAAGTAGAAGAGATAACGGATAAATATTTAGATTATATTAATCATGAAAAGAATCTTAATATTAATATTTCTTCTTCTTATTTAGTTATGGCTGCAGAGCTTATGTATTTGAAGTCTAAACTATTACTTCCTAGTAATAAGAAAGAGGAAGATAATAGTGAAGAAGATGAAGAGATTACGAGAGAGAATCTTATTAATAAGTTACTTGAATATAAGAAATATAAAGAGATGACACCAGTATTTAAAGAATTAGAGGAAGAAAGAAAGAAGATATATATTAAGGCTCCAGAGAAGGTTAGTAATTATACTGAGAGTGTTCTTAGTGGAGAAGATACGATTGATAATTTACTTGAGGCTTTTAAGAAATTTTTAGAGAGAAAAGAACTTGATAAGCCTTTAGAGACTACTGTTACTAAAAGGGAATATTCGGTTAGAGAGAGAAAGAATAATATTAAGAAGATTCTTATGACTAAGAAGAAGGCTTATTTAGATGATTTGTTTGAAGAGTATAATAGACCAATAGTGGTTGTTACTTTTTTATCAATATTAGAAATGGTTAAAGAGAAAGATGTTGTTATTAATCAAGATAAGAATTTTGATAAGATATTAATAGAATTGAGGAATTAAGATGGAAAGTGTAGTAGAAGGACTTTTATATGTTCAAGGTGATCTTGGTATTACTTTGAAAGATATTGAGAGAATATTAGAAATTGATGAAGAAGAGGCTAAGAGGATTGTTCTTAGTTTGAAGAATTATTATGATGATAATAAGAGAGGACTTAGAATTAATTTTTTAGGTAATACGATTAAACTTACGACTAGAGAAGAACATAAGGAATATTATCAGAAGTTACTTGAAGAACCGACTTCGAATTGTTTATCACAATCGGCTTTAGAGACACTTGCTATTATTGCCTATAATGAACCTATTACGAGGGGGAATGTTGATTCTTTACGAGGAGTGGATTCGGCTTATGTTATGAGAAGGTTACTAGCTAAAGGACTTATTAAAGAGTGTGGTAAGGCTGATACTATTGGGAGACCTACTTTATATAAGACTACTGATGAGTTTTTGGATTATTTTGGGCTTGGTAGTAGGAATGATTTACCTAAGATTGAATTAGATATGGAAGAAAAGGGGACTAAAGATTTATATAAGACTATATATAAGGAGGGGGAATAGATGAATGATAGAATAATGAGTGGTGAAGAATTTAAAGAGGATAAGGATATGACTATTAGACCGGTATCTTTAGATGAGTATGTTGGTCAAAGCGAGATTAAAGAGAATTTAGGAGTATTTATTAAGTCTTCAGTTATGAGAGGAGAGACTTTAGATCATATTTTATTATATGGTCCTCCTGGACTTGGTAAGACTACTCTTGCTTATATTATTGCTAATGAACTTGGTACTAATATTAAGACTGCTAGTGGTCCTTCGATTGAGAAGAGTGGGGACTTAGCTGCAATACTTTCTACTTTAGAAGAAGGGGATGTTCTATTTATTGATGAGATTCATAGAATTCCTAGATATATTGAAGAGATTTTATATCCAGCAATGGAAGATTTTTACTTAGATATAATAGTAGGTAGTGATGGTTCATCTAGAAATATTAAGATTAATTTACCACATTTTACTTTAGTAGGAGCTACTACTAGGGCGGGTGATTTATCTAGTCCTTTAAGAGATAGATTTGGTATTATTTCTAAACTTAATTTTTATACTGAGGATGAACTATATCAGATTATTAAGAGAACTTCTAGAGTACTTGATACTCCTATTACGGATGATGCTGCTAGGGAACTTGCTAAGAGAAGTAGGGGTACTCCGAGAATTGCTAATAGGTTATTTAAGAGAGTTAGGGATTTTGCTTTAGTATATGGTGATGGTATTATTAATAAAGAGATTCTTGATAATTCTTTAGATAGATTAAAAGTTGATAAGACTGGTTTAGATGATACTGATTATAATTTACTTCTTTCTATTGTAGAAAGATTTAATGGGGGACCTGTAGGACTTGAGGCTCTTGCTTCTTCAATTGGAGAAGAGGCTTCTACTATTGAAGATGTATATGAACCTTATTTATTACAACAGGGTTATTTAAAGAGAACTGCTAGAGGTAGAGTTGTTACTGATAAGACTTATGAATATTTAGGTATTAAGAAAGATTAATATATTATGCCCTACAAGTCTAAGGTCTTGTAGGGTATTTCAAAGCCATTAAGTCTTTGAAATAAAGTTTTTGGTGGTATATGCAAATTTTGGGATAACCACTGAGTAAAGATGTAATTCAACCATTGCATTTTTTGCAATAGTTCAAAAGTAAAAAAATGAATTTCAGTTATTGTAAAAAAATGCAACAACTGAAAGAGATGGTTAATTGAATAGGTTATTATAATTTGAATGATGGAAAACTTGATAGAATTTTAACTTGTCGGAAATACTGATAAATTGAAGAGTTAAAATAATGATATGTTTATTTAGATAGGAGTGTGTTATGAGGAAATTTAGTTATATTACTGATTATGGTTTAATTAATTCTAGTGTAAGAGGTTATATTACAGAGTTAGAGAAAGAACTTGCTATGCTTATTGATATGGAAGTTAATAATGGTATTTATATAGATACTTATAAGAAATTAAAAGAATTTAAAAGTAAATATTCTGATTTACATGGTATTTATAATAGAATACTAAATGATTTAACTAGTGGTGATAATGTAGAGTATTGTTTTAAGTATGGTAAATATAAAGATGATGCTTCACTAGTAGGATTAGAGTTTGAAAAAGATTTAAAAGAGATATTTGAGTTAGAAGAGAAGTGCAGAGACTATTCTGTTAAGTTATGGGAAAGAGATATTACTAATTATGATAATATTACTAATGGAGAAGACTTTATGACAGTAATTCATGCTAGTTATTTAGAACCTGGTGTAAAGGGAGACTCAAATTATCATGGTAATGGGTATAGTAAACAATACTTATCTTGTTCTTTAATATCAGGTAGAGAACTTAATACTTTTAGAGATGTTAAAACATTATTTGTTATGGATGTTAATAGTGATAGTTATATTGCTTCTTCTTTTGTTGATTCTGTTACTTCAGATACTACTGAGGCTGATTTTAATACTTTAAAAGAAATTGATGTTAATGGAAATAAACATTATATTAAGGTTGGTTATACTAATGATATGGAAAGTTCTGTTACTTCAATTAGTAGTCCTAAAATGATAGAAGAATTAAGTATTCAAAGGGAATTAAAAGATAGTGGAGAGTTATATAGATATAATAGTCAAACTAATGAAGTCGTATTAGATAGAACTAAGACAAGAGCAGTAGGTGCTTTACTTCTTAGTAATGGATGTGATTTGTTACTAGGAGAATATATTAATCTTAAAAGAATGGGAATAAGATTTAAATGTATTAATAAGGGATTATATAGACAAAAAAATAATATTCCTCCATATAACGAAGAAGAGTATAATAAATTTCTTATTGATTTAGATAGTTTAGATGAAGTTATTTCTGAATATAATATTTCAGATGATATACTTAGAGAATACTATTATGAAGTAGTATTACCTATGAAATATGATAATAATGTTATGAAAGTAATTAATAAAAAGTTTTCTTTATATTTGCCAGATATTGAGAGTGGAAAGGGTAGATAGATAGTTAACTTATAGTGAACTTATGTCATTTTACGGACTGAAAAAATGTACACAAATGGTACATTTTTTTTAGCTTTTGATTATGGTATAATATTAATGTTTTAGAGGGGAAATTTTGTAAAGGGTGGTTTAGAGATGGAATTATTAAAAAGAATAGAAGAATTAAAAAGGGAAATACTGAATAATCCTAGTGATAGTTTTGATATTATTCTTAATAATATTCCTAAATATACTATGTATGGATATATTAGGGAGTGTAATAAGAATAATTTAGATAGATATGCACTTAGATTTGGAAGAAAAAGGTATACTTATGGGGAATTTATTGATTTAATAGATAGGTATGCTAAAGGATTTGCTGCTATGGGGATTAGAAAAGGTGATAGAGTAGCACTTTTACTTCCTAATTTACCAGAGTCTACTATTATTATATATGCTTTAAATAAGATTGGAGCTATTTCAGATAATATTGATCCTACTAGTAAAGAAGATAGAATGAAATATTTTTTAGAAAAAGAAAAAGTAAATGCTATTGTATGTTTTGATAAGGTATATGAAACTTCAATTAAACCTATTGAGGATTATATTTATAATGAATTAAATATTGATAAAGTATTAATTACTAAGATTACTGATTCTTTACCTATGATTGAAAGTGCTATGTATAGAATGAAATTTAGGGATGAAGATATTGTTAAGAGAGTAAGTACTTCGTATGGTAATATTAATATATTTGGAGTAGATAGATTTCTTAATGATTCAAGATATCAAGTATGTTATACTAACCCATATGTAGAGAATGAAGTAGCTACAATATGCCATTCTTCTGGTACAACAGGAGTACCGAAAACTATTCCTTCAACTAATGAGAATGTTAATTTTATTGCTTTTCAACATCAAATATCAAATATAGATTATAGTAGAGTTAAAACATTTTTACATGTACTTCCTGGCTTTGCTCAATTTGGTTTTTCTGATTCGATGCATTTGGGTCATAGTTTGGGATTAGAAATGATAGAAATACCAATATTTTCACAAGAAAATATTATTGATATTTTACTTAAAACTAAGGCTAATTGTTTATTTGGTACACCTTCTTTTTGGCTTAGACTTATAGGTGATGATAAATATAATAATGCTGATTTATCTTTTCTTGAAGAAGCAGTATATGGAGGCGGTACACTTACTATTACACAACTTGCTAATATTAATAGATTTTTAATATCGCATAATGCTAAGTGTTTACTTAGAACTGGATATGGTATGAGTGAATTTAATGGTACTTGTATATTAGAAGATCCTTTTATGTCTACTCCTGGTAGTTGTGGAATTGATTTACCTGGTGGTAGTGGTATTATTATTAATCCTGATACTATGAAAGAATTGAGTTGTGGAGAACTTGGTCATTTATATTATAGTAAGGGTAGTAATCCAGTATGCGAATTTGATGGAGAAGTATTACATAAAACAATTAATATTGATGGAAGAGAGTATATTGATACTGGAGATATAATGAAAAAAAATGCTAGAGGGGAATACTTTTTTGAAGGTAGAGCAAGTGGTATGATATCTAGATATGATGGTTATAAAATATATCCTAATGCTTTAGAAAATGCTGTTACTAGTAACAGCATTTTCTAAAGCATTAGG
>OLQT01002348.1_pt1 | contig 10329 bp, 8 predicted proteins | sample 1672651 | NCBI WGS metagenome assembly OLQT01 (sample SAMEA3136709, study PRJEB25190) | human gut metagenome | biome: human gut; feature: human-associated habitat; material: faeces | place: Austria | collected 2013 | reverse complement strand
ACATCAAAGAACACGCTTCCTATCACCAGCCACACCAGCGCCACGATACACAATCCCGGCAGCATGCCTGTATATTCACCGCCAACCGCGATCTGACGTAGTATTTCGTTACATCTGGTCAGCGGAATGTAATGCGTAATCTTTAATATGGCATCACTGGTCGGCACGGTATCCGTCACAAAAAGAAGCGCGGTCTGTATCAGAAATACGATCGTTCCCGTCCGCTTAAAGTAAATTGCGATACCTGCCACAATCAGACCTATGCCGTACATTCCGAGGGATTCTAATAGAATCGGCACCAGAAACGCCGGATGAAAAGAAAATTCAATCCCCCACACGAACTTTGAAATGATTACAACAATCACAATCGTAATCGTCTCAAGCAGTACCGAGGAGACATATAATCCTCCAAACAGATACTGTAACGGATATTTTGAGGATACCTTCTTGTACAAGGTTCCGTGTGTCAGCTCACTCTGCAGCGATCCCGCGACATTGGAAATTGCTGAGATTGCATAGATCCAGGCAACATATCCCAAAAGCACCAGTTCCTTGTAATTTCCATAATGATAGGTTTGTGCGTAAGAATTTCCGGAATCCGTCACCATAAATACCGTAAACAAAGCGAAATACACCAATAAGTCGGAAATCATCCCAAACCGGTAACGGATCGACCGCAGAAAATCCATTTTTATCTCATACCAGAACATTCTAAACATCTGCCCGCTCCTCCCCATGATACAGTTTCTTATAAATCTGCTCGATTTCTTCCCCCCTGGCGTTCTCCACGACTTCTGCAAAGCGCCCGTCCTTTAGGAAAATAAGCGTATCTGCGACATCCGATGCAAATGAGAAATCATGCGCAATGACAATGATACTTCTGCCATCACGGACACTGCGTATGGTATCCGCAACCAGCTTTCGGTTATCAATATCCAGTCCGTCCGTCGCCTCGTCAATAATCACGCATTTTGCGCCTGTCACAACCGCAGACATCAGCGATACGATGCGCTTCTGCCCGTACGAGAGCGTTTCGACCAGTTTATTTTTCACCGTCTCATAGATTGGGAATTTCTCTTTTCCCCGGTCAATCGCGGCATCCGCCGTACTTTTTCTTGACTTTTCGGACATTTGATTCTAATATCTTCCTGCATGCTTTGATATATGATAGAAGAAACTCTTTTTTCAGGGATTTTTCGTGTGAAATAGAGAATACAAAAGAGGTGCCAATGTGAAAATCAGGAGAAAACATCCGGTCAGAGTCAATCATCTCGGGAGCGATCCCATCCCACAGCTGGTGCGCCGGCTTGCCCTTCCGGCAATGCTCGCCCAGTTTGTCAATGTACTCTACAGCATTATCGACCGCATGTATATCGGAAATATTGCAAACGTCGGGGACATTGCGCTCGCGGGCGTGGGAATCTGCGGACCGATCGTGACGATGATCTCCGCGTTTGCCGCCTGGATCGGGAACGGTGGAGCGCCGTTACTCTCCATCAAATCCGGCGAACAGAATAAGGAGGGCGCTTCCGCCATCCTCGCCAACTGCTTTGTGCTTCTGATCGGCATGGCAGTCTGCCTGACCATCGGCGCGTATCTGTGCAAGGACGCCCTGCTGGTATGGTTCGGCGCGACGAAGCGCATTTTTCCCTACGCAGAAATCTACATGCGCATTTACCTGATCGGAACCGTCTTCGCCGTGCTCTCGCTCGGGCTGAACCAGTTCATCATCTGCCAGGGATTTGCCGGGCAGGCCATGCTGTCGGTGGTGCTGGGCGCGGTGATGAACATTGTGCTGGACCCCGTGTTCATCTATGTGCTGGACATGGGCGTGACGGGCGCCGCCGTGGCCACGGTGATCTCCCAGGTCGGCAGCTGCGCCTTCGTGCTGGCGTTTCTGTTCGGCTCAAAGCCACATGTGCGCATCACCTTTTCGGGCTATGATGTCCGCGTGATGCGAAGGGTACTGCTCATCGGCTTTACCCCCTTTGCCATCATCGCCGTGGACAACGTGATGATCATCGCCATGAACGCCGTGCTCAAGCGCTATGGCGGCGCGGCGCAGGGCGACATGCTGCTCACCTGCGCCACCATCGCGCAGAGCTTCATGCTGGTGGTCACCATGCCGCTGGGCGGCATCAGCAGCAGCACGCAAACCATCCTGAGCTTCAATTATGGCGCACGCAGGCCGGACCGCGTGCGGGAGGCGCAAAAGCGCATCTTTGTGCTGTGCGCCGTCTATACGGGCCTGATGATGCTGGTCGCCTGGACGTGCGGAGGCGTGTTCGCGCGCCTGTTCACCACGGACGCCGGCATGGCGGACCAGGCGGTGTGGGCCATTCGCGTGTGCAGCCTGGCGCTGCTGCCGCTGGGCATTCAATATGAAATCGTGGACGGCTTTACCGCGCTGGGACAGGTGCGCTACTCGCTTCCCCTGTCCTTCTGGCGAAAGCTGGTCTACTTCGTGGCGTTGTTTGCGCTGCCGGCGGCCTTCGGCGCGCGGGCGGCGTTCTTTGCCGAGCCCGTGTCGGACGTGCTGGGCCCGGCGGTTTCCATCGCGGTCTACCTGCTGGCCATCCGCCGCATTCTGCAGCGGCGGGGGAGCGGCCCGCAGGGCGTATGAGCCGTTACAGCCAGGAAGGCAGGCGCAGGTCGTCGCGCCGCACGTTGGACCAGTCAAACAGCGCGGTCAGCTCCTCCAGATCCGCCGCACGGTCCTCCTCCAGCAGGCCCGCCGCATGCGCGAGCATGCCCAGCAGTCGCTGCGGGGTGTAGCGCCGGGACAGCGCGCTCAGGTCCAGATCACGGTCCCGCTTGGCCAGCCGCCGCCCCTGTGCGTCGGTGAGCAGGGGAATGTGATAGTAACGCGGCACGGGATAGCCCAGCTCGCGCAGCAGGTAGATCTGCCGGGGCGTGGCGGAAAGAATGTCGCGCCCGCGCACCACCTCGTCAACGCCCGTGAGCGCGTCGTCCACCACCACCGCCAGCTGATAGCCGAACAGCCCGTCCGACCGGCGCACGATGAAATCGCCGCAGTCCCGCGCGAGGTTTTCGCATTGCGGCCCCTGCAGGCCGTCCACAAAGCGGATTTCCTCATCCGGCACGCGCACGCGCAGGGCGGGGGAGCGTGCCAGCGAGAGCCGCCCGATCTCCTCCCGCGTCAGATGCGCGCAGGTGCCGGCGTATACCCGTTGCGTATCGCCCAGATTGGGCGCGGCGGAGGCCTGCTGCTGCAGCTGCGCCCGCGTGCAGAAGCAGGGGTAGATCAGCCCCTTGGCCCGGAGCCGTTCGAGATGGGACTGGTAGACCGCCGTGCGCTCGCTCTGGTACAGCGGCGGCGCGTCCCACCGCAGGCCGAACCACGCCAGGTCCTCCACCGCCTGCCGGGCAAGGCTGCGCGGGCAGCGCGGCGCGTCCAGATCCTCGATGCGCAGCAAAAACCGCCCGCCCGCATGGCGCGCGGACAGATACGCCAGCATCGCGCACAGCAGGTTGCCCAGATGCAGCCGCCCGCTGGGCGTAGGCGCGAAGCGCCCGGTCACCTGCCCGCCGCCGGGCGGGGGAACGGCGCTTTTTGTGTCGGAAGCTGAGCAGCTTCGCACGGCATCACCCATGGACCCACCCCCGTTGTGGTTCATTGCGTTGCAAGCCCTGCGATCCCGGATCGCAGGAAGCCCCCGTCCGTTGCGAACATGGCCGGACCGTCCGGGCATGCCGGGGGAACCCGCGCTGGCCCAGGCAACCCGCCTCAGGGCCGGCGCCCCCGCCGGGGGTCAGCCCTCGCCGGCATTCAGGCGTTTGACGGCATAGGTGGCGGAAATCAGATAGCCCAGGATGGGAGAGGCTCCGCTGCCGAGGACAGGCACCGGGAATACGCCGGTGCAGGAGGCCGCCGTCAGCCCGGCGTAGAACAGCAGGCTTCCCTCGCAGAAAAGGCGCGCGGGCTGTCTGCGGATGCCCGCCGCGAACGGAAAAAACAGGGCCGCCAGCGACAGCAGGCCCATCAGCCACCAGCCCGTCCCCGATGCGCTGGCCAGCGTGAGAATCCCCTCCGCCTGCGCAACCGGCTCAGGCGATTTGAGCCATGCCCACGACAGAACCGCAAGCACCGTCAGAATCCCCCAGACGGTCCGCCGCAGCGCCCGGTCTGTATCCCCGTGCCACAGCGCGGGCAGCACGGCCATGGCGAAGGCGCCGCTCATGGAGGCGTCCGGCTGGAGAAACAGCAGCACGCCGGTCAGCAGACTCAGCGCGCAGGCCCCGCGCCGGTTTCCCGACCTGAAAAGCAGGTCCATTCCGATCAGCGCCACGGGAACGAATCCAAAGGCCGCGTTCAGGGCCAACGGCCCGAGGCGGATCCAGCGATGAATGTCCCCGATGCCTGAATCCAGAAAGGTGCAGCCGAGCGCCCCGGCGCACAGCAGCATGGCGGCATAGCCCGGCATGGCCCCGGACCGCGCCCGGCGCGGGGCGGACAGCGTAAGGAAAAGGAAGGAGACGAGGCCGCCCGCCAGCAGGGCTCCGATGTTCTGCAGGGACGCGGAAAGGGGAATCTGATGCAGCCGCATCACATGGCTGCCGATGACCACCCCCGGCAGGGCCGATAAAAAGGGCAGAGCGTTCAATGCGGGATGCTTTTTCATATTCGGACACGTCCCTTCTTCCGGGTCCGGCCTCTGCCGCGCCGGCTCATGCCGCAACCGCAACAGGCCCTGGGAAAGCGGGAAAGGCGTCGCAACCGGGAGGGCCGCCCGGCTTCGCAAGCCTTTTCGCATGATGGCGATTCCATGAAGAAAATCCGCCTCGGCTGAGACGGATTGTGGTGCTGAAAGCGGGACTCGAACCCGCACGCCCATAGGACAGGAGATTTTAAGTCTCCGGCGTCTGCCATTCCGCCATTTCAGCAACTACCGATGGTATTATCCCGCAAAAACGCGGCGAAGTCAAGCACCAATAGGGGATTCGCCGGGCCGGGGCGTCTCCTCCATCGAAACCGATACCGGCGTTACCCCCAAAAGCGGCAGCACCCGCTCCCAAAACACCTCCTGCGCGAAGATCACGGTGGCCGCGTTGTCGCAGGGGTGGAAGGCGATGCGCGGCGTATCCCGCACGCCGGGCTCATAGCAGAGGGTGATTTCGTGCGCCTTGTCAAACCACAGGCCCAGCGGGCTCACGCTCCCGCTGGTCAGGTGCAGGCGGCCCTCCAGCGCCTCCTCCGGGGCAAAGCTCAGGCGCGACACCCCCAGCGCCTTGCTCACCACCGCCGTGCGAAACGGTGTGAGAGGCTTGAGCAGCATCAGATAAAACCGCGTTTTCTGGCGGTTGCACAGCAATATGTTCTTGCAGATGGTCACATCCGGCCCGATAAAGGGCATGCGCAGGCAGTCGTCAATGGTAAAGGCGCGCTCATGCTCGTGAAGCTCGTAGGGAATGCCGTTGTCATTGAGCAGGGCAAGAATTTCGCGCCGTGTGGAAAGCAGGTCCGTCATCACCGTTCCCCCCCGTAAACAGCCGTAGTAGACCTATCATACCGCAAACGCGGACGTTTGTATAGCACAAACCGCTCCGGCGTGCTATAATCGAGTGTACTTTTTCTGGATTGAATGCGGAAAGGATGCATCCGATGGACATTGTACAAGCCCTTTGTCAGGAGTTTCACCTCAAGACCCAGCAGTGCGAAAACGTGCTGCGCCTGATTGACGACGGCAACACCATTCCCTTTATCGCCCGCTACCGCAAGGAGCAGACCGGATCGCTGGACGACCAGCTGCTGCGCGAGATTTACGAGCGCCTGCAGTACCTGCGCGGGCTGGACAAGCGCCGCGGGGAGATCGCCGCCGCGCTGGAGGAGCAGGGGAATCTCACCGACGAGCTTTCCGACAGGCTGCAAAAGGCCGCCACCCTGACCGAGCTGGAGGACCTCTACCGTCCCTTCCGGCCCAAGCGCCGCACCCGCGCCACCGTCGCGCGGGAAAAGGGGCTGGAGCCGCTGGCGCTGGCCCTGCTGATGCAGAATGAGACCAAAGGCACGGCGCAGGAGCTGGCCCGGCCCTATGTGAACCCCGAAAAGGGGGTGGAGACGGCGGAGGATGCCCTCCAGGGCGCGCGCGACATTCTGGCCGAGCAGATGAGCGACGATGCCGACGTGCGCAAGTCCCTGCGCGCGCTGGCCATGCGCACCGGCGTGCTGGAAAGCAAAAGCGCCAGCGAGGAGGACAGCGTCTACGCCACCTACTACGATTTTTCCCAGGAGGCGCGCAACCTGCCCGCCCACCGCGTGCTGGCCATGAACCGGGGCGAGCGCGAGGGCTTTCTCAAGGTATCGCTTCGCCTGAACGGGGACGATTGCGTGGGCGTGGTGGAAAAGGCGTTCGTCCGCCCCGGCAGCGTGACCACCGAACAGGTGGCATTGGCCGCGCAGGACGCGTGGGACCGCCTGCTTCAGCCCAGCATTGAGCGGGAGATCCGCGCCGATCTGACCGAACGCGCCAGCGCCAGCGCCATTCAGGTGTTCGGCAAAAACCTGCACCAGCTGCTCATGGCGCCGCCGGTCAAGGGCCGCGTCACGCTGGGCGTGGACCCCGGCTTCCGCACGGGCTGCAAGCTGGCCGTGGTGGATGAAAACGGCAAGGTGCTCGCCACGGGCGTGGGCCATTTCACCCTGCCGGGGCAGGAGGCCGCCAAGGCGCGCGCCCGCAGGGACATCATCGACCTGTGCCGGCGCTTCGGGGTCACGGCCATCGCCATCGGCAACGGCACCGCCTCGCGCGAGGCCGAGCAGTTCATCGCCTCGCTTCTGCCCGAGCTGCCAAAGGGCGCGGCCTATATGATCGTCAGCGAGGCGGGCGCGTCCGTGTATTCTGCCAGCAAGCTGGCGGCGGAGGAGTTCCCGCAGTTCGACGTGTCGCTTCGCAGCGCGGTCAGCATCGCCCGCCGCATGCAGGACCCCCTGGCCGAGCTGGTCAAGATCGACCCCAAGGCCATCGGCGTGGGGCAGTACCAGCATGATTTGAAGGAAAGCCAGCTGGAGGAGGCGCTGGACGGCGTGGTGGAGGGCTGCGTCAACAGCGTGGGCGTGGAGGTGAGCACCGCCTCGGCGCCGCTGCTGTCCCATGTGGCGGGCATCGGTCCGGCGCTGGCCAAAAACATCGTGGCCTACCGTGAGGAAAACGGCATCCAGAGCCGTGCCCAGCTCAAGAAAGTGCCCAAGCTGGGGCCCAGGGCGTTTGAGCAGTGCGCCGGCTTCCTGCGCGTGCGCGACAGCAAAAACGCGCTGGACGCCACCGCCGTGCACCCCGAAAGCTACGACGCGGCCAAGGCCCTGCTGGCGACGCTGGGCTACCGCCTGGAGGACATCCGCTCCGGCGGCCTTGCCGGCCTGTCCGCCCGCGTGGAGGAGCGGGGCCTTTCCGCGCTGGCGCAGGAGCTGGGTGTGGGCGAGCCCACGCTGCGCGATATCGTGCGCGAGCTGCAAAAGCCCGGCCGCGATCCCCGCGACGATCTGCCCAGCCCCATCCTGCGCACCGACGTGCTTGATATGAAGGACCTCGCCCCCGGCATGGAGCTCAGGGGCACCGTGCGCAACGTGATCGACTTCGGGGCCTTTGTGGATATCGGGGTGCATCAGGACGGGCTGGTGCATATCAGCCGCATGAGCAACCGCTTCATTCGCCACCCTTCCGAGGTGGTCAAGGTGGGCGATGTGATCACCGTCTGGGTGGTGGATGTGGACCTCAAAAAGCAGCGCATCGGGCTGAGCATGCTGCCGCCCGCCCAAAAATGATGTATTTCGGCTGCATTTTATGGCCGCTCCCCTTGACAGAGGGGGAAAGCGGTGTACAATAAAGGAGAATTTGGCGCGGCTTTCCGCGCCGGAGGAATAGAGGCGCGGCCGACATCAGTACCGCGCGGGAGCCCTTCACCGGGCTGTGACCGCGCGCGAAAGGGGAGGCCGCCGAAGTGCCGGACCCGGTGAAGGGTCTGTGTGCTGGGCGTCGGGAAAACATCCCGCCGACTGTCACGGCTTGTGCCGTGGAGCGCTATTCGCACGTTTCCATATCATGTGGATCAAAGCGGCAATGGCGCATACCATTCGTCGCTTTTTTCATTACCAACAAGGAGGAACAAGCATCATGAAAAAGGTTTTTGCGGTCATTCTGTCGGCCCTTATGCTGCTGTCCTGCGCCTCTGCCATGGCGGAAGGCACCTTCCGCGTGGGCATGGAGTGCAACTATGCGCCCTATAACTGGACGCAGGCCGAACCCAGCGAGTTCACCGTGCCCATCGAGGGCGGCGGCGGATACGCCGACGGCTACGACGTGCAGATTGCCAAGCTCATCGCCGAGGGCCTGGGCAAGGAGCTCGTCATCGTCAAAACCGAATGGGACGGCCTGCCCATGGGCGTGATGAGCGGTGCGTTCGACGCCATCATCGCCGGCATGAGCCCCACCGAGGAGCGCAAGGCCACGCTGGATTTCAGCGATCCCTACCGCACCAACAAGCTGGTGGTGGTTGTCAAGAAGGACAGCCCCTACGCCTCTGCCACCAGCCTGGAGGAGCTGAGCGGCGCGACCATCACCGGCCAGCTCAACACCTTCCACTACACCGTGATTGACCAGATCCCCGGCGTGAACAAGGCCATGGCCATGGAGACCTTCCCCGCCATGATCGTGGCCGTGCAGAGCGGCGCGGTGGACGGCTACGTGGCCGAGGAGGACGGCGCGCAGGCCGATACCGCCGCCAACCCGGACCTGACCTATATCAAGTTTGACGAGGGCAAGGGCTTTGAGGCCTCCGAGGCCGATACCTCCATCGCCGTCGGCCTGGCCAAGGGCAGCGACCTGCTGGGCCCCATCAACGAGATTCTGGCGGGCATCGACGATGCCGCCCGCGATGAGCTCATGGCCGGCGCCAAGGAGCGCCAGCCCCTCAATCAGTAAACCGCATGGGGGGGAACGTGCCGCAGCCGGTGCGTTCCCTTTCCATGTGGATTCCCCATGTTCCAACACCAAAGGAGTTGCCCGCATGTCAGCATTACCAAGCACTTTTTTCGGCTGGGTCGGCTTTATTCTGGACAAGTACGGCACGCTGTTTTTAAGCGGCGTGGGCGTTACGCTGCTGGTGGCCATCACCGGCACGGTGATCGGTTTCGTCATCGGACTGCTGGTGGCCATTCTGCGCACCATCCCCGTCGCCCCGCGTGACCCGTGGTTCAAGCGTGTGCCCCTCAAGGTGCTTTCCGCACTGCTCAACGTGTATATCGAGGTATTTCGCGGGACGCCCATGATCGTGCAGGCCATGGTCATCTACTACGGCAGCATGCAGATGGGCCTGCGCATGCCCGTGCTGGTGGCGGCGGTGCTCATCGTGTCGGTCAATACCGGCGCGTACATGGCCGAAATCGTGCGCGGCGGCATCATCAGCGTGAACAAGGGCCAGAAGGAGGCCGCCTGCGCCATCGGCATGACGCACTGGCAGAGCATGGTGCACGTGGTGCTGCCGCAGGCCGTGCGCAACATCATGCCCTCCATCGGCAACGAGTTCGTGGTCAATATCAAGGATTCCAGCGTGCTCAACGTGATTTCCGTCAACGAATTGTTCTTCATGAGCAAGTCCGCCGCGGGCACGTACCTGCGCTACTTTGAGGTGTTCTTCATCACCGCCTGCATCTACTTGGTGCTGACCTTCACGGTGACGCGCCTGCTTCGCCTGCTGGAGCGCAGGATGGACGGCAAGACCAATTACATCATCTACGGCTCCCAGAGCGATTCCAAGGCGTCCATCGTGGTGCCCAAAGAAGGAGGCGTGCCCAATGACTGATTCGCCCATCCTCAGCGTAAGCCACCTCAAAAAGAGCTTCGGCGAGCACGAGGTGCTGCGCGACATTTCCTTTGATGTGCAGCAGGGAGACGTGGTCAGCATCATCGGCGCCAGCGGCAGCGGCAAGAGTACGCTTCTGCGCTGTATCAACTTTCTGGAGCAGCCCACCGCCGGCACCATCCTCTTTCAGGGCAAAAACGCCGAAACCCAGTGGAGCCGCGCCCAGTACCACGCCAAGGTGGGCATGGTGTTTCAGAGCTTCAATCTGTTTGGCAACATGAGCGTGCTGAAAAACTGCGTGGTGGGGCAGGTCAAGGTGCTGGGCCGCGCCCGCCGCGAGGCCGAGGAAAAGGCCCTGATGTATCTGGAAAAGGTGGGCATGGCCCCCTACCGCGACGCGCGCCCGGCCCAGCTTTCCGGCGGGCAGCAGCAGCGCGTGGCCATCGCCCGCGCCCTGGCCATGGACCCGGAGGTGCTGCTCTTTGACGAGCCCACCAGCGCGCTTGACCC
>OLQT01002336.1_pt1 | contig 10354 bp, 9 predicted proteins | sample 1672651 | NCBI WGS metagenome assembly OLQT01 (sample SAMEA3136709, study PRJEB25190) | human gut metagenome | biome: human gut; feature: human-associated habitat; material: faeces | place: Austria | collected 2013 | reverse complement strand
ATCGCCCGTCACCCCCGGCACATCCCCGGCGGCCAGCGCCGCGATGCGGTGCCGGTCGAGCAGGCGCTGCGCTGCGCACGCGAAAGCGCGCGCGGCCGCGAGATTTTCATACGCCGTGTGCCCCGGCCGCGCCAGCAGCGCAAGTACCCGGTCGCGTACCGCCGTGACGGCGGCCGTCAGCCGCCGCTCACGCACGCCGGGCACATACCCGTCGTCCGGCAGCGGCGCGGAGACAAAGCGCAGGGGCGCGGAGCGCTCCAGCAGCCGCCGCGCGGCCTCCGGGCACGCGGGTGATAGCCCCTGCTCCACACGGTCGCACAGCAGCACCTCCCAGCGCGGAAAATCCCGGCACGTGCGGCACAGGCTCTGCTCACCGAGCGTGCGCTGCAGCTCGCACAGGCCGTCGGCACACAGAAACGGGCAGCGCCCGTCCGTCTGCGCAAAGTACGTATCGCCCTCGCTGTCTACGCGCAGCACGCGCCGCAGCTTTGCCGCCAGCGGATGCTGCAGGCGCAGGTAAGCGTCCTGCGCGTCCGGATCGACAACGATCTCCCACGCGGCGCAGCACGTCTGCGGACATGCCCCGGCCAGGCATCGGAACGCAGCGTAGTCATCGGGTCGGGTCTGGTACATGGCGGCCTCCTTGCGCGTATTTTTTCTATTGTAACACATCGCGCGCCGCAGGAAAAGGGACGTTCGGCACTCCTGTGCGCAAAAAAACAGACGGACACCGAAATGTCCGTCTGTCTGTTGGTTTTTTGACCGGCCGGCAGCTTACTGCTTGACCAGATCCATAAGGTTAATGATGCCGCGCGGGCAGATATCGGCGCAGTGGCCGCAGCCGACGCACTTGTCATAGTCGATCGTGGACACGAAGTTCTCGATCTTGATGGCTTCTGCCGGGCACTCGCGCTGGCACTTCATGCAGCCGATGCAGCCGACGTCGCAGATCTTGCGCGTGACGGCGCCCTTGTCCTGATTGCGGCAGCCGACGAGCACAGCCTGCTTATACGGCACCTTCTCGATGATTTTCTTCGGGCAGGCATCAGCGCAGGCCATGCAGCCGACGCACTTGTCGCGGTCGACCTTGGCAACGCCGTTGACGATGTGCATCGCGCCGAACTTGCAGGCTCTGGCGCAGTTGCCGAGGCCGATGCAGGCGAAGCGGCACTCCTTGTTGCTCTTGCCGCCGAACAGCATGGCAGCCTGGCAATCCTGGGGTCCTTTGTAGTTGAAGCGCTTGACGGCGACGCCCTCCGCGCCGGAGCACGGCACGAACGCAACCATCTTCTCCTCCGCACCGGCGGAGACGCCCATGATCGCAGCGATCTTGTCGGCAGCTTCCTGGCCGCCGGCGACGCAGCAGTTGACCGGAGCCTGACCCGCCGCGACCGCAGCGGCGTAGCCGTCGCAGCCGGGGTAGCCGCAGCCGCCGCAGTTGGCGCCGGCGAGGCACTCACGCACGGCCTCCTGCTTGGGGTCAACTTCCACATGGAAGATTTTAGCGGCGAACGCCAGCAGCGCGCCGAAAACAGCGCCCATGATGCCGAGGACGGCGATCCCTTCGAGAATCAAAGTAAAATCCATATTTCAGCCCTCCTTAGCCGATCTTCATGCCGGAGAAGCCCATGAAAGCCAGGGCCAGCAGACCGGCGGAGACGAGGCAGATCGGGAAGCCCTCAAAGCTCTCCGGATAGTCGGCAAACTCGAGCTTCTCGCGCACGCTTGCGAACAGGCAGATGGCGAGCATGAAGCCGAGGCCGCCGAACACACCGTAGACCACGCTCTGCACAAAGCCGAAGCTGTACTGCGTGTTGAGCAGCACGACGCCGAGCACGGCGCAGTTGGTGGTGATCAGGGGCAGGTAGATGCCGAGCGCGGAGTACAGGGACGGGATGGACTTTTTGAGGAACATCTCGATGAACTGCACGAGCGCGGCGATGACGAGGATGTAAGCGATCGTCTGCAGGAAGCCCAGGCCGAGCTTGACGAGCAGGCAGTTGACGAGCCAGCAGATGGCGGACGCCAGGCCCATAACGAACGTGACGGCGAGACCCATGCCGGCGGCGGTGTCGATCTTGCTCGAGCAGCCGAGGAACGGGCAGCAGCCGAGGAACTGCGAGAAGATGAAGTTATTCGTCAGCACGGCGCTGAGGATGATGGCAAAAATACTGGTCGTAGAACTCATGTTATGCCGCCTCCTTTTCCTGCGCTGCGAGCGCTTTTTCCTTGGCTTCCTTCTTCTCGGCAGACTTGCGCAGCGCGTACTGCATGAGCGCAATCAGGCAGCCGAGGGTGATAAAGCCACCGATCGGGAGCGTGAGCACGAGCGCGCCGTACTCTGACGGGAAGATCTGAATGCCGTTGCCGGTGCCGATGACACCGTCGATGGTGTTGATGATGCCGGTGCCGAACGAGCCCTTGCCGAGCAGCTCACGGATGACGCACATGGCGATGAGCACGAGTGTGTAGCCGAGGCCCTGGAAGATGCCGTCGAAGAACGACGGGCCGACGGGGTTTTTCTGGCAGAACGCCTCGGCGCGGCCGATGATGATGCAGTTAACAACGATCAGCGGGATGAACACGCCCAGAGACGCGCTCAGCGCGGGAACGTAGGCCTGCAGCAGCAAGTCAACGATGGTGACGAAGCCCGCGATGACCAGCACGAAGATGGCCAGACGGATATCGTTCGGAATGACTTTGCGGATGAGGGAAATGACCACATTGCAGCAGGTCAGAATGACGAGCACGGACAGGCCCATGCCGATGCCGTTGAAGAGGCTGGTCGTGATGGCCATGGTGGCGCACATGCCGATGAGCTGCACGAGGACCGGGTTATTGGTAATGAGGCCTTCCTTGAACTGTTGTTTGATATTCATGTTTCAGCCCTCCTTAACCCAGCGACTTGGCCGCGTTGATGACGGTCTGCACTTCGGTAACGACGGCGCGGGACGTGATCGTCGCGCCGGAGATGGCGGTGATGTCGCCGCCGTCTTTGGCAAGCTTCATACCGTCGCCCTGGCCGACGAGGTTGTCGCGCCAGGCGCCTTCGTTCGTGTCCGCCGCCTTGGCGCCGAGGCCGGAGGTCTCGGAGTGCTTGGTGACGTACACGCCGGTGCAGTTATAATCATCGTCCAGGCCGACGACCATGGTGATCATGCCCTGCGCGCCGGAGAACGTGGTCTCGGCGACATAGCCAGCCTGCTGGCCGCCGGTGGTGGCGGTGCTGAGCTTGGTGATGGTGCCGTCGTTCTCAAAATCGGCCTGCTCGGTGTATTCGTCGGCCGCGAGGACGTTGGCATATGCTTTCTTGGTCGTCTCGGCCGCGCGCATGGCGATGGTGTCCTTCGTCAGCTCATTGACGAGACCGAGGGCCAGCGCCATGATGGCGGACACGGCAAAGAGCACGAGCGCGAGTTTGATGATCTGGCCGCCGCCGGATTTCTTTTCAGTCTTTTCAGCCATTTGCAGCAGCCTCCTTTGCTTCTTTCTTCGCAGCCTTTGCAGCGGCCTTCTTGGCCTTGACGTCCTCACGGCTGACGCCGAACTGACGGCGCTGGGTGTGCTTGTCGAACATCCATGCGCAGCAGTTCATGATGAGGATGGCAAAGGAAACGCCCTCCGGGAAGCCGCCGAACACGCGGATGAGCACGGTCAGCGCGCCGCAGCCGACGCCGTAGATGATGCGGCCGGGAGCGGTGACGGGGCTGGTGCTGTAGTCGGTCGCCATGAAGAACGCGCCGAGCAGCAGGCCGCCGGACAGGAGGTTGTCGAGCATCCACTCGACGTGGGTGTAGCCGCCGCCGTTTTTGCTTCCGAAGATGAGCGTCAGCAGCGCGACGGTGCCGATGAACGACACGGGGATGTGCCAGGTGATGACCTTGCGGCACAGCAGGTACACGCCGCCGATGAGCAGCGCGAGCGCGCTGACTTCGCCGAGGCAGCCGGGCATGGTGCCGAGGAACATGGACTTATAAGTGAAGTACTGCGGCAGCGCCTCGCCGGCCTTCATGTAGCTGAGCGGGGTGGCCATGGTGGTCGCGTCCGCGCCGATGACGGACGTCAGGCTGCCGGGCACGACCCAGGTGGTCATGAACAGCGCGTAGGAGGCGAGCAGGAACGCACGGCCGGCGAGCGCCGGGTTGAGGAAGTTCTTGCCGATGCCGCCGTAGAGCTGCTTGACGACCACGATGGCGAAGAACGCGCCGATGATCGGCAGCCACCACTTGCAGTTGGCCGGCAGGGTGTACGCGAGCAGGATGCCCGTGACCACGGCGGACAGGTCGCCGATGGAGTCGGGCTTTTTCATGAGCTTGCGGTAAGCCCACTCAAAGAACACGCACGACACGATGGACACGGCCAGCGGGATGAGCGCCTGCGCGCCGAACTGCCACACGCCGACGCACAGCGCCGGGAGCAGGGCGATGATCACGTCGAGCATGATCTCGCGCGTGCCGCGCTTGGCGCGAACCTGAGGCTGATAGGCAGCGTCAAAGGTATATTCTTTCGGTGTCATTTCGTTTCAGCCTCCTTTGCAGCGGCTTCCGCGCGGGCCTTTTCTTCGGCCGCGCGGGCGGCGAAGAGGAGCTTCGCGGTCTTGAAGGTATGGGTCAGGGGCAGACGGCCCGGGCAATTGTACGAGCAGCTGCCGCACTCGAAGCAGTCGAGAATGTGATACTTCTGCATATTCTCGAAGTCGCGCTTCTGATAGTACTTATACATGTACAGCGGCTCGAGCTTCATCGGGCAGACGGTCAGGCACTTGCCGCAGTGGATGCACGTCGGATTCTCGACGGAGCGGTCTTCCTTGTCGGTGAAGAACAGGATGCCCGCGGTGCCCTTGATGTTGGGCGCCTCGAGATTCGTGGCGATCAGGCCCATCATGGGGCCGCCGAGGACGATCTTCTTCGGCTCGACGACGAAGCCGCCGCACTGCTCAACGATGTAGCTGAACGGCGTGCCGAAGCGGCACTGCAGGTTGTAGGACTTATCGCCCATGGCGCTGCCGGCAACGGTAAGGACACGCTCGATGCTGGGCATGCCTTCGTAGCAGGCGCGGTAGATGGCGTAAGCCGTCTGGGTACTGATGACGTTGCAGCCGACGCCGGACGGCAGGCCGCCGGGCTTGACCTCACGGTTCGTGATGGCCTTGATCTGCATCTTCTCAGCGCCCTGCGGGTACTTGACGTTCTCCGGCACGATCTCCACGCCGTACTGCGCGGGGTTTTTGGACAGGAGCAGGTCGATGGCGTCCTGCTTGTTCTTCTCGATGCCATAGTAAGCCTTGTCGAGGCCGGACGCGATGCGCGCCAGCTCGATGCCCTTGAGCAGCTCCTCGGGGTGGTTCTTCATGGTCAGGTGGTCGCCGTTGAGGTACGGCTCGCACTCTGCGCCGTTGATGATGAGGGTATCGACTTTGCCAAGGCCGCCGCGGATCTTGAACGCGGTCGGGAACATGGCACCGCCGTGACCGACGATACCGGCCTCGCGGATGCGGTCAAGGATGGCTTCGGGATCCTTCATCTGCTCGGGCGTCAGGGGCGCGAGATCCGTGCAGGGGGTGTCCTGGAAGTCATTTTCGATCACGATCGCGGGGATCATATCGCCCAGGGGGTGGGGTCTCGGCTCGATGGCGATCACCTTGCCGGAGACCGTCGCGTGGATGGGAGCGGAGACGGGTGCCGGATTGTCAGCGATCTTCTGACCCATCTTCACATAATCGCCCACCGCGACCAGCGGTTTGCAGGGTGCGCCGATATGCTGCATCATCGGGAGCACGACCTGCGGCGGAGGAGCAATGACGGTCACCGGGACATCCGGCGCCTTCATGTAGTTGGGATGAACTCCGCCATGAAACTTAAAGGGCATTTGCATCACCTCTCTATTTTTTGACCCACATATATTAGCACGCCAACCTAATTTCGTCCACCAAAAATGGCGGAAAAACATCAAATTGTACTAATTTAAATATTAACGAACCTGCAAAAAAGCTGACAAATCCAACATTTCCGGAAACTTTGCAACATTTTGTGCATATTGGTTGGATTTTTCGCCGCCGCGGTCCGCAGCGCGGAAAAAAATCCGCGTCCGGGGCTTAACAAGCGCGGAAAAATCCTGTAAAATAGATAGCAAATGCGCTGCCGGCGCGCCGCCGGCAGAAAGGAGGCCACGTTATGCTGACACCCTGGGCGGATACGCTCGACCGCGCGCAGCCCCTGCCGGAGTATCCCCGGCCGCAGATGGTGCGCGACAGCTACCTGAATCTCAACGGCCCGTGGAGCTACGCGATCACGACGAGCGCGAACAAGCCCGCGCAGGCCGACGGCACGATCCTTGTGCCCTTCTCGCCCGAGAGCGAGCTGTCCGGCGTGGGACACGTCCTGCAGCCGGAGGAATACCTGTGGTACATCCGCACGGTCACGCTGCCGGACGGATTCAACGTCGGCCGCGTGCTGCTGCACTTCGGCGCGGTCGACCAGACCGCGACCGTGTGGTGCAACGGCGTGGAGCTGGCCACGCACACGGGCGGCTACCTGCCGTTCACGGTGGACATCACCGAGGTGTTGGCCAAGGAAAACACGATCCTTGTGTGCGTGCGCGACGCGACGAACAAGTCCCAGCTCCCGCGCGGCAAGCAGACGCTGCACCCGCACGGCATCTGGTACACGCCGCAGAGCGGCATCTGGCAGACGGTCTGGCTCGAGAGCGTGCCGCAGAACTACATCCGCTCCCTGCACGTGACGCCGCTGTTTGACGCGCATCAGGTGGAGATCACCGTTGAGGGCGAAGGTCAGTGCATGATCGACCTCGAGGGCAAGCGCTTCACGTTCCCCGCGGGCGTGCCGGCGCACGTGCCGGTGCAGTCGTTTCGCCCCTGGTCGCCGGAGCACCCGACGCTCTACCCCTTCAGCGTGACGCTCGGGGACGACACGGTCTACAGCTACTTTGCCATGCGCAAGTGCAGCGTCGAGACGGACAAGGACGGCGTGCGCCGCCTGTTTCTCAACGGCAAACCGTATTTTCATAACGGCCTGCTCGACCAGGGCTACTGGCCGGACGGACTCTACACCGCGCCGAGCGACGACGCGCTCGTCTACGACATCCAACTGGCCAAGGACATGGGCTTCAACATGCTGCGCAAGCACATCAAGGTCGAGTGCGACCGCTGGTACTATCACTGCGACCGGCTGGGCATGCTCGTCTGGCAGGATATGCCCTGCGGCGGCAGGCGCTACGACCCGCTCATCGTTTCGACCCCGCTCGTGACGGGCTGGCACCTCGACGACAGCTGGTATCCCCTCTTCGGCCGCACGAACGTGACGGCGCGCAAGGCGTTTTTGAACGAGCTGCGCGACATGGTCACCACGCTCTACAACCACCCGTGCATCGCCGTGTGGGTGCCGTTCAACGAGGGCTGGGGTCAGTTTGACAGCCAGACGGCCGTGCAGGTCATCCGGTCCGTGGACAAGACGCGCACGATCGACCCGGCCAGTGGCTGGCACGATCAGGGCTTCGGCGATGTGCGCAGCCTGCACGTGTATTTCCAGAAGTACAGGTTCCAGCCCGATAAGCTCGGCCGCGCCACGCTGCTGTCGGAGTTCGGCGGCTATGTCCACCGCGTCGAGGGCCACGCCATCGGCGGCAAAAGCGTCGGCTACAAGACGTGCGACGCCCCGCTCTCGCTCGAGTACGCGCTCCAGGCGCTCTATGACGAGCAGATCCGCCCCGCCATCGCGCAGGGCCTCAGCGCCGCGGTGTACACGCAGCTGAGCGACGTGGAGCACGAGCTCAACGGTCTCGTGACCTATGACCGCAGCATCGTGAAGCTCCCGGTGCAGACGCTGCACAAGATCTTTTATATCGAAAACGAATAAACAAAACCGCCCGCTGCGATCGCAGCGGGCGGTTAATTTTTGCGTTTCGGGCTCGGCTCAGTACGCCACGCCCCAGTAGATCATGCACTTGGCGGGCTTGCCGCACACGGGGCACACATCGTCGAGGTGCTCCTGCTCAAACGGGATGCAGCGGCTGGACATGCCGGCCTTGTCCTTCATCTCGAGCTCGCAGGCGAGGTCGCCGCACCACATGGTCTTGATGAAGCCGCCGTTTTTCTCCTGCAGTTCCTTGGCCTCGGCCAGCGAGTGCGCGGCATAGGTGTGCTCGTCGAGGTTGCGCTTGGCCTTGTCGAACAGGCCCTGCTGCACGGTCTCGAGCAGCTCAGGGATGCGCGCCTCCAGCTCATCGAGCGCGACGGTGATCTTCTCGCCGTTGTCGCGGCGGACGGCGACGCAGTGGCCGGCCTCGATGTCCTTCGGGCCGATCTCGACGCGCAGCGGCACGCCCTTCATCTCCCAGTTGGCGAACTTCCAGCCGGGGCTGTTGTCGCTGAAGTCGCCCTGCGCGCGCAGGCCGGCGGCCTTCAGGCGCGCAACGAGCTCCTCGGCCTTCTCGGTCACGCCGGGCTTGTGCGCCGCGATGGGCAGCACGATGACCTGGATCGGCGCGATGTGCGGCGGCAGGACGAGGCCGCTGTTGTCGCCGTGGGTCATGATGAGGCCGCCGATGACGCGCGTGGACAGGCCCCACGAGGTCTGGTGCGGGTAGACCTGCTGGTTGTTCTTGTCGGTGTAGGTGATGTCGAACGCGCGGGCGAACCCGTCGCCGAAGTAGTGACTCGTGCCGGACTGGAGCGCCTTGTGGTCGTGCATCATGCACTCGATGGTGTAGGTGTTTTCGGCACCGGCGAACTTCTCCTTGTCGGTCTTGTTGCCGCGGATGACAGGCATGGCCAGCTCCTGCTCGCAGGTCTCGGCATAAATTTCGAGCATCTGCAGCGTCTCCTTGCGGGCCTCGGCCTCAGTGGCGTGCAGGGTGTGGCCCTCCTGCCAGAGGAACTCACGCCCGCGCAGGAACGGGCGGGTGGTCTTTTCCCAGCGCATGACGCTGCACCACTGGTTATACAGGCACGGCAGATCGCGCCAGCTATGCACGATGTGGCTCCAGTGCTGGCAGAAGAGCGTCTCGGACGTCGGGCGCACACACAGGCGCTCCGGCAACTCTTCGCTGCCGCCCATCGTGACCCACGCGCACTCGGGCGCGAAGCCCTCGACGTGATCCTTCTCCTTCTGCAGCAGGCTCTCGGGGATCAGCATCGGCATGGCCACGTTCTGGTGGCCGGTCGCCTTGAACTTGCCGTCGAGTATCTTCTGGATGTTCTCCCAGATGGCGTAGCCATACGGGCGCATGATGAACAGGCCCTTGACATCGGAATAGTCCACGAGCTCCGCCTTGATGCACACGTCGGTGAACCACTGGGCGAAGTCGACTTCCATATCGGTGATCTGCTCGACCTTCTTTTCTTTGGCCATAAGCGCAACACTCCTCTGTATGCCGCGCAGAGATCCCGCGCGGGCGTATTCATAATGTATGGGGTAACTTATATAGTGTATAGAATCCGCCGCCGCTTGTCAAGCGCCAAGCAGCTCCTGCACCGCGAAAATCCCGATCATGACGGCGATGAGAAAGTACATCACGACCGCGGCGACGGAGTGCCGCGCCGGCCGGCGGTCAAACAGCTGGCCCACGCACCAGAACACGAGCAAGCCGGTGCCGATCCAGTAGACCGGGTTGAGCGCGACGGCCATGACCGTCACCTCCACGATCAGCAGTGCGAACACCGCGATCTGCCACGTGCGGATGCGCCGCGCGCGGCTGTTGCAGTAGATCTCGCGCCAGGCATCTGAAAGCTCGCGGCGCTGGCGGCGGAAAAACGACTCGCGCGGCTGTTTCGGCGCGGGCTCGCCCGTTTCGGCCTGCGTTTCGGCCGTCTCGGGCACAGTTTCGACGGTCTCGGCCGCCGTTTCGGCCGCAGTCTCGGACTCTGCTTCGGTGTAGGGGCGCTCTTGTTCCATACCTTCCACTCCTTCCCGGTTTTTCGGAAAACCGGTCCTTTTTCCACAGAATACCCCGCCGCAGGCCGCCTGTCAAGCACCCGAATCCGGTCGAAAAGTGCATTTCGGGCTTGACCGCACACCATTCGTGCAATATAATATGTAAACTAGTGATGCTATTTCAAGATGCAATCGAACCCCCTGGAGGTGACCATCTATTAACAGACAGAGTTACATGGCGGAGATCAGCAGCCTGCTCGGCCTGATCACCGACGACAATACCCGTCAGGCGCTCATTGCGCAGATGGAGAACATGTTTGATAACGCCCCCGATGAGGAGCGCCTCATTCAAGAGATCGGCAACCCGACGAAAGTGGCCGTTGCCCTCATCCGGTATGCCGACAGCGGCAAGGTCACGCCGGCCGCCGCGCCCGTCGTTGCGCCCGAGCAGGCGCCGAAGCGCA
>OLQT01002331.1_pt1 | contig 10368 bp, 10 predicted proteins | sample 1672651 | NCBI WGS metagenome assembly OLQT01 (sample SAMEA3136709, study PRJEB25190) | human gut metagenome | biome: human gut; feature: human-associated habitat; material: faeces | place: Austria | collected 2013 | reverse complement strand
CGCCGCCTTTTTGCTATGCCTCAGTCTTAATATTTTTCAAGAGCAGAATTAACGGAATAATTACTACCCCTGCAACAGCAAAAATTCTGAAAGCATCGATAAATGCAGATAGGTTTGCCTGCTGCATAAGAAGATTGTAAGCAGTATGTTGTCCCATATAAGCAGCAGTATGCGGATCAACAGTAGTCATAAACATACTTCCGTATGCCTGAACTCTTTCTGTGTAAGTTTGTGCTGTATCAGTAAGGTGCTGTATAAGCATAAACTGGTGTTTTTGAGCACCCCTTGAAAGCAGTGTTGCTACAATAGATGTTCCGAATGCACCGCCTATATTTTTAAGCAGGTTTTGAAGTCCGCTGGCATTAGTCATCTGATCATTTCTAATTGTTGCAACAGAAAGTGTAATAATAGGAATCATTGCCAGCCCCAGCCCAACTCCGAACAAGAAGTTTGGAAACCCGATGTTCATTGTGGATATTTGAAGATTTAAGCCTCCAAGCATCCAACTTCCTGTTGCAATGCAGCCAAGGCCAATCATAACAAGAACCCTGTTGTCTATAAGATTAGCTAAAGTTGCACAAAGCACCATAGCCAGTAAAGCACCTAAACCTCTAGGCATCATGGAAAGCCCGCTCTTGTATGCATCATAACCCATTAGCGATTGCAGGAATTGCGGTAAAATTGCAAGAGAGGCAAGAAGCACGGCCTGCATAACTATCTGCACAAGTGTTCCGATTAAGAAATTTTTATCTTTGAAGACACTTAAGTCAACAAGAGAATCTTTGTTTCTAATTTGTGATACGAGAAATGCAATACCGGTTAAACAAGAAAGTGCTGACAACCAGCATATCCATGGAGCATTAAACCAGTCAGCATTATTCCCTTTATCTAATACAATTTGCAAAGTCAAAAGCCAGATAGAAAGCATAAAGAAGCCGAATGCATCGGTTTTAACACCTTTTTGCTTCTGTGCATATGGCGGGTCGTAAATTAATGATTTTGCGAGGAAAACAGTTAGAATACCTATTGGAATGTTGATGAAATAGATAAACGGCCAAGACCAGTTTTCTGTAATCCAGCCACCCAGTACCGGCCCTATAATCGGTGCCATTACTATAACCAGACCAAACATTGCCATTGCTTTGCCTCTATCCTGAGGTTTGAAGTTTTCAAGCAAAATGGCCTGGGAAATAGGAAGAAGGCCGCCTCCGCCTATACCTTGAAGGATTCGGGCAAAAATCATTGTTTCAAGATTTTCGGATATTCCGCATAAACCTGAGGCTACAGTAAATAGAATAATACTTAGCATAAAAAAGTTCTTTCTTCCAAGAACTTTGCTGAACCAGCCTACCATCGGAATAACAATACCGCTGGCAATAAGGTAAAACGTTAATATCCACATTGACTCTTCCCGGCTAACCGAAAAACTGCCGGCCATATGCGGTAATGCTACGTTTGCAATTGTTTCATCCAATACAAACATAAACGCAGCTGCCATTGTAGGCATACAGGCAAGCCACGGATTTCTATTCTGCTCTTCTATATTTTCTGTCATAATTTATTTCCTTTTGTAAAAAATCGTACCATACTAATGTTGCATAAGCAACATGTTGTTTGAGCAACAAATTTTGTAAATATTTGTAAAATCAGCTGTTAAAAAATATACAAATGTGGAATATAATATATATAAGGATATGTTGTAAAGAATGAAAAGTTTCAATAATATATGCTTAATTTAATGGTACTGAAACCCTTACAGCTGCAAAGGAGGGCAAAATATCCTAATTTACAGGGCTTTTTAAGCGAGATGTTAAAATGAAAATTAACACAAATTTATCAAGTTTAATAGTACAATCCAGTCTAAAAACATCTACTAATGGGCTGAATATGGCAATAGAGCGCATGACAACGGGTTTTAAGATAAATCATGCGAAAGACAATGCTGCGAACTATTCAATAAACACAAAGCTTTCAAGTAAATTATCATCGTATTACGTAGCTCAGGATAATGCTTCTATGGGGCTGGATATGATGACAAGTGCAATGGATAATCTGGATTTAATTTCTAGCCACCTTTCAAGAATGCGTGATTTGGCAGAACAGGCTGCAAATGGGACTTATGGAGAAGACTCTTTGAAAGCTATACAGGCGGAGATTAATGCAAGACTTGAAGAGTGTTCAAGAATAATTGAAAATAGTGAATATAATGGTATAAAATTATTTCAGGGCACAGAAGGATTGAATGGAAAGTTTTTGGAAGAAATAAAACCTTTGACAGAACAAGAAGCAATTGCTCAGGGGTATACGGTTATAAAAACGGCTGATGAATTACAGGCAATGGAAAATAATGTTAGCGGTAAATACATTTTGATGAATGATATTGATTTAGCCGGATATTCTTGAACTGCAGTAGGTACATCCTCTGACCATTTTAGCGGAGAATTTAATGGTAATGGGTATGTAATAAAAAATCTTACTGTTAATCAGTCAGGATTAGACTATCAAGGACTGTTTGGAAGAGTGAGTCATGCAAAAATAAGTAATGTAGGTCTGGAGAATGTTGAAGTAAAGGGTAATACTGGTACTGGAGCTTTGGCAGGATATACAGATAACTCAGATTTCAAAAATTGCTATGTTGATGGCGTTAGCATAAGTGGTGGTCTTGAGACGGGAGGACTTATCGGGACTTTGGATAGCGGCGGGATTCATAGCTGTTATATTATTAATGGTAGTGTGACTTCTTCAAGCTTTAATGTAGGCGGGCTTGTAGGCAATGCAAACAGTGGTATTATAGATTCTTATTCAACGGTTGATGTTACCGGCAATCAAAGAGTTGGAGGGTTGGCAGGAGCATTTTCTCAGGGAAGTATAAGAAATTGTTATTCGACTGGAAATGTGTCAGCAGTACGGGATACAGCAGGCGGTTTTGTGGGAAGTTTGAACGGCGGCACTCTTTCAAGCTGTTATACAACAAGTCTGGTAAATTCTGGTAATCCTGCAAAGCAGGGAGCTTTCACAGGAGTTTTAAGTCTCGGGAATATTGATGTTTCATTTACGAATTGTCATTATTATGGTTCTTACAACCCCGGTATGGCAGCAGTTGGTTACAATCCTAATAATAAAGACACAAGCGGCTTAACAGACGGGGGAACTCTTCCAGAACCAGTTATACCGAATATAATAAGTTTTCAAGTTGGGATTTATTCTGACAGCAGCTCTAGATTTGCTTTAGACTTAGAATTTACTCTGGATTTAAAGGTTAACGCTTCTGATGCCAACTCTGCAAGAAATGCTTTAACTAATATTGATAATTTACTTGCTAAAATAAATACTCGCCAGACAGAATTTGGCGCCGCATATAATCGTCTTGAGTCTGCATTTGAAGCAATCGGTGTAAATATTGAAAATTTAACCTCAACTCAATCGACAATTCGTGATGCAGATATTGCTGAAGAATCAAGTGCATATATTAGAAATCAAATTCTCCAGCAGGCAAGTGCAACGCTTCTTGCTACAGCTAATCAAACACCAGCTATAGCTTTGCAGCTGCTGTAATTAAAACTTAGCATATGAGCCTATAATTCTTACTCCTTCAGCTTGCGGCTCTAAATCAGAGATAAGAAGTTTTATTACTTCATCATCCTTGTGGCCGTCAAAATCAATAAATACAGCCTGTTCCTCAGCATTATTATTCATCATTTTAGAATTAATCTGGGTAATATTGATATTGTATTTTACAAAGACTTGAACAATATCTAAAAGCGCGCCCTGTCTATCATTTAGAAATAATACAATACTAGTTTTATCTTTTCCTGTAGGCAGAGTTGAAGCATCACCAATTACTATAAATCTGCGTTTGTTGTCCTTATCGTCTTCAATATGTTCTTTTAAGACATTTAAATTATAAAGTTCAGCAGTTTTATGAGTTCCAATGATAGAGTATGTCAGGTTGTAGCCGTTAAGAAGTCTTGCAGCATCATCCATACTCTCTGCCACAACAATATTCAATTGTCTTGGCATCTCATCTCTAACAAAAATTTTACTTTTTGCAAGAGCATTAGGATTTGCAATCAACCCTGTAATGCTGTAAAATTCAGTAGTTTTAGACAAAATACAATCATTAACAGGAACAATTGTTTCAGCTAAAATTTGTATATTCTGGTTTTTTGTCTGAATAAGGTTGTCTATTGTTTCGCGTATAATTCCTTTATAAGTAGTTTCTACAGGCAAAACAGCAATCGCATTGCAATTCTCGTCCACATAATCAATACATTCTTTTATAGAATTAAGCGAACGCTGGTACAAGTATAAGTCATGGGCTTTGAATAGCTTATCTTTTGCTATTTCAGAATAGGAGCCGCCCATACCTAAGCAGACAACTTCATTAAAATCTTCAAACATAATAAACTCCGTGTTTTTTATAATTATAACACAGACGTACTGCTTTCTGCTGAATTTATTTTCCCCGCCTTAACGTCCGATTTCAACAGCTTTTGCCGCCATTGATTTAGAAATATTAACCAGTGCAAGGTTAGCTTCATAAGCTCTCTGTGCCATAATAGCATCAGCCATATCAACCATAGCATTAACATTAGAGGCTCTAATATATCCGTTTGCATCAGCATCAGGATGCCCCGGTGAATAAATTCTTTCACCTACAGTTGGGTCTTCTACACAGCCATTAAATACAACACCGCCTTGAAGGTATGGAAGTGTGCCAACTCCGAATACATCGTTTTTCATTGTATTCATAAGGCCATGGAAAGAAATATCCTCTGAAGCATTTAAAACAGGAATACGTCTTACATAATTCGGTGTATCGACGTTTGCTATGTTTTTTGCATGGATATCTAACCTTAAACCGTGTGCTTTTAAGGCATTTGAACCGATGTTCATTGATTCCATTATACTCATAGTTATTTCCTTTCTTGCGTTACAATTGACCTGATAGTTTTGACTTTACCCCTATTTGCCTACGTTAATAACAGTTTTCATTTCTGTTATTATATTTGACATTCTTCTCGTTGCCATAGTGTATAGTAAAGCGTTTTTCTGCATTTCGGTAAGTTCTTCTGCTATATCAATTTCCTGTTTCTGTCTATCTTCAAGTATTCCAGATGGGCCTAGCTCTGTGGAAAGTTTTGTTTCAAGAGGGCTGTTCATAGTACCTAGATATGAAGAAAAATCAATGTCACGACGAACATAACCAGGAGTATCTACGTTTGCGACATTAGAACCCAGAGCTCGCTGTCTTTGAGAAATCAAATCAAGCATCAAATTGGTTTTTCCCATTGAATCTAAACTTGTGTACATTTATTTTCCTCCTTTCCGAAGGACATAGAACTTGTAGTATCAATTTTCATCAGGTATATTTACCCCCACTATTCTCTAATATTGATTGCTTTGTTGTACATATCGTCTGCAACTTTCATAAGGTTCATACTTGCAATCATTGATGTATTCAATCTCATTAAATCATTGAGTTCATCATAGATGTTTGTATTCGAAATCTCTGTTGCGTATTGCTTTATATTTTCTGTACCTTTAATTATTTTCGGAGCACCGGACTCGTCATTATAAACCATTTTATTATTATGTCCCTGCTCTAAAGCTTCCGGACAGTCGAATTGAACAATAGGAATTGTGCCGATTTTTTCGGGCAGAGAGCCTGCGTTGTCATAATTCATAACATCGCCGTTTGGTTTTATTTCAAATTTATATGAATTGGCAGGTATTCTTATTCCATCTCCCACCATCCAATCATCAACCGTCATAAGATATCCGTTTTCACCTCTTTTGAAAGCACCATCACGGGTGTATTGTATTTCTCCGTCTGCTGAAACAACAGGAATATAACCTTCCCCGTCAATTGCGACATCGTAAGGATTTTTACTGATTCGAATAGAACCCTGCAGTGCATTTGTTCTGATAGCACCGTCAACGTATCCATCTTCTCTCAAAATTTGTTCAAAACGATTGGTTTTATATGCAGCAGTGTTGTAGTTTGCAAGGTTGTTGGCTACATAACCTAGTTTTTCAAACTGCATTGTTGCGTTATTAATACTTTTTCTGACTACCGCCTGCATGTTATACATAATTTAAAACCTCCTAAGATGTACTGCTTAACTGGCTTATTACTTTTTGTAAGTTAGTACTTTCAATAAGAAATATTTGTCTGTTTGCTTCAAAGTTTCTTACAACCGGTTTAACTGCAAGAAATTCATTTTGAAGCGTTACATTTGAGTACTCGTTGTAACCCTGTTTAACATCAGGATTTAGTACAGCCATTCCATTTGCATCTACAATGCCGAGAAACCCTGCGTCAACAAGTTGATTAGAGTCTTTTGCATATACGCTGACTTTACCTTTTGAATTTACAATAACCTGTGCCGGATTATCAGGAACAACAGGGAGTTTGATAGGCATACCGGCATCAGATAGAACCGGGCAGTCTTCAAGGTTTAATAAATTACCGGCTTTATCAAGTTTAAATCTGCCGTCACGTGTTAACTTAACACCTTCAGGGGTTTGGACTTGAAAATATCCTTTGTTAGCCATTGATATATCAAGCGGATTTTTTGAAACCATTATACGCCCGACCTGATCGTCAACAGTTGTTGAGAGACCGTGTACACCTATGTATTCGGTAAAAGATGAAACTACCGGTTCTCTTCTCTGGTACCCCACTTTATCAAAACCTGCTACGTTTTCATTAATCATTCCAAGGATTTCACTCTGAACATGCATAGCTCTAATAGAGGCTTTCATGCCCTGTTCACAAAATCTTACACCGCCGTTGATTTGCATAGTTATACCTCATCTACTACCTTGTTTTATCGGATAATTAGTATATCTGCTTTAGTAAATATTCATAAAATCATCCGTTTAATGTAGTTTAATATGTTTATAATGTTTCGGGGAAAAAAGTCAAAAATTTTTGTTGACAATAAAATTTGTTTCTAATATCATAGAACTTGACGCCGGTATAGCTCAACGGTAGAGCAACGGTTTTGTAAACCGTAGGTTGTAGGTTCGATTCCTATTACCGGCTTTTTTCCCGGGGTGGAGAGAATGGATTGGTTAGATGCTCCAAGCTGGGTGAGACTGTTCTCGCAAAGCCCTTGTGGTTTAAGCCTTTGTGGCGCAGGGGTAGCGCACTCCCTTGGTAAGGGAGAGGCCACGAGTTCAAATCTCGTCAAAGGCATTTTTAAAATTAAATAAGGGTAGGTGGCCGAGTGGCTAAAGGCGACAGACTGTAAATCTGTTCACGAGAGTGTACGGTGGTTCGAATCCACCCCTGCCCATTTCTAAAAAGCCCTATTAGGGCTTTTTATTTTAAAGGAGTGTGTGTATGAAAATAAATTCTGCAAATAGTACAAATTTTCAGGCGATTACTTATCGTCCGGGGTGTCAGAAATATGTGGCGGAATATCTTACATCAAGAGATAAAGGTGTTTTGAGGCGGGCTGAAAGAGCTATGTCAAGGTGTAGAAAGTGGGATTTGGAGATTACATCAAAAGGTTTTAGAATTGCCTCAAAAACTACCGCGGATGCAATACTTGTAGAAGAATCAAGGCTTTGTAATGTACCACATGATAGAAATTTATCAATGAAAGCTATATATGACGGTCATTCTGAAACTTGTGAAACGGGACAATATTGTAAATTTGATATTAAATTGCCAAGCTATGAGGCTGCTATGGCACAGTATGCCAGATATTCAACTATGCCTTTGGTGGCGAAAGCCGTTGATTTGGTGGAAAAATTTGAAAAACAAGACGTGATTTTTACATATAATAAACCTTTAGTAAGAAAAATATGGGATATATTATTTAATTAATTGTGGCGTAAAAGGAAAATTTCTTGTATTTTTCAAACCAAAGTAGCAAAATTTTATATTTTCAGGTTTTAGGAAAAGTATGAACATATCCCCTTATACATACAGCAAAACTATGTATCCGAGTTTTTCAAGTAATATTGAGATAAGCAAGATTAATAAAAAGTTAATCGAATATGAAAAGAATGATTTTATCAGCGGGATTTATTATGTAGATTTACTGGCAAAAGATAAAAAACAATTTATAAAAGATAAGATTAACACATATATGCTTGATAAAAGGTTTGAGAATTACAGTTCAAAACTTTTTGCAGATAAGAAAAATGATGCTCCATACAAGTTGGCAGCAATTGTAAAAAAGCTTGATGCTTCCGGAAAAGAAACAATTATCAAACACAAAGTCCCGTCATTGTTTGAGGGGATGAATATTGACTCTATTACTAAAGCACTGGATACTCTATCATATTTAATTCGTGATGGATATAAAAGTTTAAAAAATGAGAGTAATCAACTCTTGATTGATAATAAAAAAATAGATTTAGAATATTTAGGCAAAGGGTGTAACAGCATTGTGTTTAAACTAAAAGACGGCAAAAATCCGCCTGTTGCAATGAAAACATATATAAATCCGGAAGATATTAATAGTTTGAGTATCTGGGGAGAACTTGCTGTGTATCAGGATGTACAATCAGAAAAAATAAACAACATTCCGGCATTATTTCTCGCAAATCCAATATGCGTAAAAGTTGAAGATAAAACAAAAGAATATACTGAAGTATTTGATGTTGATGAAATAAAGGATTTTGATGGCTACAAAGGCGGTTGGACAATTGTTGAGTATATAACAAAAGAAACTCCTGTTAAGAAGGGTGGTATATCATTTAATGATTGGTTAACACAGAATAATATATATCATCTAGACATGTCTTTTGATAATTTTATAGGAGCTTATGTAACAGATTTAGGAGGTATTGATGCAGAGTGTTAAGTTTCCCATCGTTTTTCATATGCTTCAACAGCGAGAGCTGCTTCCTCTTCTGAATATTCATATCCGGATAGGCTTATCATAATTCTGCCGTGCGACTCCTCCAATAATTTTTTCTTAATTTTGTATGGATAAGTTTCATTGCCAGGCATATTACCGTTATGTATTTCTCGAATGATGTCATCTATGTAAATTTGCATATACTTGGGTATTTTAGGATGCCTTTTTATGTATTCGCATAAAGGCATATTTTCACGATAACGATTGCCGCTTGCAGATGTTAGAAGAAAGTTTCCTATTGTATTAAGTCCCCCATTTGAGGCCGGAGTTACATGTTCAATAGAACCTGTAGATGCTATGAATAAACGGCGGGTAATTTCTATCTGGTTTCTTTTAGAATATTTAACTATAAACGCATTACGGCTACTTTCAGAGGTTGGAAGAAATAGAGCCTTGTTTTTTATGTCATTAAAAATCTCTCGCTCATTTTCTTTGGGGATTATTTCTTCAAGTGAATTTAAAAAAGTTTTTCGTTTGAAAGTATCATGTTTGTTGTTGCTTATGATTATCTGACGGCATTTTGTTGTTTTTGTTCTTATTTTTAAAGCTGTTTGAGGAGATAATCTTCTTGTGAGGGCATCTACATCATCCAGAACCTCAAACTCTTCAAGTTTTAGCCTTGTTAAACAATTATTTTTAATCATCTGGAGGCAGTTTTGAAGATTATCATCAGGGTTTAGCATTGAAAAGTCTTTAAAAATAGCAAGTACTGATTTTTCAACAGACAAGAGGTTAGTCTGATATATAGATAATAGCTCAACAGCATCCTCAGCAGTTTTACATCTTGATAAACCCTTCTCAAAACTTTTAATAGTTTCGCTAGGAATAATTTTAATTCCGCGGTAAGGGCACGTTATATTCTTTAATCTGCGCAAAGGTTTACCAGCAGAAGTCTTACCTTCATAAGGGATATCGTAATAGTATTTTAAATAATTCTGAGAGGTTATTCGTTTTAACTTTTTTGAGGGCATAAATCCTCACTATTCTTTATTTCATGATATCAGATTGAGTATAGCTTCGCAAGGGAGTGTGCTACGCACGTAGGAATTTGGAACGCTGCTTTTAAAACTACTAACCTGTCTTGAGCCGCTAAAACCGCTTTGCGTCTAATTCTATAACATTTTGCATAAAATGTATTGTTTATTTTTTTTAATTGTTTGATCTAAATCATCTTTTAATTCTTCTAAAATCAAATCCGCTTTATCATATTCTAAACGATAAACATATGTTGAATATTTTTTCTTTTTTTCCATATCAATTACAGTTTAAGCTATAATATCTGTGTCTACTCTCTTTCCTTCACGATTTAATTTCAATAACAATTTTTCTAAATTTTTTTGTGTTGGACAGGTTACTCCCCTCTCAATTCGTGATAATGTTTCTCTTGTACAAACTTCTTCACTCATCTTTTCTTGTGACATTTTTTCTGCAATTCTATTCTTACGTATTATTTCATAATCCAATTTAAAATTTCGACTTATTTGTT
>OLQT01002326.1_pt1 | contig 10392 bp, 11 predicted proteins | sample 1672651 | NCBI WGS metagenome assembly OLQT01 (sample SAMEA3136709, study PRJEB25190) | human gut metagenome | biome: human gut; feature: human-associated habitat; material: faeces | place: Austria | collected 2013 | reverse complement strand
AACCGAAACGAGGATTTGGCACGGCAGTGCCAAAGACGACGATTGAGGTTGCGGATCACTGCCCCTGCTAGGCGCCGAGGGCTTCGTGGAAGGACTCGAAGAATTCGGGACAGCTCCACGTGCCGCAGGCGCTGATTGTGTCGTCGCCGACTAGAAGCTGTAGGGTCAGGCCGTTGCTCAGGCCGATGTGCAGGGAGCCGGAACCGCTCGTGCCCGTGCTCTGGTATTCGGCGTTGTCCAGAAGAGTCTGCATCAGGGCCTGCGCATCCGCGTCCTCCACTGTGCCGACCCCTTCCAGCGTCATCCAGCTGACCTGAGAGGCCGAGCAGAGCGTGTCGCCCAGCGTCTCGCTGCCAATGGTGGCTGTGCCCGCGTAGCTGACCCGCTGGAAAACCCGAGTGCTGCCGTTGACCTTGGCCGCGGCCAGAGCGCCGCTGAAACCGTCGATCGCATAGACGGCCTCGCCCTGACTGGCCGAGTTGCTGACGATGCTGCCGGAACCCAGCGCGGGCTCTACGTTGTACTCGTTTACCGTGCCCAGCGAAGCGCCCAGAAGCCCGTCGGAAATGCCGTCCGGGTAGGTCAGCATCCGATAGGTGGCCCCGTTGACGATCAGCATGGGGAATACGCCGCTGTCCGCGCTGGCAAAGAGCGTGTCGGAGCTTCCCTTCCGGCCGTCGCCTAAGGTGATGCTGCCGGAAGGCAGGTCGGCGGCTACGGGAATTTCCGTCGCCCGGACTTCCTGCCCGGCGGAACGGGTGTGCATCAGCCCGCCTTCGTCAGAAGTCGTTCCCTTGGGAAGGAATTGCCACGATACCGCGCCTGCCGCCAGCAGCACAAAGGCCGTGGCCAGCGCGACAATGGATCTCCAGGCAGGCTTGCGGGGCGAACGTTCTTCCGCCGCCTTCAGCTTGATCTTGGCCAGCATGGCCGGCGTGGCTTCCAGCCCGCCCAGCTGACGCGCCGCAATTTCAGGCAGTTGTTCCAGTTTCTTCATGGCTCAATCCCTCTCTCTTTCAGGAGTTCCTCCAGCTTCTTTCGTCCGCGGGACAGGCGGCTGGAGATGGTTCCTTCGGGCAGATCCAGCATCTTGGCGATCTCGCCGATGCCGTAGCCCTGATAGTAATAAAGCAGTATGGTTTCCCGGAAGGCGGGGGGCAGGGCGTGAACAGCCGACATCATGGCTTCTTCGTCCTCCCGGCGCTGATGGTCGTCCGGGGCGGGCACCAGCTCAAAGGCCGGACTTCCCAGCGTGACCCGCTTGAGCCACGCGCCGCGCCATAGATCCCGGCACCGGTTCAGCGCCACCTTCAAAAGCCACGCTTTTTCGTGGCCCTCCTGCAGGTCCGGCGCATTGGTCATCAGCCTGACAAAGACGTCCTGGCAGACGTCCTCGGCTCGCTGGCGGTCTCCCAAATAGAAATAGCTGACGCGCAAAACATCGTTTGCGTATTTCTCGTACAGCTCTTCGAAATTCGTCATTTCCTGTTCCTCGCCATCCTTGGCCCGGAGTTTGGCGCGTTCCGGGCGACATGCATCCTTCGTACCTATATTGAAACGAAACATGCCGTCCAATCCTTGCATCTTTCTCCCATTCTTTTTTTGAATAAAGCGTTTTCTTTTATCAACGTTTTTGTCATATTTTGTCAAAATTGTAAAATTTGGAAAAACAGGCGCTTTCGCCGGACGATCCCCCGGAAAACTTGCAAAACCCCGCTGCCCTGTGCTATTCTATAGCCGACTGATCCTGAGGATTTCTGTGGGGAAAAGAGGTGCCGTGCATGAAAAAGCTTCGTCAAAAATGGCTGCGGGCCCTGCCGGCGGTCGCCTTTTTCTGCGCGGCGGTCACGCTGGCCATGGCCGTCTATACCTTCCGCTGGGAGCCGGAACGCTACCGCGCCTCCTGTACGGTCTATGCCCTGCCTGCCGGAGTAAGCAGCGACGCGGACGCGGCGGAACTGGCCCGGATGCTGTGCCGGGACTGCGACCTGCTGATCAACACCCCTGAATTTCAGCAGAAAGCGCTGCAAAACGCGCGCAGCGACGGCAAGACGCGCCTGTACGTCCGTCAGGCGGACGGCGGCCATATGCTGCGGGTAGAGGCCGTCGGGGAAAACGCCGGTGTGGCGGCAGGCCTTTCCAATGCCGCAGCGGACGTTCTGTTAGAGGAACTGTCCGGCCGGATGGGCGCGGGGGAGGTTCATCTGGTCTCCCGGGCGGAAACGCCGGAGGAGCCTTTCGCGCCGAATCGCCCGGTGAAGATCGCCGCAGCGTTTCTGCTTTCTTTTGCGTTGTTTTCGTTGATCGCTCTGCTGATCCCCGCGCCGAAAGAACGGGCCCGGTGGAACCCGCGGGAGCTGCCCGACGAGGGGGATCCCTGCCCCTGCCTGACGGGCGTGGCGGAATATGACGGCTGTCTGCGCCGTATGAGCCGGGAGCGCCGCCGGGGCGGGCAATCGACACTGGCGGACAGCGTGGACGAGCTGACCCGGGAAAACGTGCGGGAGCTGGTGCTCCAGCTGCGTTCCCGCCAGCCCAAGCCCGGCTGCTCCGTGGTGATGGCCGGTCTGGAAGACGAGGACAGCGCCACCCTTTCCCTGCTGACGGCCTCCGAGCTGGCGGCGCAGGGCTTTGAGGTGCTGCTGATGGAGATGGATTCCTACGCCCCCAGCCTGCGGAAATGGCTGGGCGTGCAGGGCACGATGGACGTTGTGGACTGCCTGCAGCGGGAGGACGCACTCCGCACAGCGCTTTTGTCCACCCCCATCCCCCGGCTTCTGTTTATGGACGTGTGCCACGAGCCGGGATTCCTGAGCCGGATCGCCGCCCGCCCGGGCTTTGCCGCCTTTCTGACGGACGCGGCCCAATCCTTTGACTATGTGATTTTGAACGCCCCGCCCTGCCAGTCTGTCAGCGACGCGGCCCTGCTGGGCGCGCTCGCCGACCGGACGGTGGTCGTGGCGCAGGATGGCCGCTATACGCCCCGGGAGCTGAAGGGAATGCTGCGGGCGTTCGCAGGCAGGGTGCGCTGTCTGGAAGGCGTGGTCTTCTGCCGGGTGCCGCTGAAGAGCTTTTCCCGAGCCGAGCGCCGCGCTCTGCGGAGCTAGGACGACGGTTCAAATCAAACCGGGAGGTTGAACGATGGATCTGCTGAAAACGCTGCTTGTCTATATGACGATGGTATACGCTTCCTCCGTGCAGAGCATGCCGGACGCGGAAGCCTACATGGCCACGGTGTCCACGCCCACCCCGGCGGTAACGGCCACGGCGGAGCCTACGCCCCGGCCCACGGCAGTGCCCACGGTGGAGGTGTCCGTGAACCCGGATTATCATACCATCCAGACGGGCGATAAAGGCGATGAAGTGCTGCGCCTGCAGCAGGCGCTGGCCGAGTACGGCTATTATGAGGGCGAGCTGGACGGCCGTTTCGGCCAACAGACCCGGCGGGCCGTGGAACGCTTTCAGTACAGCCACGGCCTGACGGCGGACGGCATTGCGGGCCGGAATACCCTGTCCGTGCTTTATGACAGCGGCAAGGTGCGCCGGGCGGATTACTGGCAGAGCAGCGTCACGCCGACGCCCTCGCCGTCGCCCACGCCTGCCCCCACAGATACGCCTGCCCCCAGCCCCTCGCCTACGGCGGCTCCGACAGATACGCCCGCGCCCGCCGTGGCCGCTACCGAAGCCCCTGTGACCGTGCTGGAACCCATGGAGGGCTGGACTATCACCGTGGGCGGGCAGACCGTCCTTGGCGAAAACGAGGCGGCGCTCCCGCCCTGCCGCAGCGAAGACGGCGCGCTGTACCTGCCCCTGCGGGAAATTCTGCTCAGTCACGGCGTTACCATCCTGCCTTCGGACACCACGGACAACCCCGGCTATGCCTTTGCGCTGGGCGGCAGCCTGTACCGGCTGTCCTACGGCCTGAATCAGGCAGGAACGCCCATCCATCTGGAGATCACCCTGAACGGGGTGCGCCAGCTATTGAAGGTGCGCGACATCCGCGACTATGGCGAAGGCCTGTACATCCCCGCTGAGACCATCGACGGGCTGCTGGGCATCTCCGCCGCTGAAAACGAATCCGGCAGCGTGGTGACGGTGACGTTCCCCACGGATGAATAAGCGGAATCATGAATCAGGAGATTTTCTCCGCCATTCCTATGAATTGGCTGGGGAAAGAGCCTTGACACCCTGCAGGGTCACGTTATAATGAATAGATGCTACGGAAGGGGGGAAAGCCATGCTGCGGGAATCCACGGTTCATACCGACCTGAGTGAAATGACCATGAGCATGATGCGGGAAAAACAGTACGAGGCCTGCGAGCGCAGGCTTTTTGCCCATCCTCGGGCGGCGCTTTTTTCCGCCGAAGCCACGGAGCTGGACGCTCAGTCGCTTTACGAGCATTCCTTTGATTTCCGGGCCGGGCAGCAGCGTCTTTGTTCGCTGGACGAGCTGCGGGGCATGGTGCTGGCCCGGCTTCCGCTGGAAGCCCGGTTTGTGGGCGCGGCAGAACAGCAGCTTTTGGAAAAGCTGCTTATCAACGACGGCGAGCTGCTTTTGTCGGACTGGGACGATCTGGGCGCGGCAGAGGCGCTTTTGAGCCGCCTGTGGTGCAGCTTCCGGGCGGAGGGCGAGGACTGGTATCTGACGCTTCCCGCCGCGCTGCAGGAGCCGCTGCTGACCGCCATGAGCGACGACGGCGCGGCCATGGACCGGGAACGGCTGTGGCGCTATGACGCGACAGTCCACGGGCTTTTGTATATCACGGGACTATTGCACGCGGCGCAGGCCATGGAATTTTTTCTGGGCGGCGTGATGCAGCGCAACGATCCCATGGCCCGGGAGATCGCCCGGCGGTATTTGCAGGCCTCTTTTGACTACATCACCGACGGGGCGGGCGGCATGATCCTGCTGCATCCCGGGCTGGCCAACCCCTATCAGCTGGTCAAACGCCAGCAGGTGGGCGCGCTGGACACCTTTGAAATGAGTCAGCAGATGGTGGCAGGGGGCATGAACGGCATCCTGCCGGAGGAAGTTCCCCTGCACGAAGCCATGTGCGCCGCCCTGCGGGGCGCGCTGCGGCCGGAGCTGGACGTGAACGACATTGCGGAAGACCTGCGCATGCTGGCCAAGCAGAACGCCTCCCTTTCTGAAATGGAGAGCGTGCTGGCGGAATCGGTCACAGTGCTGCCTACCCGGGAAATGCGGGATGCGGTGCGCAGGCTGTACGAAGGAACGCCGCGCTGGCTGGGCCTGAAAGCGGCGCTGGAGCATTAAGATGAAACTGTATACCTTGACCATCCCGGAGGACATCGCTCCGGGACGGCTTTTTCCCTGGCTGCGGCGGATGCTGCCCCAGCTGCCCGAGCATGCCGTTCGGGAAGCGCTGGATCGGCGGGACGTGAAGCTGAACGGCAAGCGGGTCGATCGGCAGGCGATGCTGGTTCCCGGTGCGGAGGTGCGCCTCTATACCCCCGGCGAGGAGATTCGGGAGCGGGAAATTCCCATTCTGTATGAGGATCGCCGTGTGTTGATTGTCCGCAAGCCTGTGGGCGTCAGCTGCCAGCCGGACGGAAAGGGCGGGCTGACCCTTCCCGAACTGGTGGGCAGGCAGCTTCGCCGGAAGGAGCCGGACGCCCGGGATCCCCTGCTGTGCCACCGGCTGGACAACCAGACCGATGGACTGCTGCTCTTGTGCCGGGATGAGGAAGCACAGGCCGCCATGGAAGAGGGCTTCCGGCAGCGGCGCATCCATAAGCGCTACCTCTGCCTGACCCAAGGAACGCCCCAGCCCGATCACGCGGTGCTGCGGGCTTTTCTCACCAAGGACAGCGAAAAGGCGCTGGTGCGCGTCACCCGGAAGGAGCAGCCCGGCAGCCTGCCCATCGTGACGGAGTATACCGTGCTGGAGCCGGGCCTCTGCGCCCGGGTGGAGATCCTGCTGCACACGGGCCGCACCCACCAGATCCGCGCCCAGATGGCGGCAATCGGCCATCCCCTGCTGGGGGATGACAAATACGGCGACCGGGCGTTCAACAAGCGCATGAAGGCCCGGCGGCTGATGCTCTGCGCCGCGGAGCTTCGTTTCGAGCTGGACGGGGAATGGAGCTATCTTAACCGCCTGCGGCTGTCGATTTCCCCTGATTTTTGAAGGAGTACCAAAGCATGAAACCCATTCGACTGATTGCCATGGATATGGACGGCACTTTGCTCAACAGCCGTCAGGAACTCAGCGCGGGCAACGTAGCCGCCCTGCGCGCCGCCGAGGAAAAGGGTGTGAAGCTGGCCATTTGCAGCGGCCGTCCCGCCGGGGATTCGGGCATGTTTGCCGTCACCCACGGCTTTGACCAGATGGCGATCCTCTCCCTGAACGGCGGCTACTGTCTGGATCGGCCTTTCGGCACGGCCTACGCCGATCACGCCATCGACCGGGAAACGGCTCTGCAATGCCTGCAATGGTTTCAGGAGCGGAAAATGACCTTCGCCTGCTTCCTGCAGAACGATATCGCCGCTTTTCAGGGCGACCCGCCCGCTTCGGATATTTTCTGGTGCTCTCATTGGGACGATCCCCGCGCGCCGCGCATCCTGCACGGAGAAGAGGCCGATTCCCGGGCGCTGGAAGGCCGGGTGAACAAATTCGTCTGCATCGAGCAGGATTCGGAAAAGCTCCACGCGCTGGGCCGCCTGCTGGAAACCCTGCCCGGGCTGGAAATCACTTCCTCTTGGGCGGACAATTACGAGCTGATGCCCCGGGGCGTCAGCAAGGGCCGCGCCGTGCAGGAGCTGGCGGAGCAGATGGGCATCGGGCCGGATCAGGTGATGACGCTGGGCGATTTTGACAACGACCTGAGCATGATCGAATACGCTGGCTTCGGCACCGCCATGGGCAACGCCTCGCCCCGGGTCAAGGCCGCGGCCAAATACGTGACCCTGACCAACGATGAAGACGGCGTTGCCGCCGCCATTCGAAAGTTTGTTCTGTAAAAAAGCACAACGCTCAGTCACAGCGGTTTGCGCTGCTGTGGCTGTTCTTGTTTTCTCCGGCTGCGTGATCGTAAGGGAACAAACCTGTCCATCGGAATTTGCGGGGGGTATCATAATGAGACGTAAAGACAGAGAAATTACCGATATGGATACCATTTTCGATATTTTGCTTCGCTGCAGCACCATCCGGGTAGCCATGCAGGGCGGTCAGTATCCGTATGTGGTACCCGTTTCTTTTGGTGCGGAACTTGTTGACGGAAAGCCTGTAATATTCTTCCACTGTGCGCGGCAAGGCTTAAAGCTGGATTTGCTGAAGGCAAATCCATGCGTATGCGTAGAAGGCGATATCTTTCTGAAAACGGAAACGACAGATCATGGCATTACAACACGCTATGAAAGCGTGATAGGCTTCGGAAAGTGCCGATTGGCAGAAGATGAGAGTGAAAAAATACATGGCTTACGTCTTCTGACGGAGCATTATGGTTATCATCATTATCCTTTGGAGAAATGCCGGGGATTGCAATATTTGGAGGTCGCAGTCATTGAAATGGAGTCAATGACAGGGAAAAGGAATCTGCCGGGAGAGCCGACCGCCGCAGATGCGAAGGCGCAACTCCATCATTGATAAAGTTCAGTTTCATTTCCAGCTTCATCAATGGAGGAAAGCCATGCAGATCAGCCAGTTTTTTATAAACGGGGACATGAAGGGCGCTATTGCGTATATGCGGGAGCATCCGGAATTTCAGGACGTTCTTCCTGCCTATACCGCGATTTTTGAAAAGGGCGAATACCGCACGTTTGAAGTCCCGGACAGGCTCAACGAACTTCTGCGGCTGTATCAGGTTTATTACCGGGATACCTTTTATGTCGGGCTGCCGGAGGCGGAGGCCGCCGACAAGCTGCTGGCCCAGATGAAAAGGCTTCTGGGGATGCCGGACGCGGCGGAAGAGACGCTGACCGAGCAGCTTCAAGCGGTTTTTGAAGCAGAGGGCTATCATACGCTTTTCGGGAAAACCCAGGGATATTACGGCCCCTACATCTGGAAAGAGACTGTTCCGACGGTCTACCGTGTCGAGCTGCCGGGCGGGACGGCGGAATATGCCGTCAACATTCTCAAGGGCTTCGTCTTTCGGGGCTGGATGGATTATCTGACCTTCGGCAGGTACGGCACCGACGGCTGGGCTTCCCCGGACGGAACCATCAACTGCATTGAGCAGGCGTATGATTTTCATAGCGAGCGGTTTCTGGTCTCTCTTCTGAAACATGAGGCGCAGCATACCGTGGATATGAAGCAGTTCCCTGGCATCACCCCCACGGAATTGGAGTACCGGGCCAAGCTGGTGGAACTCCATTACTCCAACGATCCGGGCCTGCTGCAAAAGTTTTTGGCGCAGGCGGATGAAAGCCGGCCGAACGACAGTCATGCACTGGCCTCCGCAAGGATCCGGCGCGAGTTTGCCGCGATCGATCCGGCGGATCTTTCCGGCATCCAGTCGCGGGCGCTGGAACGGTTTCATGCCCACACGAAGGAAATGGAGGAAAAATACGGGAAGCCGGATGAATCGGCGGCTTCCGGTTTGGCGGACAGATAAGAGCATGCAAAAGGCGCAGTTGCGAAAGCTGCGCCTTTTGTCTATTCTTCTATCTTATGAAATTACGAAGATTCCCATCCTTCTTCCAGCGGCTTTTTCAGCCGAAAATGCTCTCTTTGAAACTCCATCAGCCCTTCGTCCCGCAGGCGGCAAAGCTCCGCCGACAAGCCGCTTCGATCCACCGACAGATAATCCGCCAGCTGCTGCCGCGAAAAGGGTACGTCAAACTCGGCGGCGCCCTGCCGGCGGGCGCAGGCGGACAGGTAGGAAAGAATCTTCGCCCGGGTGCTGCGCTGGCCCATATGGGTGATCTTTTCATTAAGGCGCAGATTTTTTCCCGCCAGATTGACCAGAAAATGCTGCAAAAACCGCTGGCCACCGATGGAAGCGGACAGCTCGCCGGACAAAAGCCGCTCCGTTTGCAGAAAAAGGGCTTCGCAGGGCTGGCTGGCCGTCACATCCACATTCAGGATCGCGCCGGGAAGGCAGGCAAAGGATTCGGCAAAGCAGTCTCCCGGGTGCAGCGAGGACAGAATATTCTGATTGCCCCAGAAATCCTCCTGCCGCACCAGCGCCCCGCCGCTTAACAGGATTCCAAACGCCTTAGCCGGGTCGCCCGCCCGAAGAAGGCATTCATCCCGCTCAAAGGCGCGCCGCTCTCCATGGAGCGTTTGCTGGATCTCCTGAATTTCCGTCTCCGTCAGCCCCGAAAACAGAGAAGAGGATGCAAGCACCGTCAAAATTTCCCTCATGGGCTTTTTCCTTTCGTTGAAAATTCAACGGACATTCCTTCGGCATTGTAGTAAACTGAGTCCGCAAAGTCAAGCGGAAGTCCTTTTCCCGAAAAATCGGCTTTGCATGACCGCCGGGGCCTTGTCCCCAAAACGGCGGAACAACAGGGAGGCAGGAAATATGATTCGCAAAATTATCCATATTGATGAGGAAAAATGCAACGGATGCGGCGCATGCGCGTCGGCCTGTCAAGAGGGAGCCATTGCCATGGTGGACGGCAAGGCCCGTCTGATGCGGGACGATTACTGCGACGGTCTGGGCAACTGTCTGCCCGCCTGTCCCGCGGGCGCGATCACCTTTGTGGAGCGGGAAGCAGCCGCCTACGACGAAGCGGCGGTGGAAAAGCATCTGAAAGAACGGGCGGAAAAGGCTTCGGTGCCATCCCGGCCTGTTCACGGCGGCTGTCCCGGCATGATGGCCCGCGCCATTCATCGGGGGGAAAGCGCTCCCGCTGCGGCTGCGGACATGCCCAGCCAGCTTTCCCAGTGGCCGGTACAGATTCGTTTGGCACCGGTGAACGCGTCGTATTTCGACGGAGCCAAGCTGCTGATTGCCGCAGACTGCACGGCCTACGCCTATGCCAATTTCCATCAGAAGTTTATCCGGAACCACATTGTGCTGGTGGGCTGCCCCAAGCTGGACGATGTGGATTATTCGGACAAGCTGACGGAGATCCTCCGGCAGAACGACATCCGCAGTGTGACGGTGGTGCGCATGGAGGTGCCCTGCTGCGGCGGGCTGGAGCGCGCGGCGAAGGCGGCTTTACAGCAAAGCGGGAAGTTTATTCCGTGGAATGTGGTGACGATTTCTACGGATGGAAGGATTTTGGAGGAGTGAGTGCGTCAGCGGGGGCATAGCTCTGCACCATTGGTGCGCTGATTCTCCGACTCCGGCGTGGGAGAAGGGCTTGCAGCCCTATGGGGCGCTCACTTGCTTTCGGAGGCGACCCGAAGGGGTGCAGGGGGGAACGGAGGGAAGCGCGTGCCCAGTGGGCACAACCGCCGAAGGCGGTTAGCGACCCGGAGT
>OLQT01002317.1_pt1 | contig 10432 bp, 10 predicted proteins | sample 1672651 | NCBI WGS metagenome assembly OLQT01 (sample SAMEA3136709, study PRJEB25190) | human gut metagenome | biome: human gut; feature: human-associated habitat; material: faeces | place: Austria | collected 2013 | reverse complement strand
CTGGCGGGCGGGCGCGCTTCCTGCTAGGCTTGCGGAGAAGGCAAACGCAAGGGAAGGATGAGTCATGGATGCAAGCGAAATCGGCGTGGTGTTCGACTGCGATGGTACGTTGCTCGATTCGATGGGCGTGTGGCATGGGCTGCAAAACGAGCTGGCCGAACGCGCGGGAGGCACGTTGACCGCCGACGACGTGGCGGCGCTGGCGCCCATGAGCATCCCCGAGTGCGGTGCGTTCTTCCATGAGAGGTTCGGCTTGGGCGAAAGCGATCGCGAGGTGGTCGGCATGATCGACGAGTACATGCTGGACTTCTACCGCCATCGCGCCGAGGCGCGTCCCGGCGCGCTCGAGTTCGTGCAGGGGCTTGCCCAGGCGGGTGCGCACCTGACGGTGGCTTCTTCGAGCCCCAAGCCGTACCTGATGGCCGGCATCGAGCGCTGCGGGTTCGCCCCGTATCTCGAGCGCGTGCTGTCGGTCGAGGACGTGCATTCCACGAAGCGCGAGCCCGACGTATGGGACCGCGCCCGCGAGATCATGGGAACGTCCAAGCAGCTGACCTGGGGCGTTGAGGATTCCGCATACGCCATCGGCACGCTTGGCGGCGCCGGCTACCGCACGCTCGCCATATACGACAGCGATGACGCCGGCGCATGGGATGCCCTGCAGGCTTCTGCCGAGCACGCGATCCGCAGCTTCGAGGACCTCACGGTCGAGGAATTCCTCACCTGGAACGAGCAGCCGCTCTTCGTCGGCACGGCGAACAAGTAGTGGCAACAAGGGGATTGGCGCTTCTTGTTGATCGTCGCTTTCCCCTTTTCAGTGTCTACTTTCGTTCGTCGTGCTGTTGCTGGTGCGAAACGGCACAAGCGGGAGGACGTGCCCTCTGATTAGGCTGGGAAGCCAGTAGGGCGGCTTCCCGATGCGTGAAAGGGCGCTGGTCTGCACTCCTTGCGGGATTCGTCGCTTCCTGTGTTCCCGACTCTCTGATTAAAACTGATGGGCCCGGAACGATCGATCGTTCCGGGCCCATCGCGGTTTGTTGGCCGGCTGGATTATCCCTAGAGGAGGGCGCTCCCCTAATCCCAGGGGTTTTCCTGGAACAGGGGCTCCGGTGTGGGAGGACGGTCCGAATAGGGGTCGTAGCCGTCGTCGTCCTCGTTCTCGGCGCGGATGAAGGGGTCGTTCGCGGGCTGCTCGGATGCGGACCCGGGGGCTGCATCCTCCTTCGCCGAACGCCGCCCCGTTTCAGCCGACTTCCCCTTGCCGGCTTTGCCGGGCAAGGGGGTGACCTGCGGTTTAATGGTGTAGTGCTTCGGCATGGCGTTTCCCTATTCGCCAGCGCCCAAATCGCTCAGGTCGTAAGGCGTGGTCTGGTACACGTAGTAGTTCAGCCAGTTCGTGTACAGCAGCTGCGCGTGCGCGCGCCACGTGCTGACCGGCTCCTGCGTGGGGTCGTCGTTGGGGAAGTAGTGGGCCGGGACGGGAACGTCCATGCCCTTGTTCACGTCGCGCTCGTACTCGGCGCGCAGCGTGCCGGTATCGTACTCGGGGTGGCCGAACACGAAGAAGTGGCGGCTGTCGGTGCTCTTGGCGATGTAAACGCCGGCCTCATCGGACTGCGCGACGATCTCCAGGCGCGGGTCCGCCTCGATGTCCTCGGCGTACACGGTGGTGTGGCGGGAATGCGGCGCCCAGAAGCGGTCGTCGAACCCGCGCACCAGCGGGCTGGAGGGTTTGAGCACGTCATGGTTGAACACGCCGGAGAGCTTCTTCGGCAGCTCGTGCTTCTGGATGCCGTAGTGGTAGAAGATGCCGGCCTGCGCGCCCCAGCAGATGTGCAGCGTGGAGTGCACGTTGGTGGTGGACCACTTCATGATGCGGCACAGCTCGTCCCAGTAGTCGACGTCCTCGAACTCGTGCAGCTCGACGGGCGCGCCGGTGATGATCATGCCGTCGTAGCGGTTGTCTTTGACCTGGTCGAACGAGCGATAGAACGTCTTCAGGTGCTCCTGGGAGACGTTGCGCGATTCGTGCGAGATGGTGTGCAGCAGCTCCACCTCGATCTGCAGCGGGGTGTTGGACAGCTTGCGCATGATCTGCGTCTCGGTCTCGATTTTCTTCGGCATGAGGTTGAGCAGCAGCACGCGAAGCGGGCGGATGTCCTGATGCATGGCTCGATGCTCGGTCATGACGAAGATGTTCTCGCTTTCCAGCTGCTCGGTTGCGGGCAGCTGGTCGGGGATCCTGATTGGCATGGATCGGTCCTTTCCGGATTGAGCGTCCCGCGCGCGGGCGGGACGGGTATGTGCGGTGGTGCGGCGGAGTTAGCGCCGTTCACCTGCTGAAACTTACCGCCTGCACCATAATATCAAAGCCTCAGAATACCGGGTTATTGGTAAACCAGAAAGCAAGTTATCGCCGCAAGCAAACGCAGCAGACGAGCAGACGGGCAGCGGGGGGGGCGGTGTCGTTCGCCCGTCGCGGCGCATCGGCGTCGGCTGGGCCAGCGGCGGGCAGGCGGGCGGGACCGTGGCGGCTTGCTCGCCGCATTCGTGCAGTCCGTGTGAAAATCGCGAAGTAAACCCAGATGGGCACACATGCCCCATTGACTTCGAAGCGGCTGAAACCGTAGACTATAAAAGTTCGCTTTCAAAAGCCCCGTAAACGCAAGGTGGAGGCAGCGCCAAGGAGGGAAGTCCAGACCCGACGAAGCGCGCCGGCGTAGGAAACCGGCAGCAAACAGACTTGCACTTTTGAAAAACGACACCCTGTGCGCTGTGGTCGCACAGCGTAACAGGAAGGACATGGAGGAAAAACAGTGAAGACGTATCACGCTAAGCCTCATGAAGTTGAGCGCAAATGGTACATCATCGACGCTGAGGATCAGGTCCTCGGCCGTGTTGCCACCAAGGCCGCTACCCTTCTGAAGGGCAAGCACAAGCCGCAGTACACGCCGCACGTGGACACCGGCGACTTCGTGATCATCATCAACGCGGACAAGGTTCGCGTGACCGGCACGAAGGAGCTGAACAAGGTCTACTACCATCACACCGGTCATCCGGGCGGACTGAAGTCCGAGACCTTCGCCGAGGCTATGGCCAAGCACCCCGAGCGCGTCATCGAGCATGCCGTCAAGGGCATGCTGCCGAAGAACACGCTGGGCCGTGCGATGGGCAAGAAACTGAAGGTGTACGTCGGCGCTGAGCATCCCCATGCCGCTCAGCAGCCCCGCAAGATCGATCTGGAGGGTTAATCATGGCAGATGAGGCTTTGTACTACGGCACCGGCCGCCGCAAGAACGCGGTGGCGCGCGTCCGTCTCGTTCCCGGCACTGGCAAGGTGACCATCAACGGTCGCGACGGCCAGGAGTACTTCGGCCGCGAGGCGCTGTTCAACTACGCGATGACCCCCTTCAAGGTGACCGACACCACCGGTCACTTCGACGTGAAGGCTCGCATCGACGGCGGCGGCGTGTCCGGTCAGGCTGGCGCCCTGCGTCACGGCATCTCCCGCGCTCTGCTGGAGGCCGGCGACTACCGCGCCGAGCTGAAGAAGGCTGGCTACCTCACGCGCGACGCCCGTATGGTGGAGCGCAAGAAGTACGGTCTGAAGAAGGCCCGCAAGCGCCCGCAGTTCTCCAAGCGCTAAGTTTGGAGTCGCGCATCGTTTATCGGTGCTGCCGCAATACTGCAACCGAAAGCCCGCTGTCCGCAGCGGGCTTTTTTGTGCCCAGATACTTTCGCGATGGGTGGAAAGGCTTCCCGAGGGGGCGCCGAGGGGGTGGTAAAAACTTTCTAGCGCGCGCCCAACCTCTTGAAGTGGGGCGCGTCTTTCTGAGAACATAGCTTCGTTCGGAGGAAAAATGGGAGAGCAAAGGGGAGGGGACAATCGTGGAATCCAAACCGGCATTTCGCTCGGCACCGCTGCTCGATCGGGCTCTGCGCATCGCCTCCCAGCGGGCGCAAACCTACGACAGTTTGGCGGAATCGCTCGGTGTCACTCCCGAGGATGCGGCGCTGTACTGGTTTTCAATCAACAGCTTGCGCCGCGGCCTCGGGCATGATCTGCCCCCGCTTTCGGCTTCGGCTCGCTGCTGGTACGACCCCACCTGGCACCTGGAGGCTCTTCTCGAAACGTTCCAGATCAACGAGGGGCTCGCGTCCCATTACGGACGTATCTTCTATGATCCGGAAGGCGGTCATCTGGAACTGAACATGGCGGCCAACGAGGTGGTGTACGCCATCGGCCTCGAACATCCCGACATCGATGTCGCGCGGCTGCGGCGCGTGTGCGTGCATGCTTGCGAGCCGGAATGCGGCATCGAGCTTCTGGCGGCCAATGCGGGCAAGGTGCTGTTGTCGATAGAGGAATACCGCGACGAGGCGATCACCCCCGCTTTCGTTGAGATGCTCTACGCCAGGCTGGTGGCCGGCATCGAGGCGGTTCCCGAGGACGTTTCCGCTCGAGTCGAGGGACTCGAGCTGCTCTGCTCGTTCATCAATGGGGACACCGGCCCCCTCAAGGGCCAGTGCGGCGACCATCGCCTTATTGTGGCGCTGACGGCTCTGTTCTTCGTGAGCGCATCGGGTATGTTCCCTGTGGGCAATGCCCCGTTCGCCTACCTGCTGTACTTGCTGCTCCTTCATCGCTCGGGCTACCATTTCTCGGCCCATGTCCCCGTTATGCGCTTGCTCTACGGTACCGACAGCGCCCTGTGCGCCCAAGAGCGCGGGCGCTACGCCGCCGAGGCGGACGCGCCGACGCTGCCGTTCGAGCCGGGGGATCTGGCCGTGGAATACGACGGCACCTACGATTGGACGTTCGTGTTCGAACGTGCCGTCGAGCTTATTTTGGAAGAGCAGCGCTGGGTGATGACCAAACTCGAGGGCATGAGCCGGCGACGCGATCGGCTGCGCGCCATCATCGACGCCGACGGCTCGATGAACGCCCGCCAGAAGGAAGTGCTGCTCGAGGCGGTGCTGCATAGCAACGCGGAATTCACCTACGACATCCATATGAAGCGCTATGCCATTTCCTATCCGAGCGCCCGCAGCGATTTCGGGCGCCTGATGGATCTGGGCTTTCTCCAACAGAGCGACGATGGCGTGCGGCACTTCTTCTTCGCCAACGACGACTTGCACGAGCGGTGCCGGGCCTATTTGCGCGAGCATTGCGCCGAAGCCTATCTGCATTACTACGACGACGAGGGGCGGCTGCGTCCGGAATTTCGCGCTACCGACGAGGCGTCCGCGCTGTACAACCGCGACATCGGTTTCTACGAGAAGGCGCTGCTCGACAAGATGTACACCGAGCACTACGACTTTCGACGTGCCTCTATCGCCGACAGCGACGGCCTGATACGGCGAAGTCCAACCCGGGATTAAGCGCTGCGGCCGCACACGGGTGCCGGCGCAGCGCCCATTCCAATTCCATCAAGTTTCGAAAGCCCGGAAAGGAGGCGCGAAGCGTCAGGGGAACCTATTTTCCAAAACCTAAGGAGGAGCTATGAGAGAGCAAGCAACGAGAACGGGGCGGCGCTCGCGCAAGGGGATTGCGTGCGCGGCGGTGCTCGCGTGCGTTTTGGGAGCGGGATGCCTGGCCTGGGGCTGCACTCCGGCTGCCGCGCCGAGCGATGGGGCCGACAAGACGGCTGACTCCACGACAACAACCGAGCCGGCACCGGCGACAAGTGACGGCTACAGCGATCAGCTGGCCAGTATCAGCGGGTTTCCCACGGAGGGCCGCTTCGTGGACGGCGTGACCGCCCTGCCCGGTTTCTATAAGAACAGCGAGAAGAACGCCGCCAACGCCGAGGCCAACGAGCCGCTTCGCTACACCGACCGCAACGGGTTCACCGTGCAGCCGGTGCCTTCCGACGATCGCGCGTTCAACATTACGTACCTGAACGCCGAGAACCGCGGCTGCACCTCGTGCCACACGCTTGAGAGCGCCATCATGAGTCTGCCCACCTACCATCGCCTGATCTTCTTCGGCTATCCCACCGAGCAGACCTTCGCGAACTGCATTGCGTGCCATTCCAAGACCTACCAGGGAACGAACTACCTGGGCGAGGCCATCCACAACACCCACATGACGAACGCGATGTTCACGAGCCAGGGTGGCACCTGCTTCTCGTGCCACTACAACGACGTGGAGACGCAGACCCTCGGCCGTTGGGACGACTACAAGTACAACCTCTACCACGGCATCACCGATGTGGCCGCCGAAGAGGTTCAGGTGACGACGAGCTACGACCAGACCACGATCACTCCGGCCGAGAACCGCTTCTTCAAGACGGTGAAGGACGAGCCGTCCGAGTGGCTCGTGGACGACACGCAGGTGGATCCGTCCATCTACGAGAACTGGACCGTCTCCATCGACGGCGACTGCGACAATCCGGTGACCATGACCCTTCCCGAGATGGAAGAGCAGTTCGGTACCGTGAAGCAGGTCATGAAGATGGACTGCACCATCAACGGCGTGGGCCAGGCCACCATCATGCAGAGCGAGGTGGAGGGCATTCCGCTGTCGAAGGTCATCGAGTTCGCGAAGCCCAAGGCCAGTGCGAACATCGTGAGCCCCATCGGCTCGGATGGCTACGACTACGCCCAGATGCCCATCGATTGGGTGGTGGGCAACAACGCCATCCTCGTCACAAAGATGGATGGCGAGACGCTGCCGAACACCCAGGGCTACCCCTGCATGGTGTGGGTGTACAACACCTCCGGCGGCAATTTCGTGAAGCGCATCAGCAACCTCACGTTCATGACTCAGCCTGAGGATGCCGCCATGAGTCAGGTGTACCTGGGCGAGTTCGCCGACGACTGCACGGGCGAAGTGTACTCCAAGCCCAACAGCGGCGTGCTGAACTACCCCACCAATGTGGTGCTCACGGGCGACGAGGCCAAACCGGTGCATCTGGAGGGCTTCGCCGACGCGTGGAACGAGCCCATCAAGAAGCTCGAGTTCTCCTTCGACCACGGCGCGACCTGGACGACGCTGGACACGCCGAATAACGATTCCAAGTACTGGACCTACTGGCGCATGGACTTCACGCCGCCCGAGGCCGGGACGTACCTGATGGATATCCGCACGACGAGCATCGCGCCGGACGGCTCCGATCACGTGAGCCAGTACGATACCCAGTTCATGTTCACGGTGGAGTAGGGGGAGACCATGAAAGATTTGAAATCGAAGGGCCGGGCCGCGGCTGGCGCCTTGGCGAGTTTGACGATGATCGCGTCCATGTCGGCGGTGCCGGCCTTGGCGGTGGCGCCGGGCGATGGCGCTGACGGGAATGCAGCCGCCGACCCGCAAGCGGAGGTGGGCGAGAACGCCGCCGTGGCCGGTGCGGTGAAGGTGGCCCGAGCCGAGGGCGTCTTCTCCTACGACCAGGAGGCCGTCACACCCAACGAGACGATCCGCACGATGTTCCAGAAGGCTGTGCGCGTGGTGTGCGGCGCTGGTATTGCGTTTGCTTCGGAGAACCCGCTCGACTGGCAACTGACGGTGTCGGGCGCGGTGAATGACGCCTACACCGCCTCGGTGGGCGATCTTGCCGGCGACGAGTCGGTGCAGCAGAAGATGACGTGCACCTGCGGCGGCAACCCTGCGGGCGGCCGCGCCATCGTTACGGCGAACGTGAAGGGCATTCCGATCGAGTCCATTCTGGAGCGCGCCGGCGTGCAGCCCGGGGCCAACGCGGTGACGTTCGTGTCGGCCGATGGCACCGAGACCATGCTGCCGCTCGGCTACGTGATCGGGCGCCACGGCGTGCTCAGCTACGAGATCAACGAGGAGGCGCTCACCGCCTCGGTGGGCGGGAGCAACCAGCTGTGGATGACCCGCACGCCCGCGAACTACTTCGTGCGCGATGTGGTGGAGATCGTGGTGTCGGCCGAGGACGAGGCGCCGGCCGTGCCCGGCGAGGCCGACGAGCATCCCAACAGCCCGAACGCCGGCGTGCTGACAGGCGCGCAGGAGTAGATCGCGATGATAGCGCCGCTGTCGGTGGAGGTGGGGCGCCCGGTGCGCTTCGAGGGCTACGCCGAGGACTACGGCGTGCCCATTGTAACGGTGCAGTTCTCGTTGGACGACGGCGAGAACTGGACCGACTACGACGTGTCCGCCTCCACGGGCGATCGATGGGTTCACTGGACGTTCGAGTACACCCCCGAGGTGCCGGGAACCTACTGCCTGCTCGTGCGCTCGGTCAACGAGCGTGGCGGGGTGAGCCCGGAGCCGGATACCGCTACCTTTATCGCCTTCGCGCCGGAAGGCTAGGGGCGGCTGTTTGAAGCTGCACGATTGGCTACAAGGGAGGGCATCCGAGCAGGTGTTCTCCCTCGAGGGGCCCGGTTCGTCCGGGCCCCTTTCAATGACGACCCATGAAGTCATTGTTGTTGATTTGTTACAGGCCGCCACCTCTTTGGGCGCGCGCCCTTGCAGAGGGCCCCTTTGCTGGTACACTGTGCGCCGCATTAATGGCTTGTGCGTTTTCCCAGGTAAAAGTTGAGAAATACGCTCATGGTCAGCGGGGTTCGCCCAAAACGGGGCCCCTACTGGCGTGCGAAGATAGGAATGGCGACATGGCGCATTCTGCCCGTGATCTGCGGCGCGACTGCTATGCGGCGGTGGACATCGGAGCCTCCTCGGGCCGCGTGGTGGTGGGCTTTGTGGAAGACGGCCGCATCCATTTGGAAGAGGTGCACCGATTCGACAACCGCCAGGTGCGCCGGGGCGGCCACGATTGCTGGGACATCGACCTGCTCTACGGCGAGCTCGTGCGCGGGCTTGCCCTGTGCAAGGAGGCGGGGTTCGCGCCGAAATCCGTCGGCATCGACACCTGGGGCGTCGATTTCGTCCTGCTGGATGCTGACGACAACCTGGTGGGCGACGCCGTGGCCTATCGCGACGAGCGCACTCAGGGCATGTTCGAGGTGGCCGACGCCATCATGAGCCCCGAAGAGCTCTACCGCCGCACGGGCATCCAGCGCCAGCCCTTCAACACCATCTATCAGTTCCTGGCCCTGCAGCGCGAGAACCCCGAACAGCTGGAAGCGGCTGAGACCTTCCTTATGATCCCCGATTACCTGGGCTTTCTGCTGACCGGCGAGAAGGCCCTCGAGTACACCAACGCCTCTACGACCGGCCTTCTGAACGCCGAGACCGGCGCTTGGGACGAAACGGTGCTGGCCCGCTTCAACATCCCGCGGCGCCTCTTCCGCAACGTCACCATGGCCGGGGCGTGCCTGGGGCCGGTGAAGCCCTCTATCGCCGAGAAGATCGGCTACGACACGTGCGTGGTGCTGCCCGCCACCCACGACACCGGCAGCGCGTTTCTGGCGGTTCCCGCGTGCGATTTGCCCGCGGTGTTCCTCTCCTCGGGCACGTGGAGCCTGCTCGGCGTGGAGAACCGCAGCCCGCTCACCACGGCGGCGGCCTACGGCGAAAACTTCACCAACGAGGGCGGCTACCACTTCCGGTACCGCTTCCTGAAGAACATCATGGGGCTGTGGATGATCCAATCCATTCGCCGCGAACTGAACGGCATCACCTACGTTGTGGACGAGAAGGCCATCCGCAAGGGCCGCCCGCACCAGTACATGCGTGTGGAGGGCCTCGGTCAGGAAGTGGGCTTCGAGGATCTTATCCGCGCCGCTGACGAGGCGGAATGCGCGGGCGTTCAGGCTTCTATTGTGAACGTGAACGACGATCGGTTCCTCTCGCCTGATTCCATGATCGAGGAGATTTTGGAAGCCTGCGAGGAGACGGGCCAGGCGGTGCCGCAGACTTTGGGAGAGCTGATGCTCTGCGTCTACGAGAGCCTGGCGCGCTGCTACCGCGACGCCGTGGAAGGCTTGAGCTCGCTGGCGGGACACGGCTACAAATCCATCAACATCGTCGGCGGCGGCTGCCGGGACGGCCACTTGAACCGCCGCACCGCCGAAGTATGCGGCATTCCCGTGTACGCCGGTCCCGTGGAAGGCACCGCGCTCGGCAACCTGGCCGTGCAGATGCTCGCCGACGGGGTGTTCCCGCACCTCAAGGCCGTGCGCGCCGCCATCGCCGAGTCCTTCGACGTGCAGAAGGTGGAGCCGTGATGGGCGATTCCGACCCCGACGATTTACAGCAAGAGCTTCTAGATACTGGTGAACAGAAAGGAAACCCGATGACTACCATGTACGATTTGGCCCGCGAGGAGTACGCCGCCCTCGGCATCGACACTGAGGCGGTGATGGAGAAGCTGGCCGCCAAACCCATCTCGGTGCACTGCTGGCAGGGCGACGACGTGGCCGGCTTCGACCAGCCGAACGGCGCCGCGGGCGACGGCATCCAGACGACCGGCAATTACCCCGGCCGGGCGCGCAACTTCGAGGAGCTGACGGCCGACTTCCTCTGCGCCGCCTCGCTGATCCCCGGAAAGAAGCGCAT
>OLQT01002313.1_pt1 | contig 10436 bp, 8 predicted proteins | sample 1672651 | NCBI WGS metagenome assembly OLQT01 (sample SAMEA3136709, study PRJEB25190) | human gut metagenome | biome: human gut; feature: human-associated habitat; material: faeces | place: Austria | collected 2013 | reverse complement strand
GGAATTTACCGTCGCGGCCGACGAAGAGTATCTCATGCCTATCTGCCTAGCTTTCCTGGCGCTTATCGTCCTGGAGTGGTTCTGCTATCTCGTGACGCGCAGCGTGCGCCGCACGGGCTTTGAGCCGGAGACGCTGGCCTTTTTCCTCACGACGCTGGGCACGGCGGTCTGCGCCACGGCCACGCCGGAGGACATGTTCCGCCAGACCATCTTCATCATCCTCGGCGTCGCGCTCTACTTCTTCCTCGGCGCCTGGCTTCGGAGCCTCGAGCGCGTCAAGTCCTCGCGCTTTATAGCCGCGGCGGCGGCGCTGGGACTGCTGGCCGTGAACGTCGTGTTCAGCGAGGCCGTGTTCGGCGCCAAGAACTGGCTGAGCATCGCGGGCGTCAGCTTCCAGCCCTCCGAGCTCGTCAAGGTGCTCTACATCTACACCGGCGCGGCGACGCTCGACCGGCTCTTCGCGCGGCGGAACCTCTTTGTGTTCATCGTGTTCTCCGCCATCTGCGTCATAGCCCTGGCGCTCATCGGCGACTTCGGCACGGCGGTCATCTTCTTTGCGACCTTCCTTGTCATCTCCTTCATGCGCTCGGGCAGCTTCGCCACCGTGTTCCTCGCGGTCTCCGGCGCGGCCATGGCGGGCTTCCTGGTGATATCCGTGAAGCCCTACATCGCCGACCGCTTCTCGGCCTGGGGCCACGTCTGGGAGGACGTCTGGGACAAGGGCTATCAGCAGACCCACGCGCTGAGTGCCGCCGCCTCCGGCGGGCTCTTCGGCCGGGGCGCTCTCGGACGGCTCCTTCTTCGCAGCTGCATCCGGCGCCTTTTCATCCGCCGGGAACGCCCTTTCCGCACCGCCGAAAGAAAACACCTTTTCCGTGCTCTGCGGCGTGATGAGTACGCATTTAACGCTTTGATATACCGCATCGAACACATCTTTTTCCCGGGCAAAACGCACCTCTGTTTTGGCCGGGTGGACGTTCACATCCACCAGCTGCGGCGGCATCTCGATGGAAAGCACACAGCCCGGGAATTTTCCCTGCATCATCACGCCTTTATAAGCAGCCTCCAGCGCCGCCATCATCGTGCGGTTCTTGACAAAGCGTCCATTGATAAAAAAATACTGCATGGCGCGGCTTGCACGGGCGCTTTTCGGCGGCGTAACAAGGCCGCGCACCGTGTAGCTGCCCGCCGTGTGCTCCACAGGCACAAGGTCCTTTGCAAAATCACGGGAAAGCACGGCATACGCCGCCCCCAGCAGTTTTCCGTCGCCGGGCGTCTGGAACTGCGGTTTTCCGTCCCGCACGAACTTGAACGAAACCTCCGGGTGGGAGAGCGCAAGCTGTGTGACAACATCTGCCACATAGTTGCCTTCACTGGTATCCTTTTTCAAAAACTTCATACGTGCGGGCGTGTTGTAAAACAGGTCCCGCACAGTGATCGTTGTTCCGACAGGACGTGCGGCCGGCTCAATGCCCTGTTCTTCTCCCCCGCTGATGCGGTACAGATACGCATACTCGTCCGCATCCGTCTTTGTGAGAAGCTCAATGCGGGACACACTGGCCACGGAGGCCAACGCTTCGCCGCGGAAGCCCAGGGTATGAATGCTCTCCAGGTCTTCCTCTTTCTCGAGCTTGCTCGTTGCGTGGCGGATAAACGCCGTCGGGATGTACTCGGCCTCGATGCCGCAGCCATTGTCCGCGATTTGGATCATTGCGATGCCGCCGCGTTCAACGGAAACGGAAACCGCGGTGGCGCCCGCGTCAATGGCGTTCTCCGTCAGCTCCTTTACAACCGAGGCGGGGCGCTCCACCACCTCGCCTGCCGCGATGAGTTCCGCGGTATGCTTGTCCAACACATGAATAACTGCCAATGCGCAGCACCGCCCTTTCCCGCGCGCCGGGCGCGCTTATTTTACCAGTGTCTGTTTCAGTTCATACAAAAAATTCAACGCTTCCAGCGGCGTGAGCGTTTCCACATCCACCGCTGTCAGCTTGTCCACCAGCTCGCTGGGCACGGGCGCTGCCGCGAATTTTTCAAAATTGCCGAAGTCCAGCTGCGTCACCTTATCGGCGTTGGGCGCGGTGGCCTCCAGCACCTTGAGCACTTCCTTCGCGCGCTTTGTCACCTCGCCGGGCAGACCCGCCAGCTTTGCAACCTCAATGCCGTAGCTGTCGTCCGCCGGGCCGCGCACGATGCGCCGCAGAAACGTAATGTCGTCGCCGCGCTTTTTTACAGCGATGTTATAATTCTTCACGCCGTCAATGGCGTTTTCCAAATCCGTCAGCTCGTGATAATGGGTGGCAAACAGCGTTTTGCAGCCCATGCCGCCATCCTTGTCCGCAATGTGTTCCACTACGGCGCGGGCGATGCTCATGCCGTCGAACGTGGAAGTCCCCCGGCCGATTTCATCTAAAATCACAAGGCTTTTTGCCGTTGCGTACTGGAGGATTTCGGCCACCTCGGTCATCTCCACCATAAAGGTGGATTGCCCCGCAGCCAAATCGTCTGAAGCGCCCACGCGGGTGAAAATAGCATCCACAACGCCCATGCGGCACGCCCGGGCCGGCACGAAGCTGCCGATCTGCGCCATCAGCGCAATGAGCGCCGTCTGGCGCATATAGGTGGATTTGCCGGCCATATTCGGGCCGGTGATGATGAGCATACGGTTATCGCCGCAGTCCAGCACAGTGTCGTTGGGCACGAACAGCGCACCCTTGAGCATCTGCTCGATGACAGGATGGCGGCCCTCCTCGATGATGAGCTCGTCGCCTTCATCCACAACCGGCTTTGTATAGCCGTTTTTCACAGCCACCTCCGCCAGCGCCGTCAGGACGTCCAGACGGGCCACGCCGGACGCGGTTTTCTGGATACGCGGCAGTTCGGCCGAAATTTTATGCAGCAGATCGTCAAAGAGCTGGCGTTCCAGGACAGCCAGACGCTCGTTTGCGCCCAGGATCTTGTTCTCCAGTACCTTCAGGTCCTCGGTGATGTACCGCTCCGCGTTGGCCAGCGTCTGCTTGCGGACAAAATTTGCAGGCACCTGGTTCGAAAAGGAACGGCTCACCTCGATGTAATAACCGAACACCCGGTTGTAGCCGATCTTCAGCGTGCGGATGCCCGTTTCCTCCTTGAGCTTTGCCTCCAGCGTGGCAAGGTAACCTTTGCCGCCGTGGACGATGTCCCGCAGCTCGTCCACCTCGGTGTTGTAGCCCGGGTGAATGACGCCTCCGTCCTTGAGCATGGCAGGCGCATTCTCGTCGACCGCTGCGAAGATCAGCTCCTTGATATCGGACAATTCGTCGATATCAGCCAGCAGCGCGGTGATCTCGGCGCTGCCGAAGGGCCGGGCCAGCGCCTTCAAGCGGGGCAGCTGCTCACAGGTGGCGGCAAGCGCGTAGATTTCCCGCGGAGAGGCCGAACCGTACACCGTGCGCGTCATCAGGCGCTCGATGTCAAATATCTTTGAGAGCGCGGCCGCGATATCGGCGCGGGCTACGGAATCGCCCACCAGCTCCTCCACGCCGTCCAGACGCGCATTGATGGCCGCCACGTTCACCAGAGGCTGCTCGATCCACGCGCGCATCAGCCGCTTGCCCATAGCCGTCTGCGTTTTATCCAGCACCCACAGCAGCGTACCTTTTTTCTCGCGCCCGCGCATCGTTTCCGTCAGCTCCAGGTTGGCGCGCGTGACGGGCGAAAGCTGCATATACTGCGCTTCGGCGTAATTGTGTACGGTCTTTAACCGCTCCACGCCCTTTTTCTGTGTTTCCTTTAAGTATCCCAGCAGCACGGCCAGGGCCGTGAACGCCGGACTTTCCGGCGCAAGGCCGGCCGTTTTTTCCGGGGCATCCCCAAACTGGGCGCGCATCTCTTCCATGCAGGCGTCGGGCGCGAAGGCCGCTTCATCCAGCAGCTCCACACTGCAGGCAAGCTGTTGCTTGATATACGCCGTTACTTCCTTGTAGTCCAGAATAGCTGCGTTGAACAGCACCTCGCTGGGAGAATAGCGGCACAATTCGGAGATGATCTCCGGCCCCAGCTTTTCGCCCGTGAGCACCGTGGCGTGAGCCGTGCCTGTGGAGACGTCTGCAAAGCATACGCCCGCTTTTTTCTCCGTGATATAGATGCTGGCGATGTAGTTGTTTTTATCATCCTGCAGCATACTGCTTTCGATCACAGTGCCGGGTGTCACCACACGGATGATATCCCGCTTGACGAGGCCTTTCGCCAGAGCGGGGTCCTCCATCTGTTCACAGATGGCGACCTTATAACCTTTGGCAATGAGCCTTGCCACATAGTTTTCATAGGAATGGAACGGCACACCGCACATGGGCGCGCGCTCCTCCTGGCCGCAGTCCCGGCCCGTCAGGGTGAGCTCCAGCTCCTTTGACGCAAGAATGGCGTCGTCGTAAAACATCTCGTAAAAATCCCCAAGACGGAAAAACAATATCTTGTCGGGATGCTGTTTTTTGATGTCGAAATACTGCTGCATCATGGGGGAAAGCGCTGCCATATTCTGCACCGTCCTATTAAGATTCAAAACGCGCGGAGCGCGGGGCCGCCATCAGTGGCAACCCGAACAAGAAGCGCAGCTGCCCGAGCATCCGCCCTGCTGCGGCTCCTCCACCGTCATCGGGTCGCCGCCGTTGACAGCCGTGTTGATGATGGCGTTCACATAATTCATCACAGACTCCAGTTCAGCCTTTGCCTCGTTGTAGGCGGCCATGCTCTCGTTTGCCATGATGTCGTTGTACAGCTGGTTCACCTTCACATTCAGTTCGTTGACCTTATCCTGGTCCTTGTCCGCGCTTTTGGAAAGCTCGCTGTTCAGGTCGATGCGGGCAAGATTAAAGTCTCCGATCAGCTGCTGAAGCGCCTCATCCTCGTCATTTTTTTTGCGGGTGCCCTCCAGCGCCAGATAAGCCTCTTCCCGCTGCAGCTGTGCGGCAGCCTCCTTAAACATCGTGATCGCGTCTTTCGCCATGATAAAATTCTCCTTTTATTCCCTTTATTTTTGAAGCATTTCCGATGGGATCGCGTTATTTTGCCCTGCGGCGGGCGGGTTCATGCAAGCTCGCCTTTCAGCATCGCGCCGCGCACGCCCGTCACGCGGACATCGGCGAACTCGCCCACAGGCGCGCCGCCTGCAAAATCCACAGTCATATTGTTGTCCAGACGGGCGGTAAGAGTTCCCTCCTCCCTGCCCGGGCCTTCCACCAGGGCGCGGACGGTCTTGCCCACCATTGCGCCGCCCAGTTTTGCCACCACCTGTTCCTGAATGGCAAGCACCCGGGCAATGCGCTGCGTTTTTTCCTTGTGGGGTGTGGGGTCCGGCATGCTTGCCGCTGCCGTACCCGTGCGTTTGGAGTAGATGAACGTAAACAGCTGCATGTACTCGACCTCGCGGATGAGCGCCTCTGTGGCGCAGAAGTCCTCTTCCGTCTCGCCGGGAAAGCCGACGATGATATCGCTGGAATACGTCATCTCCGGCATGCGGCGTTTGGCGTACGCGATAAGCGAGAGGTAGTCCTCCGCTGTGTATTTGCGGTTCATCTGCGCCAAAATGCTGTTCGAGCCGGATTGCACCGGCAAATGCAAATGGCGGCTGATGTGCGCGCTGTTTGCAATGGTGTCGATAAGCTCGCGCGTGGCGTCCTTGGGATGGCTCGTCATAAACCGGATGCGGTAATCGCCGGGAACAGCGTCCAGCATACGCAGCAGCGCGGCAAAGGTGATGTCTTCCGGCAGGCCCTTGCCGTAGGAGTTCACATTCTGGCCCAGCAGAGTGATGTCCTTGTAGCCCTCGGCCACAAGCTGCCGGAACTCCCGCAAAATATCCGCGCTGGCACGGCTGCGCTCTCGTCCGCGCACATACGGCACGATACAGTAAGAACAGAAATTATCGCAGCCGTACATGATGGGAAGCCAGGCGCGGAACGTGGAATCCCGCCGGATGGGCATATCCTCTATGATCTCGCCGCGCTCGGCCGGCATGCGCAGCACGCGTTTGCGCGTGGCCAGCTTTTCACACAGGATGTCGGGCAGCGTATCGATGCCGTTGACGCCGAACACAATGTCCACAAACGGATAGTGCTTTTTGAATTTTTCCACGATCTCCTTCTGCTGGGCCATGCATCCGGATACCGCGATCAACAGCTTGGGGTTCGCCTCTTTCAGGCCCTTAAGCGCGCCGACGTTGCCGAAAACGCGCTGCTCGGCGTGCTCGCGCACCGCGCAGGTGTTGAACACGATCAGGTCCGCGTCCTCGGGCCGTGCGGCCAGGCCGAAGCCGATATCCGTTAAAACGCCCTTGATTTTTTCGCCGTCGTTCACGTTTTGCTGACATCCGAACGAATGTACATACAGCATGGGGGGCGTATCGTAATACGCCGCGATCGTGCGCGCCGCCGCCTCGTTTTTGGTAAAGCGGATGGTCTCCATGAGTCACCTCAAATATTATTTTAGCCGCGGTAAAAGCACCCGGAGCGGCAAACCGCCCGCGCGCCCCGCCGGGCGGCTTTATGCTAACATACTAATTTAGTATACTACTTTTTATACATTATTACAATAACAAAAGCATCCCCGCCGGAGAGAAAAATTCTCTGGAACACACAGCAGAGGGCCGCCCCTTCCAGGACGGCCCTCTGCTGTGTGTTTTTTCCGTTTTAATCACGGCTCCGGACGCGTCAGAATCAGCTCCGGATCGGTGTAATATTCATCTGCCAGCAGCTCCAGATGACAGTGGTTCCCGGTGGAATTGCCTGTGCTGCCCACACGCGCCACAAGCTGCCCTGCCCGCACCGTATCGCCCGGCTGCACCAGCAGCTCGCTGCAATGCGTCAGGCGCACGCGCACGCCGGGGTCGCCGTCCAGCGCGATCTCCACATATTTCCCATATACCCAGTACTGCGTTTCCTCGCCGTCCTCCGCGCGTGTTACCGTGCCGCTGAACGGAGCGACAATATCCGCACCTTTCTTGGCCGCAATATCCACTCCCCGGTGATATCTGCCCACCGAACGGGAAACAAATGTATACTCCGGCACGGGCCACACGCCTGTTGTACCCGCCAGCCGCTCTTTTATCAATTCGTTGTCCGGCGGAAGCCAGGTTTCCGTGTTTTGCGGCTCAGGCTGCCGGGCCTGTGTCCGGGGCGTTTCATCGCGCGGGGCAGAAAGCTTCTGCATGGGGTCCAGCAGCACGCCGTTTCGCTCCAGCTCCAAATGGCAGTGGTTGCCGCTGGCAACGCCGGTGTTTCCTACCCGGGCAACCGCTTCACCTGCTTTCACCGTGTCGCCGGGCTGCACCAAAAGCTCGCTGCAATGGGCATAGCGCGTGATGATGCCGCCGCCGTGATCCAACAGCACATAGTCGCCCCAATTTTCATGATACTCCGCTTCCAACACCGTGCCGTCCCAAACGGCCAGAATCTCCGCGCCCTCCCGCGCAGCAATGTCTGTTCCGCGGTGGCCCGCACCGAACTGTGTGCCGATGTATTCATACTCCGGCACGGGCCAGACCGGCGGCCGCGACGTCTCAAGCGTCAATACGCTTTCGGACAATCCCGGCGCGCTGTTTTCAGGCAGCGCATTCCGTATCTTTAAAGCTTCCTCACCTGTTCCGGCTGGCTCCGCCGTTTGCGGCTTCGGCAAGCTGCCGCTCACTCGCTCCGCCGCTTCATCTGCCGCGCATGCCGTCAGGCCCGCCGCCAAAACAGCCGCCGCCGTGCACAGCGCCACAGCCGTAAATTGCCGCGCCGTGCGCTCCTGCGGCGCCAGCACCGCTTCCATCCGGCTGCGCAGCAGCCCGGCCGGGCTTGCAAAAGCACTGGCCAACCCGGCGGCGCGCACATCGGCGGCGGTGCACAGCATTGCAGCGCAATATTCCTTGCGCTGTGCGCCGTCCAGCATCCGCGCCACCGCACGGTCACAGCCGAACTCGCAGGCCTCGCTCATCATACGCCGCAGCAGCCACGCGGCCGGATTGAACCAATGTACAACACACACAGCCTGCGCCGCCAGCTTGTACACAAGATGCCCCCGGCGCAGATGCATGCATTCATGTCGCAGAGCATACTCCAGCGTTTCGTCCGCAGCCCAGTCCGCGGGCAGGTAAATGCGCGGGCGCAGCACTCCCACCGCAACAGGCGTTGCCAACGCGCCGCATACATACAGCCCCACGCGCCGGGAAAAGCCACCCGCCTTTGCGGCATGTGCCATGCACCGCCGCACTGCGGCGTCCTCCACCGGGCGCGCTTCACGCGCCAGATGACGTGTGAAACGCCTGTATTCCGCCCACAAAGCCAGCGTCACACACAATACTCCTGCCAGCCAAAACGCCGGGACCAGCCCCCACAGCATGGATATATGTTCCTGCGGCGCAGCGCGAAGCAGCTTGTCCGCCGCCGTGGGCAGTTCCGTCATAACGAACAGCGGTTCCGATGCAGCCGCCTCGGCAGGCAGAACCGTCCCCACAGAGCTTTGCACCGCCTGCGCGGGAGCATTCCACGCGCCGGGCATCGCAAACACGGGAAGCGGCAGCACAAACAGACACAGTGCCGCCGTTAAAACGGGCACGCTCCATTGAATATGAGCAAAGCGCCGCAGCGCCGGACGTGCCAGCCACAGCAGCAAAGCTGCCGCCCCGCCCGCCGCGCTCAAAGGCAAAAAGGTCATCCAGAAAAAACGCATCATTGGGGGTCCCTCTCTTTCAGCCACGCGCGCAGGGCCTCCAGTTCTTCAGGCGAGATACCGCCGCCGTCCGCCATGCACGCAACCATATTTTGTATGCTGCCGCCGTAGAGCTGTGCCAGAAAATCCCGTGTCTCGCTGTTTTTGTATGCCTCCCGCGTCATTGCGGCAGTATAGCTGCGCAGCTTGCCGCGCTTTTCGGTCTCCAGCAGGCCTTTTTCCACCAGGCGTGACAAAAATGTGAGCACTGTGGGTTGTTTCCAGCCTTTTTCCTGTCCCAGCGCCCGCATAATGTCCATGCCGGAAACGGGACGTCCCAGCGCCCACACACACTCCATGATCTCATATTCGGCAGCAGAAAGCTTCATTGCAGAAAGTCCTTTCCAAATCATTTTTTACAACATGTCGTTAATACTATAATACACACCCCGGCAAGCGGTTGTCAACCGTTTTTTACATTTTGTAAAAAACAAATTTCCCCACCCGGTGTCACAACAGCCGCTCATCACATAGAATGGAGTGTGCACGCGAAGGATCCTTCTCATCATATGGCACCGGGTATCGTGCGGGGAATGGCCCGCGCTCCCGAAGTTTAGGAGGCATATTATGCAGACCATCGATCTTGGAACCATTTCCATCGGCGGGGAAGATCTGGGGGCGCCCAAACGCCCGGAACCCACGCAGGCCCCCCGTTCCCCGTTTCCCACGCGGGAGGCATCGCGTCCCGCCGCCCCCGTCGCACCGCCCGCGCCAGTCATCCGCGAGCCCGCTGTACGTGAACCCGCCTGTTCTGCGCCGACCGCCCGCGAACCGGTTTCCCGGGAAACGCCCCGCACCCGCCCTACCGAAGAATACTGCGAAGAATGCGGCGCTTCCCGTCCCTGCAACGACGACATCTATTTCGAAAAATGCGAGGACCACAAGGTCTGTCACATTGGAGACACCGTCATGGAGGGACAGGGCCGCATTCTGGACCTTACCATGTGCCTGAAGAATGTTTGTCCCGGCAAGCGCGTGGCTGTCGGCATCGCACTGAGCGAGCTGGACCCCCGCGGCAACGAATATCCCCGCGGCATGAAAACCTTCACCGTACCCGCCCACCATCACAGCTACTGCGCGGATATTCCCGTGGAAGCCATGCGTTTTATCCTTCCGGAGGATATCAGCGTGAGCGGAACGTCCGATTCCTGCGGCAACCGCCGCCATTTCACCGCCAGGGTCGTTGCGCATTACATTGATTTCAACTCCGCTACCGCGGGGCTGTAAGCGCGCATTCACCCATCATGATAAAGGAGCTATATTATGTGCAACTCGAAATGTTATGACACGATCTCGATCATCGTCAGCCTTGTGCTTGGTGTCATCTTTGCGATCCTCGTTTTCTGCTTTCCCTCCCTGTTTTTCCTGGGTATCCTGTTCGGGTTCCTGCTCAGCATCGCCGCGCTGTTCCTTCTGACGATCACCGCGTCCAGTCTGCTGCGCCAGGATAAACGTCTGAACGACTGTATCTGTGCCACCGGAAAAAGGCTGTTGATCCCGGCTCTGCTGCTGCTTGCAGCCGCAATGATCGCCTTTATCTTCCTCACGCTCTGCATCGCCACATTTATAACTTATCCCATCCTTACGTTCATCCTCTACACGCTGATCACGTATACTTTCTTCAGCCTGTACTGCTTCCTCGCCTGCCTCATCGAAGCGGGCTGCCACCACTGCGGCTGCGAGGAATAACATCCGTTTTCAAACGCAAA
>OLQT01002308.1_pt1 | contig 10463 bp, 6 predicted proteins | sample 1672651 | NCBI WGS metagenome assembly OLQT01 (sample SAMEA3136709, study PRJEB25190) | human gut metagenome | biome: human gut; feature: human-associated habitat; material: faeces | place: Austria | collected 2013 | reverse complement strand
ACATGGCCCATCTCATGCTCCTCGGATGCGTTTTCTTCCACGGTAGTATGCATTTTCTCTGCATAGGAAGAAAAGCAGTTTCGAACCTGTTCCATTGTGTTTCCAGGCGTTGTGATCACCTGCAGAAGGTTCTGCAGGAACTCCGGAACAGGAATTTTCCGCTCGATATAAGAACATCCCTCCTCCGGGATTTCCATGCAGTAGCGGTCCTTGACCGCTGAAATCGCAAGTGTTCCAAGACGCGGCTGTACTTCCTTACAGAACGGGGCAAGTGCCACATCCAGGTCTTCTGTTTCGTCTAAAGAGAGGGAACGGCGCAGGGACTCCGCCGGGTAGTAGAGCTTCATCGTACCGCCCTCATAGCCGATCTTCACCTGCCATTCCCGAATTGTATCGGTAATATGTTTTTCCAACAGTTTTGCTGTCATGTTTTCTAAGTCACCTCCATTGTGCTGCATGTGCAAAAAAGCACAGTATTATCATCGCACGAATTGTCTTCTGTTTCAAGAAAAAATTTTCTGTTTTTATGTAAAGAAACCCACAGCCCACTCCGCCAGAAAATCTGGATCGGAAGGGGCTGTGGGTTCTTATGATCAGAAGAATTTTTCAGTCATCTTGTTCTGAATTACTCTTCGTCTTCGTTTTTCTTTCTGCCGCGGAGTTTGAATCCAAGTCCGCCGGCACCAAGAGATGCAACTGCCATGCTTACCCATCCCCAGATGTTGGTAGCATCACCGGTCTTTGCATTATCGCTCTTCTTGGAAGTAGAAGTATTGGATACTTTATTACTTGCAAGCGGAGTAGATGTTGCTTTCGGGGTGCTTGTCGGGGTCTTCGTCGGCTGCGTCGTAGGTATTGTGGTAGGAGCAGTCGTCGGGGTTGTGGTTGGTGCTGTTGTAGGTGTAACCGTCGGAGTCTCAGTTGGGGTTACGGTCGGGGTTTCCGTCGGGGTAACAGTCGGAGTCTCGGTCGGGGTTACGGTTGGGGTCTCTGTAGGAGTAGGAGTCGGCTCTTCTGCTGATTTCTTCCAGGTGAAGCTAAGATCCTGATATCCCAGTGAAGAAACTGTAATTTCAAAGGAATCGCCCTCTGCGAACGGTGCTGCATCTGTCTTTAAGGAACCATCCTCATTGAACAGTACAACAGCTCCTCTTCCGCTTGCTGCATATGCTTTTCCATTTACAGTAACAGAGGTAATGTTCTTCAGATAATCTGCAAACTCTTCATCTGTTGCATCCCCGTTCTTAAGCAGACCCGGTGTTGTCGTATCTTCGTTAAATGCTGCCGGCATCTCTTCCGTGTAAAGGATAAAGTCTGCGGAAAGATCTGCATATTTACCATTCTTATCGCTGACAGTCAATGTATAAGAACCTTTCTCTGCATTCTTGAAGTACAGAGTATCACCGGACACGGTTCCCGCCAGACCTTCTACTGTATAGACAGCATCGTAATCATCCGGCAGGCCTTCCAGTTTAACAGAAGTATTTCCAGCTGTTACGGAAGCATTCTCTACAGAGAATTCGTTTGTAAACTTAACCGGTACATATACATCTGCATCAACTTCATAAATTCCCTTGCTGGTGTAGTATGTAATCTTGTTGATTGTCTGTCCCATCATACTCTTGTAATGTTCAGAAGAAGTCGGGCAGTTATGAACGCTTGTCGTAAATCCAGTGCTCCATGCCAGCTCAGACACTCTCCAGATATTCTCCAGATGACGCATTCCGTAATCGTTGCCCTCTTTTGTGCTGACAACAACACCATATACGGTATCTTCGCCTGCTTTGATGGTATCAGTAAGACCATCAAGATCAAGCTGATAATCACCATATTTGCTGTTAGTGGAGAGCTCTGCTGTTACATTTTCCAGCTTTGTTGCCTCAGCTCCCTGAACAGCACCAAAGGTTACATTTCCGTCTGCATCTACAGATGCCTCTTTGTAATAAGATGGAACTTCATTTAAGGTGTAATATGCATAGCTTGCATTTTCATACAGTGCATCTTTTCCGGTATACGTTGTGGTGGATGTCTGTCCACGGTTGGTAACGGTGATTTCTACAGAATCCTCGTCTGTTACTTTCGTGTATTTGCTCAGATCCATATCCTCTGTTACTTTTACCGGGAAGGTGATACCTGTAATATCGCTTCCGTCTGCATTCACATGGTAAGATCCGCCGGAAAGGGAAGCTGTTCTTGTTTTGTTCTTGGTTGCGGAAGTAAATGCATCTACTGGAACATCATTATGAACCTCTGCCTGATAGAACGCTGCATACGGAATATTCATTAATACATACTGGGACTGCAGAGCTTCGATGGCTGCATTCAGATGCTCGGTTGCTTCATCTACGGTTCCCTGGCTCTGTTTTTTCTCCAATGCTTCTTTTGCTTCTGCCAGTTCTGTCTGCATATTATTCCAGGAAGTTTCCGTGTAAAGATCTTTATTCAGTGCATCTGCCTTTGCAATTGCCTCTTCCAGTGCTGCTGTGCTCTCTACCGGATCAGCTCCTACAATATTCGCTTTGGTTGTTTCAAAAGTGTAGGAAGCATCTGCATAGCCAAGTGCATGAATCGTAATCTTCCAATAACCGGTTCCATCCGTTCCCTCCGGTAAAGTGCAGCGCAGGGAATCGGTAAGGCCAAGCTGGATTCCCATTACTTTATGCATCCAGTTATCTGCTGCGAATTTTGTTCCATACGTTGCTTTTGCATTCGTATAAGTGGAATCATCACCGTAATAAGTCCAGGTTACGGTCTGCAGATTAGCAGCCAGATCGCCGTAATCTCCCGTTAAATCTACGCGAAGGAATTCTCCATAAGAACCATTGGCTTCTTTCACGGTCAGTCCTACGGTCTCAGCATCCGGAGCTGTCTTCAGCGCCTGATCTTTGATTCCAGATTCACTTCCTGTTGTTCTTGCAGAGAAGGAGAAGCTTCCATCTGCATTTTTCACTGCTATCTTCAGACCGTTTGTGTTTTCTGTTACATCTGCAACCAGGCCTGTATAGCTCTGCAATTTATTTTCAGAAAATCCACCGGAAAGTGTTCCGCCGTTTTCTACCACAACATACTTTTTGCAAAAATCTTCGTAATCATCTTCCGAAACTTTTACAGGCACATATTTCAGACCTTTTACTTCATAATGATCAATCTGGCTCTTATCGTAAGTTACGGTCTCGCCGTTGGTCAGAACTGCCGTGGTTGCTGCGGTATAATATGCCACATCATAGGTTGTGCCATCTTTCATGTAGATAGTCGCCGCGCACTGGAAGCTTCCTCTGTGCAGTCCATGGTTTGTGGTCGCACGGGTTACCACATCAAAAGCGCCTTTATCACTTTCTTCGCGACTGTCAGTTTCATCCGAACCAGCGTCGCTTCCTGCCGCCTGAACTCCTTCTGCTGCCCAATACTCAGCCCAGGTAAGACCTGCATATACATATTTATATGTTGTTTCTGTCTTCTCATAAGTAAAGGAAAGCGTCTTGTAACCTGTTGCAGTTACTTCGATTTCAAATTTATTTCCTTCTGCAAAAGCGGCAGCTGTCAGATCAAGCGTACCGTCTTCTTTGATCAGAATTGTTTTCCGTTTTCCAGTTGCTGCATATTCTTTTCCATTTACTTTTACCGAAGTGATGTTCTTGATATAATCAGCAAAGTCATCTTCTGATGCATTCTCTGCTTTTACAAGCGCCGGAGCACTTCCTTTTTCGTTGTAAGCAGCCGGCATTGCATCTGTATACAGAGTAAAGCTCTGTGTCAGATCTGCATAAACACCTTTTTTATCATGAATCGTCAGAGTATACATTCCTTTTTTCGCATTTGCGGAATAAGAAATGGTATTTCCGTCTACTGCAAATCCATCCAGACCATCTACGGAATATTCTGCATCATAATCAGCCGGAAGTCCGGTTACGGTCATCGTTGTCTTTCCAGCGGAAAGAGAAGCGTCTTCTACGGATACACTTGCCTCAAATTTTGTTGGAACAAAAATATCATTCACTGGAATCGTGTAGATTCCTTTGCTGGTATAATAAGTAACCTTATTGATATGCTGTCCCATCATGCTCTTGTAATGTGCAGAAGAAGTCGGGCATCCATGTACCTGTGTTGTAAATCCAGTTGACCATGCCAGCTCTGTTCCGCGCCAGATATTTTCCACATGACGCATACCATAGTCATTGCCTTCTTTCGTGCTGACAATAACACCATAGATCTGATCGGTTCCAACATCAATCGTGTTCTCCAGTCCGTCGAGATCCAGCTGATAATCTCCATAGCTTGATTCAGTCATAAATTCCGGAGATACATTGGTCAGTTCAATTGCAGTTCCAACTGTTTTTCCAAAAGAAAGAGAGCCATCTGCATTTACCGTTGCTTCTTTGTAGTAAGAAGGTGCTTCACTTAATACATAATATGCATAGTCTGAGTTTTCAAATAAGGCGTCTTTTCCGGTGTATGTCTGTGTAGATGTCTGACCACGGTTTGTTACTGTAATACTTACAGAATCAGAATCTGTTACTTTCTTAAATTTGGAAAGATCCACTCCTGTTACTTTAACCGGGAAGGTAATTCCATTGATTGCACTTCCATCTGCATTGGTATGATAAGAACCACCGGCAAGAGTGGCTGTTCTTGTTTTGCTCTTCGTTGCGGAAGAAAATACATCCACTGGAACAGAGTTGTTTACATCTGCAGCATAAAATTCATCATATGGAATGTTCATCAGAACGTAAGCCACCTGCTCAGTTGGAGTCTCGGTCGGGGTCGCCGTTGGGGTTGCGGTTGGCGTTGCTGTCGGGGTCGCCGTCGGAGTCGGTGCTTTAACAAGGCCTTTTACTGCAGTATTCAGCGCATCTTTCGCGGTATCAACAGCGCTCTGGGATTCTTTTGCAGAAAGAGCAGATTTTGCTGCGGTAAGAGCAGTCTGGACAGCTTTCCAGGAGTCTGCGGTGTAGTCAGCTTCCTTTAATGCTTCGGCATCTGCGATTGTTTTTTCAAGTGCTGTGGTGTCTACTGCTTCTGGAGTCGGGGTTGCTTTTTGGGTTGCTGCAAGAGCCGCGGTTTTTACTGCATTCGAAGTTCTGGTTGCACCCGATACAATATCCCATCCTTCAATGTTTTCAATCGTTGCATCTTTTCCAAGAAGTTTCGTTTTGAATCCTTTGCTGTTTGTAGCTGCTTTTTTGAAATATGTGGCATTCTCTGTATTGTATCCAGAGCCAGGCGTTACTGCAATGTCAGAAAATTTGCCGTCTGCAACTGTGATTTTGACATTAACGTCATATTCATCCCATGCATTCTCATCCTCATCGTCTTCTGCTGTTCTGGTAACATGAGCGGTAGACTCATAAGTACCATCTGCCAACACGCTGCTTGCGGAATCCGCCAGTACGGTTCCCGGGAGCAGGCTCATGGTCATGGAAGCTGCCATTACGGCTGCTAATGATTTTTTCTGAAGTTCTTTTCTTTTGATCATAACTTCCTCCTTTTTCCTTTTCCACAGTTTTGCAGGAAAAACAGGGGCAAAACTGTTATTTATTATTATATTAGCTTATACTAATTAATAATCGTTTTAACTAACTATAAAACATTTTACTAATTTTAGATCGCTTTGTCTAACTCTTAACTGAGTATTTTTTCTCGAAAGCGCACAGATACTGTTTATTGAGATTTTTTATTATTAATTTGTATGTTTCTTTGAAATTTGCGGAACGATTTTTGTCGCCGCACAGATAAATGGTACTAGATGTGCAGTACCTACCGAGAAGAACTCTTCCGTCCTTCGCGTTTTACTGCCGAAAGAATGCGGTCAGAAAGGATTCCGATCAGCATTCCGGTAATGACACCGGCTACGAGAAGTGCCGGTAAATAATAGAACAGTTTGCGGTTCTGTACAACGAGAGCCGCCACGCAGATCTGCGCGACATTGTGCGTCACGCCGCCTGCAATACTTACGCCGGTGATACTGAATCCTTTGATATGTTTCAGTAAGAACATCACAAGAAAACTCAGGAGTCCGCCGGCAAGACTGTAAAGAATGGACATTCCATTTCCAAACAGATAGCCCATCAGAAGAATGCGGGCAACGGAAATCATCAGGACTTCCCCGGCAGGAAAGAAAAAGAGACCGACAACGACAACCAGATTGGCAATACCAAGTTTAATGCCGGGAACGCCGAGGTTGATCGGGATCAGTACCTCCACGTAACTGAAAATCATGGCAAGTGCCATCAACATGGCGCATAAGGCAATTTTTCTGCTTGCAGTGCGGCTGTCTCTCATAAATTCCAATTCCTTTCTTCTAAGCTGGTATTATTTTACAATCACATCCGGCGCATCGTCGTCGTCGTCCGTTGTGGATCCGTCACTTTCTACCTCCGCAACCAGCTTATGCGGCAGGCACACGATCGTCTCATTTACCCGGGAAATCGTACCCTGTCTTTTGCAGTAGCCGTCCGGGCAGTCAGCTTCTTCCATATGGGCACTTCCGTTTTCAATCACCAGGACATTCGTTCCGTGACCCGTCTGAATTTTCACGGTCTGATTTTCTGCGAGTGAATACGTTCCGTAGACCTCGCCGTCCACCGTGACTTTCATGGTATTTCCATTTTCCGTTTTCGGCAGCCGAAGCGCCAGGGCAAGGATTCCAGCCAGGAGCAGAACGGCGCCTGCCAGAATCAGATCTTTTTTCTTCATATATTTTTCCTTATTCTGAATCAGATGCCAGCCCATAACAGCAGTGTCAGCAGGAATACAGCACGGAACAGCGTAAAGAGGATTTCATTTCCGTAAAGTTCCTTTACCCCGCAGCGGATATTGCCTTTTGGACACGTATCAATACATTTCTGGCACTGGAAACAGTCGCCGGAGATCTCCACGGATCCATTGGATGGCAGTTCCACCGCTGACGGGCACTGTCTCGTGCAGGCGCTGCAGCCGCGGATGCAGTTTTCGCGTTTCCGGTGCAGAGTAAAGAACGGCAGGATCGGAAGCAGAGAAAAGACAGCTCCCATTGGGCACAGGAAACGGCAGAAAAAGCGCTCCTCAAAGAACATGCCGACCAGGATCAGCACCAGAAGAACAATGCCTGGAATATAAGAGGAAAGTCGGAAATTTCCCGCATGCAGCATGGAAAAGACATCCCACGGGCTTGTTCCTCTTGCTTTCTGATAAACTCCTGCAAAGCAGCAAAGAGCAATCAGAAGCAGAATGCCGTATTTGACCAGCGCCAGTTTTTTTGCCAGTTCCGGTTTGATGCGTCTGGGCTTTTTTTTACGTTTCTTACAGATTATACCATAAATTGCATGCATTGCATCCCCCAGACTTCCAAAAGCGCATGCAAAACCGCAGAAAAATCTTCCGAATACGATCGTAAATGCACAGACAAGGAGCAGAGCCGACACAAACGCGGTCATCTCAATTTTTTCACCCTGTCCAATCTGCGTAAAAATGTATTTCACTCCGTTAAATGCAGCGGTAAATACTGACGGAAGAAACAGGAAATATAAAAGCTGGATTCCGGCACGCAGGCAGGAAACGATCTGTTTTCTCTTCTTTGCCGGTAATGTGGATAGATCTAAATTTTTCATGTTATTTCTCCGCCTTTTCTATTGCTTCCTGCGCCGCATTTCTGATACCGGTGGAGCTGAATGTTGCTCCGCTGATCGTATCAACATCGGCGGACTGTGCCTCAATAATCTTTGGAATGATCGCCTCCGCGTTTGACAGATACGCACTGTCCTCGCCGTCGGCGGATGTGATGGCAAGATCGGTAATCTGGCCGCCCTCTACGGTTACTTCAACTGCAATGGTGCCGCCGAAGCCGTCAGCTTCACCGTCATACGTACCGTCCACGTACTGCCCTTCTGCTTCTGCTGCTTCACTTGCGGCCGTATCCGCCGTGTTGGATGCAGCTGCTGCGGCCTGCAGGTTTTCCTTCTGAAGCTGGGTCGTCTCAAGCTCTGCCGAGAGCCGCGCGATCTGATCCTCTTTGTCTCTTTTGTCGAGTACGGTATTGTAGCCGATCAGAACAGCAGCAATGACAGCGACATTCAAAAAACGAACAATCAATTGTCTCATCTGTTTTCCCCTTTATTGCGTTACTTTCGCAGCATCCAGCGCATTCCGGCATGCCTCAAGAATGGCTTTTGAGGAGCAGGTTGCACGGGAAACGGTGTCGATGTTTTCAAGCGTTCCGGTTTCCAGAATCTGAGCGGAAACGCCTTTGATTTTGGAGGTTCCTTCGGATGCGCGGCGGATGTAGGAGGCATTCTGACTGTCTCCGTCACCGGTGATGTTGCTTAACGCTACGATTTTATCGTTTTCAATTGTTACCGTCACGGAAAGCTGATAAGCGGTAAAATCTTCATCTTCATCCGGCTCGCAGACGGCAATCGCTGTGTATTCGCCGTCCTGATAGATCTTTTGTTCCGGAGTTTCCGTCGGTGTTGGTGTTGGCGTCTCAGTTGGCTCCGGGGTTTCGGTCGGGGTTGGTGTTTCCGTCGGTGTCGGAGTTACCGTTGGCGTCGGGGTTGGATTTTTCTTTTCCTCAGTTACGCGTTCTGCCTCTTTTAAAGCTTCCTCGATTGCCGCAAGAATTCCCCTGGAGCTGTAGGTTGCGCCGGAAACGGTGTCGACTTCCAGTGTCTGGTTTTTCACAACGTCCTTTGCTGTCTGTTTTGCGCGTTTTAAGAATGCTTCGTCATCTTCACTCTCGGTCACGAGAATTGCCTTGATCGTCTCATCCTGAATGACAACTGCCGTTGTAATGTCTCCCAGATAGCCCTCGCCGGTTCCGTAGTAAATGCCTTCCTCGTATGGGAATTTTCCTTCCGGAATCGTTGTGGTTCCGCCGCTGCTCGTTCCGTTATCCGGAACGGTCTCGCCGTTTGTTGCTTTCTTCGCATTTTCCAGCGCCTGTTTTACTGCGTTCTGGATGCCGCGGGAGCTGTACGTTGCGCCGGATACGAGATCCACATCGGTTTTCTGTCCGTCTACGATGCGGTCCGCTACGACTTTGGCACGGTTGAAGAATGTCTCGTCATCTTCGTTTTCCAGAATCAGTACCGCTTTGATCGTCTGATCCTGCAGGGCTACCGCCACTTTGATGTCTCCCTGGAAACCGGCGGCCGTTCCGTAATAAATTCCGTCCTGATAAGGAAAACTTCCCTTGGATGCAGACGAGTTGTTATTGTTCTGGCCGTTATTCTGACTGTTGTTTCCGTTGTTTGTATTGCCCTGGCTTCCTCCGTTTGTACTGGAAGACCCGTTCACTGCCGCCTGACTTAAGGCACTCCGCACAGCTTCAATAATACCGCGGGAGCTGTATGTCGCGCCGGAGATCGTATCCACATTCGTACTCTGTGTTGAGATAATCGTCGAAATCAGAGAGGAAGCACTGGAAAGGTAGCTTGGCGTATCGCTGTTTTCCACAATATCAATCGAAGCAATTTTTCCGCCGCTGACAACAACACAGACTTTCATTGTGCCGCCAAATCCCGTTCCAGTTCCGTAATACGTTCCATCCCGGTAGGCAGCCGGCTCTTCAATTTTAGATACCGTAACTGTTCCGCCGCCTGCCGCTCCTGATGCGGATGCCGGTTCTGAAGTGTCCTCCTGACCGGTCAGTGCATTTTTCACGGCTGCAAGGATACCTTTTGAACTGAAAGTTGCACCGGAAACCGTGTCCACATCCACACTCTGGGATGCGATGATACGGTCGATAACTCCCTTTGCACGGTTCAGGAAAGCTGCGTCCTCGCCGGGAGCGCTTACAATCGAAATCGACTGAATCGTTTTGTCTTTCAATACGACAGAGACTGTAATCGTACCGCCAAAACCTGTTCCGCTTCCTTCGTACGTTCCGTCCGCCAGCTCAAAGCTGCCGGAACCGACGGCTGCGACAAGTTCTGCTTCGGTATCGGTTGTCTTTTTGGTATCGTCCTTCTTTTTTGTATCATCTTTCTTTTCCGCTGCATCGGTATCCTGTTCCGGCTCCGGTGTCACCAGTGCCTCCGGCTGCTCTACGGCGTAAACCGGTGCAGTGTAGCCATTCAGCGAAATACCGGCGCAGGCTGCTACGATAACTGCCGCGAGAGCCGGTGCAAATGCTGTCAGTTTTTTCCATTTTCCCATGGTTATGTATCACCGTCTTTCCTGATAATGTTTGTCTCGTGATCGGATGCGAAATCATCGGCAATTCCTTCGGTTACATACAGAACTCCGTCCTCATCCTCCAGAATGGTGTCAAATTCATCGCTGTGTGCACGCCAGTATTCAGCTGCCTTGTCCTTTCCCATGATGAAAAGAGAAGTAGAAAGGCCATCCGCCAGTGTTCCGTCAGCACTTACGATCGTCACCGACACCAGACCGTTATTTGCCGGATGACCGGTCGATGGGTCGATGATGTGATGATATTTCATGCCGTCCTGTTCGAAATACCGCTCATAGCCGCCAGAAGGAAAAAA
>OLQT01002291.1_pt1 | contig 10522 bp, 8 predicted proteins | sample 1672651 | NCBI WGS metagenome assembly OLQT01 (sample SAMEA3136709, study PRJEB25190) | human gut metagenome | biome: human gut; feature: human-associated habitat; material: faeces | place: Austria | collected 2013 | reverse complement strand
TAAATTTACACTTATTTCATGGAAACTATCTCATAATCTGCACAGACGGTGGATATAATTAGTACCGCTATCAAGCAACAGGAGGATACTAAAATGAAGAAGATTCTTGCTCTGGTTCTCGTTATGATGCTGGCGATGGTCGCCATGACCGCTTGCTCCAACAGCAGCACCCCCACCCCCGCTGCGACTGAGGCTGCCACCGAGGCTCCCGCCGAGGAAGCGACTGAGGCTCCCGCTGAGGAAGCCGCTGACGCCGAGAAGGCCGAGTGAGCTGAATAGCGTTTCGCTAAGCTAGCTGAAAGGGCTGGAATCCGTTTGGGTTCCAGCCCTTTTGCGTTGTTTTCATAGAATCTACAACGTACGTACGGCCCGAATGGCCTCGGCTCTTGCGGCCAGCTGATCATCGGCGGGATATGCGATATGCTCCAAAGTCAGGCCCTGCGGCGCAATCGGCCCGCTTGAGCCTTCACGTACTGGCTCGGCCATTTTGCCGGCAAACCACTCCAGTGATTTGCGTCCCGAACCAACTTTGATGCATGAGCCGACCAGGGAGCGCACCATATTGCGGGCAAAGGCGTCCGCCACAATCGTGAACACTACCAGGCCGGACTCCAGCGACGGAGTCCGATATGCTTCATGCGATGCCATCTCATCCGGTACTAGGGGAGTGATCGGCACCCGCCGCCAATAGGCGGTCTTGACTTCACGGATCGTAGTGCCTCCCGGATTCGGAGTGGCGAAGGAACCAAAATCGTGCAGGCCGATGGTCAATGAGGCTGCGCGGTTCATAAGCTCCAGATCCAGCGCTTCATCCACGGTAAGTACGCATCCACGCAGGCGCGGGTCGACCTCAGACGAACGATCGGCGACCCGATACACATAAGTGCGCTCCAATGCGGAGAACCTGGCATCGAAGCCGACCGGAGCTACGGCAATGCCATGAATGACGATGTCCGAAGGCAGCACAGCCTTGAGTCTGCGAGTCAGCGCCTCGGTGACCGGAATGGTCATGTGACCTACGCAGCGATTCAGTACCTCATCGGATACATCCAGATGCGCCACTTGGTGGGAGGCATGTACACCGGTGTCGGTGCGTCCAGCCACTGTCAAGCGTAACGGTTCGGCCGCGTCATCGGTCGGCACCCGCAGCACCTTGTGCAGCGCATCTTCAATGGTGCCTTGCACTGTACGAAGATTGGGCTGTTTGGCCCAGCCATAGAATCCGCCGCCGTCGTAGGCCAAGTCAATGCGCAGTCGTGTCATAGCCATTCATTGTAACGAGTGCGGTCGGCGAGACGAGTGCGGTCGTCAAGATGCACGCGGCCGGCGAAGTGACCTGCCTGTAACATTCTCGCGCGTTTGTTGAAACGGGCCCGCCTTAGGTTGAAACCATCAAACCCGGTTACGGCTTGCGGCGTCAGCGTGCGCTCAACACGCCTAACCGCTTGAAGCCACAGAAGCCGCCACAGCAAGGAGCAGGCACGATGATCGAATCCGCAGCACGCAGACTGGCCCATGAACTGGTAAACCGCCGCGAAGCGATCAATCGAGAGCTGTCCCGCAACGGTGTGCGTTTCGGCATCTACAAGAACGGCGAATACCATGACCGGCTGTTCCCGTACGACCCTGTGCCGCGCATTATCGAATCCGACGAATACGACGAATTGGAGAAGGGCCTGAAGCAGCGCGTCAACGCCCTGAACGCCTATCTGAAGGACATTTATTCCGATAAGCGCATTATTCATGATGGCGTCGTGCCGGAAGAATACGTATACACCTCGGCCGGCTACTTCCCGCAGGTCAACTGTGTGACCCCTCCCGGCGGCATTTTCGCGCATATCGCCGGCGAGGACCTGGTCCAAGGCGAGGACGGCCGCTGGTGGGTGCTGGAAGACAACCTGCGCATCCCCTCGGGTGCCAGCTACCCGCTGTTCGTGCGCGACATCGAGCGCCGCATCTCCCCGCGCCTGTTCCGCGACGTTCGTATTCGCGATAATCGCGAATACCCGCGCCTGTTGCGCAAAGCCATGGACTTTGTCTCCACCGAGGGCATCGCCGTGGTACTGACTCCCGGCCGCTACAATTCCGCGTTCTTCGAGCACGCCTATCTGGCGGAGAAAACCGGTGCGGCGTTGGCCTTCCCCGAAGACCTCGAAGTGGTGGACAACAAGGTCTACTTCCTCGACTACGCCGGCAAACGCCACCGTGTGGGCGTGGTTTACCGCCGCCTGTCCGACGAATTCCTCGACCCGTTCGCCTTCAATCCTGATTCGGTGATCGGTGTGCCCGGTATCCTGTCCGCCTACCGCGCGGGCAACGTGGCCATCGTCAACGCGCCGGGCAACGGCGCGGCCGATGACAAGGCCGTCTACTACTTCGTGCCGCAGATGATCAAGTACTATCTCGGCGAGGAACCGATTCTCAACAACGCGCCCACGTACATGCCGATGTTCGAGGCCGACCGCAAGGAAGTCCTGAATCGGATGGGCGAGCTGGTCATCAAGGATGTGGCCGAAGCCGGCGGTTACGGCGTGGTGTTTGGTTCGTCGCTGGATGCCGCCGCACGTGAGGAGCTCGCCAACCGGATCAAGGAGGAGCCGCGTCGATTCATTGCCCAAGAGGTGATTCAGTTCCGTGATATCGATGTGGTGGACCCGAAGACCGGCGAGATGTCGCCGCGCAAGTGCGATTTGCGTGCCTTCGTGGTCACCGGCAAGAATACGCACGTGTGGTATTCGGGCTTGACTCGATACTCGTCGGTGCCCGGCCAGATGATTGTCAACTCGTCGCAGGGTGGCGGATTTAAGGATACGTGGGTGTTGGCACCCGAATCCGGCGTGGAGCACGAGTACGGTGCCGAAACGCAGGTGGCGAACCTGCTGAGCCAGTCCCGCCACCATTCGTTGTCGCTGGTTACCGCTTCCAAGGCAGACAACCTGTATTGGCTGGGTCGATACACCGAGCGCGCCTTCACCACGCTGAACCAGTTCTTCCCGTTCTACGATCGTGTGATGGACACCGATGTGGACGCCTTCCGTCCGTTCGCTCACGCACTCGACCTGCCCGAAGATTTCGAGGACTTCGACGGGTTCGTGAACAGCTTCCTGTACGACGGGTCCAATCCTGATTCGGTGCGGTCGGCCGTAACTTCCGCATTCAACAACGCCGTGATTCTGCGCCCGGAATTGAGCTCGCGTCTGCTGCAGTACGTGGAGTTGGCGATGACCAATATCACCGATGCCGCCAAATACGCGGCCGATGCCGAGGACATCTACAAGCAGCGCGATATTACCGATGACATGCTCGCTTTCTGGGGCGGCATCGAGAATTCGCCGGTCGACCCCACGCTGAAGGCGTTCATCTTCATCGGCAAATATCTGGAACGCATCGACCTGTACACGCGCTTCGGCCTGACGATGGAGGATCTGGAAGCGCCGCTCAAGAAGCTCGCCGCCTATTCGATGACCTTGGACGGCATGCCGCTGCCCAGCTGCTTCGCCGACGGACTGAGCTGGCTGGTCGGTCAGCTGCCGTCTCGCGGATATCAGGAAGTCGCCGACCTGCTGAAGAAGTACCTTGACGACTACTCCGGCCGTGTCAGCGCGCTGGCCATCAAAGACATGGGCTCACTGAGCTCCATGAACATGGACGCCAAGCGTCCCTGATCCCGACCTGACACCCTGACGGGTTCAAATGCTATGGTGGTATGGCGAAAAAACCGTGCGCCCGAGTGCCGGCCTGTGCATATCAGCAGATTGCCGGAATATATGCGTGGGCTGTGAGCGCACGGACCATACCTCAGCCATGGCTGTAGTGTCGTTATCCCGAGAATATGCCGGTTGCCGGCTCGTGTGCAAGTGCAGGAGACGTTGTGAAAAAACTCGTGTTCGACTATGAGATGAGGCTGTCCTTCAGCGCACCGGTCACCGATCACAGGTTCCAGCTTCGCTGTATTCCCTCCACTGGCCCTCGCCAACAGGTGATTGACGTGGAAGTGAAGATTCAGCCCGAAACCGAACTCGAAACCACCATCGACTCCTTTGACTCCGTGGTGATGACCGGATTCATCCCTGAGCCGCACGACATATTCAGCTACTCGGTGACCGGCATCGCCTTCGTGGACAATGCGCATATCCATAAGGAAGCCTATAAACCGCTGTACCGATTCAATTCAGCGCTCACCATTCCCGGCCCGAACGTGGAGGCGATGATTGCCGTATGCCGCGAACGCTTGGCGGCGCTGCCTTCCGACGCCACTCCGGTGCAGCAGGCTGCCGAAGTGATGGATGAGGTCTACAAGGCGTTTGTGTATACGCCCGGTTCCACCACGATTCGCACCACCGCCGAACAGGCCTTGGCTCAGCGCAAGGGCGTATGCCAGGATTATGCGCACGTGATGCTGTCCGTGTGCCGGCATGTGGGATTGACCGCGCGCTACATTGCCGGTTTGCTTGGGGGAGAGGGCGCGACCCATGCTTGGGTCGAGGTGTATCAGGATGGCCGATGGGTCGGACTGGATCCCACGCATAACCGATTGGTGGACGACAGCTACATCACCATCGCCCACGGCCGCGATTACCGCGACTGCATGCTCGACATCGGCATCTTCTCTGGATACAACGTCCAGCAGTCCCAATGGGTCAACGCCTCCGTCCACGAATAGGTGGCATAAATAAAATTCCAAGCCCCCTCTGATGAGCTGAGCCGTGAAGAAAACGCCGGAGGCGTTTTTAGGCGAAGGCGAACGACAGTGAGCAAATAAAATGGCAGCTGGAAAGCTGTCCTTAATTGCGTTCGAGCTGTCAGCCGTAAGGCTGACCGAGGGAGAGACCACTCAATGCAGAGTGGCCCCGTCACCGCTTCTACCACCACCAATATTCGGATTTTGGTAGTTGAAGAATTCGGATTTTCGCAGTTGACCAATTCGGACTGTTAATCGGCTCATCGTCTGACCCATCGCAATCTCACACAAAATCGCATTATCCCACGCCGAATCGAGCTCAGCGAAACTCCGATTTGCCAGGTCGGCAGAATGTGGCATAATGAACAAGTTGCCATTTTGGCAGCATGGATAAGTGTCCGAGCGGTCTAAGGAGCACGCCTCGAAAGCGTGTGAGGTGAAAGCCTCCGCGAGTTCGAATCTCGCCTTATCCGCCTTTAGGGTTCCGGGTTTGTCCCGGAACCCTTTTTGTTTTTGATACGAACGTCCGTATTCGCTCCTGTGCTGTATCGTATACGGCGTGTCGGGTGGAAAATAGCGAAAAGGATAACGTTGTACTCAGCGGGACTTGCGTACTAAGTACAACCATCGTATTATCGATATCAACAGAAGTACAAGGTTGTATTAAATATCCAGAACGCACATTCACCGCTGATTGGCGATGCCGCAAAACAGGTGAACCAAGAAGATGGGCCGATTGCTTTTGGTATTTAGCACAACGTTGTCTTGCGGTATTGAAGACAACGATTAAAGGAGAGCACATGTCCGAGCATTCGCACGACAATAAACCGGGGGAGCTGGAGGAATCTCGACTCGTCGTCGATAATGACTTTGAAGTAGCTCCGGTCAACGACAGACTGTTCGGGTCGTTCGTGGAGCATCTGGGTCGCTGCGTATACGACGGCATCTATGAGCCGGGCCACCCCGAAGCCGATGAAGACGGTTTCCGCAAGGACGTCATCGAACTGGTCAAGGAACTCGGCGCTACCACGATTCGCTATCCTGGCGGCAATTTCGTTTCCGGCTATCGCTGGGAGGATGGCGTTGGTCCTCGTGATGAGCGGCCGCGTCGCCTGGACTTGGCATGGCATTCCACCGAGACCAATCAGTTTGGTCTGCACGAAATGGCGAAATGGCTGGAAAAAACCGGCGGCAACGAGCTGATGGAAGCCGTAAATCTGGGTACCCGTGGTCTTGAAGAGGCCCTCGACCTGTTGGAATACGCGAATATTCCCGGCGGCACCAAGCTCTCCGAGGAGCGTCGCGCCAATGGTGCCGATCAGCCGTTCGGCATCAAGATGTGGTGCTTGGGCAATGAGATGGATGGCCCGTGGCAGACCGGTCACAAGTCCGCCGAGGATTACGGCACCTTGGCGGCCTCGGTGGCGGCAGGTATGCGCGCCATCGATCCGAACGTTGAACTGGTGGTCTGTGGTTCATCCAGCCACGTGATGGACACCTTCGGCAAGTGGGAAGAAACCGTACTTGAGAAGACGTTTGACAACGTCAACTTCGTCTCCTGCCATGCGTACTACCATCCGGAACTTCAGCCTGATGGCACCCGTGACATGAAGAGCTTCCTTGCCTCGGGCGTCGATATGGACGGTTTCATCAACGATGTCGCCGCCGCCATCGATGCAACCAAGGCCCGGCTGAAGAGCAAGCACGACGTGTTCATCTCGTTCGATGAATGGAATGTCTGGTATCTCAACGAAGAGCCGAGCAAGAATCCGGAAGGCATCGGCAATTGGCCGGTTGCCCCGCGCCTGCTCGAGGATGTGTACAGCGCCGCCGACGCCGTGGTGTTCGGTGATTTGATGATTACCCTGCTCAAGAACGCCGACCGCGTGCACGCCGCCAGCCTGGCCCAGTTGGTCAACGTAATTGCGCCGATTATGACCGAACCGGGCGGCCCGGCGTGGCGTCAGACCACGTTCTATCCGTTCTCGCTGACCGCAAAGCTCGCCAAGGGCGGCACGGTGCTTGAACCGAAACTGGCTTCCGGAACGTATGAAACCGACAAATACGGTGAAGTGCCGACGATCAATTCCGTAGCCGTGCGTGGTGAGGACGGTACGATCAGCGTGTTTGTGGTCAATCGCTCCATGGAAGCGGCCAATGACTTTGCCATCAAGCTGCCGGAAGGATTCGCACTTTCCGCGGTCGAGGCGCAAACCCTGCACGAGGATGATCTGCTGGCAAAAAACACGCTGGAAGACCAGAACCGAGTCGTTCTGCACCCCAACACCACCATCACGTCCGACGCCGATACCGGCACTGTGCGTGTGACCTTGCCGCCGGTCTCCTGGACCGCCGTGCACGTGAAGTGATTCGAGTGACGGTGGCGCATGACAGGGCGCAGTCTCTTATGGTTGCTGTGCCCTGTACAACCACCAAGCAATACCCAAACAATCATCAACATGCCCGGATTGCAGAAAGAGAGGTTCGGATTCGCCACTAATGTAATGTGGCATACCAGTCAAAGGAAGACAATGCCGTCATTCACATCGACTGGAACAATTCGATACCCAACAAAGGAATAAGGAGAAAAGACGGGTATGTAAAAAGCTAGGTTGAAAGCCGGCGGTCAGAAAGTCCCTTGTTCGGATGGCGTGCGTGCGTTTCTTCAACCAGAAAGTTTAACCTCTACGTTCGATCGTCCTGCAGTATTGTCAGAAGGATATTTGCCTAATGGTGCATGGGGTCCAACGGAGGAAAGCTCCTTGGCTGAATTCTGAGGTTGAGGGGTAGATGATTCCGATATGAGGAGGAGATGCTCGACCCGACTGTGACTTACCATAATAAGAACATAATGACGCTGTTGAAGGTGTGTCATGTAATAAGCAGAAATGGATTCGAACAATGGGAAACCGCGTAACTATCAAGGACGTGGCGCGTGAGGCGAACGTCTCCATCAAGACGGTTTCCAATGTGCTGAATGACACTGGCAGTATGAGACCGGATACACGTCGCCGTGTGGAAGAGGTGATGCGTAAGCTTGGATATACCGTCAATATTTCGGCGCGTGCAATGCGATCTGGCGGCACAAAGCTTATTGGACTCAACATCTTCGATTTCTCGCAGCCGTTCGTTCCTTTTTTCACTGACAAGGTCATTGAATACGCAAAAGAACGCCATTACGGTGTAGTCATCAACACATATGGTTCCGACGGTGAAGGGTTGGTTGCCAGCGTTGACGAGTCCTATCGTTTAGGGGCGGAAGGATGGATTCTGTTCGTAATGTCGCCGCTCGCGGATGAAGGGGCCGTTCTGGAGCAGCCATATCCGATTGTAACGACCGGAGACCATCTGGCCTACGGGAAAAGCGATTGGATCACCATGCCCAACATTGAATCCATCTCCACGGTTGTAGGAAGATTTTTGGATGAAGGTGCCCAAACGGTTGCTCTGATGGGTGTTCTTCCTGAACTGGTGGATGAGGCAGTGCTGCGTCGTCAGACGGAAGGGACCCAGGCGTTACGCGCCCAAGGATATGTGAAGGCATTTGAAGAGCGCGGATTATCGGTGAATTGGCGGTATGTGATTCCGGCAGAAAGCATGAATCAGCGTGAAGGTATGCGCGTGACAAAAGCTATGCTAGACAAGCTCCCATGCCCGGATGTTGTAGTGTGTCTCAATGATGCCATTGCTTTAGGCGCAATTCATGAATTGCAACGATGTGGTTTGCATGTACCTGACGATGTACAAGTGGTCGGCTTCGATAACGTGCCGGAAGCCGAGTACTCGGTGCCGGCGCTGACCACCATCGATCCTCATATCGATGATTATGCCAAGCATGCCGTTGACATGCTTATCGACCGCATCGAAGGATACTCAGGCCCGGCCCGTACGTACACCACCGATTTCACATTGGTGGAACGTGCCTCAACTCGACTTGCCCACTAGCATCCAACAAGTTCGCATCGGCTTCGTGAGGAGTGTGTGTCTACTCGAACAATGCGGCGTCAGTCGCTGGGTAGCCAAGTTGGAACGCGGTGTAGGCGTGCTTGGCGGCCAGTGCGGCGAGGATGAGCAGCGTATCGCTCTCGGTGGAAGATTTCGATTCGGTCACGGCCTTGATCTGCGCGCGGGCGCAGTCCATTTCGATGGCGGCGGCGGTCGGTACGGTTTGGCCGCTTGCCTTGTCGGCGATGGTGGTGGGGTTGGCCAGTAGTTGGTCGATGGCATAGACCTTTTGGCGGGGGTCGTTTTGGCCGGAAGAACTGGATTGTGCGCCGGAATCATCAAAATTGCCGTTCGCCAGCGCAACCAACTGCTGCCCGGCGGTCTTATGCATATCGCTCAACGCCAACGTAGCCCCAGCGGTCTGTCCTCGTGCGGCCAAGACCTCGATAGCGAATCCGGCGCGATCCTCGGCCACGGCCATCGCATCCAATACCGATCGATCAACGTTGGCGGACGTGACGCCATCAAGACGCGCCGGCGTCACCTCAGGCGCGGACTGCCCGAATTTATCGGCCAGAAAAGCCAGCCATTGCTTGGTCTGCGCGTCACGTAACGTTCCCTCGGCAAAACGACCCGAACAATACCCGGCAACGTCAATCCAAGCCAGGGGAGCGGCCAGACCGGTGGCATACTGCTCTAATAACGGCGTGCCTTCAGCCGGATGGGTGGCGTAGCCCGCCAACGTCATCGCTTTCTCGCAAGGGGTCATTTGAGCTTCTGCCTCGGCCCGTCCGGCCAGTCGCGGCATCGAACACGCCGAAAGCGAACACAGCATCGCGCTCGCGCATAGTACGGATGCCAAGCGCCGGGTAAACCGTCCTGAAGAGAAGCGTGTCTGCATGGAAACATACACTAATAGCTAACTGTGACTACTCATAGGCCATGCGCCACATAACTTCATAGGAGGTACGGATCGATGGAACTGGACCTGACAGGAATACACAAGCTCGCCGCCGAGCAAGGAATCGACCCCGAAACCCTGGATGATGCGCTGGCAGAGGCCCTGCGTCTCGCCTACCTCAAGACCCCGCACGCCGCCAAGCACGCGCGCGTGGAGCTTGACGAACGTTCCGGCAACTTCACCGTGTGGGCCGCCGACGAAATTCCGGTCGAACCCACCGAAGACAACCCTTACCCCGTTCCCAAGCTGGGCGAGGAATACGATGACACCCCGCGTGACTTCGGCCGTCTCGCCGCAGCCACCGCACGCCAGGTCATCACCCAGCTGTTCCGCCGCGCCGAAGATGAGAAGGTATTCGGTGCGTTCTCCGGCCAGAAGGGCAAGCTCATCACCGGCATCATCCAGCAGGATGCTTCCGACCCCTCCAACGTGCATGTCGCGATGGGCGATGTCGAAGCCATTCTGCCTCGCCGTGAGCAGGTGCCCGGCGAACGTTACCGCCACGGCGAACGCATCCGCGTGTACGTGGTGAACGTGGCCCGTGGCATCAAGGGCCCGGAAATCGTGGTGTCCCGCTCCCACCCGGAGCTGGTCCGCAAGCTGTTCGAGCGCGAAGTGCCGGAACTGGTCTCCGGTGCCGTGTCCATCATGGCCATCGCTCGTGAGGCCGGCGCCCGCACCAAGATCGCGGTCAAGGCCAACACCGATGGCGTGAACCCGAAGGGCGCGCTGATCGGCCCCGGCGGCGCTCGCGTGCGTGCCGTTATGGAGAACCTTGGCCCGGAGAAGATCGACATCGTCGACTACTCCGACGATCCGGCCAAGTTCGTGGCAGCCGCGCTGTCCCCGGCTGTGGCCACCGGCGTGCAGGTGATCAGCGAGAAGAACAAGACCGCCATCGCCTTCATCCACGACGACCAGCTGTCCTTGGCCAT
>OLQT01002283.1_pt1 | contig 10569 bp, 6 predicted proteins | sample 1672651 | NCBI WGS metagenome assembly OLQT01 (sample SAMEA3136709, study PRJEB25190) | human gut metagenome | biome: human gut; feature: human-associated habitat; material: faeces | place: Austria | collected 2013 | reverse complement strand
AGCAAAAAAATCGCAGTATTAACGGGCGCAGGCATCTCCACGTCCGCAGGCATCCCTGACTTCCGTGGACCGGACGGCGTCTGGACCAAACATCCCGAGCAAATGAACGTGTACGACATCGACGCGTTCCTAGCCAATAAGGAAGACCGCGAGTATTCCTGGCGCTGGCAAAAGGAATCGCCAGTATGGAACGCGCAGCCGGGCACCGCACACAAAGCGCTCGTCAAGCTGGAACAGGCAGGGCTGCTGACGCTGCTCGCCACGCAGAATTTCGACGCACTCCATGAAAAAGCAGGCAACAGCTGCACGGCACCATCGGCACTTCGCATTGCATGAAATGCCATGCGAAATACAACACGGCGGACATTATGGCGAATCTCGACAACGAGCCGGATCCGCACTGTCATCGCAAGCTGCCATACAGCGGCAATATGCCATGCAATGGGCTGATCAAAACCGACGTCGTCTACTTTGGCGAAGCGCTGCCGGATGGTGCGATTGAAAAGTCATACCGTCTGGCGGCGCAGGCCGACCGGGAGACGGAAAGGGCGTTTCAGACCATGATCCGGCAGCAGCGCGGAAAGGAGGACGCGGATGGAGGAAAGCCGCCTGAAGTTTGCGGAGGATGAACAGCCGCCCGCCGGACAGGAGGCTCCCGCGCGCCGGATGGAGGCCGCCGCGCCAAAGCCCGGCGCGGGCCGTCCCACTAAGCGCAGGCGCATGGAGATCGCGCGGGCCGCCGGGGCCCGCCTGCAAACGGAGAAACCGCGTCAGACTTCCTCCCGGCTCATCCATGAGGCGCTGCCCCAGGCCGGAGAGGAAGTCCACCGGCAGATTCGCCGCGTGGAGGATGACAACACCGGCGTACAGGCGGCGCATGAGACGGAGCAGGGCGCGGAAAGCGGCATGGGGCTGGTTGTCCGAAGCACCCGGAGGGCAAGGCTGAACGCATCCCGCCACACGGAGCAGACGGCGCAAGCCATCCGCCCGCAGGCTTCGCCCTCCAGCAACCCGCTTTCCCGCTGGCGGCAGAAGCGGGCCATCCGCCGGATGTACATGACGGGACAGGCGGCGGGCGAAACGGCGCAGAGCGCGGCGCAAGCCGGTGGCGCAGTCGCCCGCGCGAAGCGAGGAGTGAAAGCCCTGGTCGCGCGCAGCCGGAAAACGTATCTTCTGGGCGGCGCGCTGGTGGCTCTCCTCGCCTTTGTGATGAACGGCCTGTCCTCCTGCGCCCCGCTGGTGCAAAGCGCGATGCAGTCCCTCGTGATCGCCGCCTACCCCGCCGGGGACGAGGACCTGCTGGCGGCGGAGCGGTACTATGCGAATTTGGAGAAGGAACTGCAAAATGAGCTGAACCATTACGCCTCCTATCATCCCGGCTTTGACGAATACCGCATCGAAGCGGACGATATCTGGCACGACCCCCATGCGCTCATGGCGCTGATCTCCGCGCACGCGAACGGGAAATGGACCGTCGATGACGCATATGGCTACATGGACCGGCTGTTTGAAAAGCAGTACATCCTGACCGAAGATATTGAGGAGGAAACCCGCTACCGCCGGGAATGGGTCACGCGCTACCGCAGGGAGGAGGACGCGGAGACAGGGGAAGTAACCTGGGTCCCCTATCAGGTGGAGGAGGACGTGCCCTACACCTACCGTATTTGCACCGTCACGCTGGACAACTTCAACCTCTCCCACCTGCCCTTCTATGTACTGTCCCGCGAGGGGGTGGGGCGCTATGCCATGTACATCTCCGTGCTGGGCATGCGCGAGGACCTGTTCCGGGGCAACCCCTACGCTTCCACGCTCCGCGAGCCGGGCGAATACGACATCCCGGCGGACGTTATGGAGGATGAAACCTTTCGCCGGCTGATGGAGGAGGCGGAAAAGTACATCGGCTATCCCTATGTATGGGGCGGCGACAGCCCGGAAACCAGCTTTGACTGCTCCGGGTTCATCAGCTACGTCTTTGCGGCCAGCGGCGTCAGGGACGTGGGCCGGCTGGGCGCGACCAGCCTGTACGGGCGCTGCACGCCCATCGCGCCCCAGGAAGCGCGGCCCGGCGACCTGATCTTCTTTGAAGGGACCATTTCCGGGGAGGAGGGCATCACCCATGTGGGGCTGTATGTGGGCGGGAATCACATGCTGCACTGCGGCTCGCCCATCGGGTATGCGGACCTTACGGATTCCTACTGGCAAAATCACTTCTATGGCTACGGCAGACTGTACGAGTAAAGAAAGGAGAAAACATGGAGAAAAGCAAGCTGGAAAAATACCGTGAGGAACGCGCGCGGCATCTGGAGAAGATTGCGGACCTGCAAAAGCGGGTACGGACGCTGGACCAGCGCATCATGGAAAACGAAAGCATGGAGATTCGCGCCCTGATGCGCAGCGAGAACGTAACGCTGGAAGAGCTGACGGCGCTGGTGCGCAGGATGCAGCAGCAGCACCGTCAGCCGGTGGAAAATACCGCTCCGGCCCACGAAAAACCGCCGTACCAGCAGCCCGCCTACGCGGCTACCTTCCCGGACTGGAAGGGGGAAAACGAATGAGGAAACAGCGGACATTCACCCGCCTGATGGCGCTGCTTCTTCTGCTGCCGGTGCTTCTGACGGCGGCCTGTTCCTTTGCGGCTATGGCGCAAGGTGAGGTGATTCTGGAGGACCCGGCTTTGATCGGCGATCTGGAGGACGCCATGGCGGACCTGGTGATGGAGCCTGTTAAGCAGACAGAGGGTGAACCGGCTCCTACGCAAGAGACGGCTACAGAGCCGTCTGTGGAACCCTCGCAGGAACCGACCGCCGAGCCGTCCGCGCACCCCTCGCAGGAGCCGACCTCCGAGCCGTCCGCGCACCCCTCGCAGGAACCGACCGTCGAGCCGTCCGCCCAGCCCACGCAGGAGCCCACCACGGCTCCTGCGGCAAGCTATGAAATTGAAATGGAGGCTCCTTCCGGCTGGGATCTCAACCGCGCCGTAATGGAGATCACGGTCCGGGACCTGGGTGGCACGGGCTGGGCCGCCGTGCGCATCAGCGTGGGCGGAAAGACGCTCATAGACGGGCCGCTGCCCTCCGGCCACGTCTGGATCGACCTGCTGGAAAACAGCGAGGTAGAAGTCATTGTGACCGACCCCTATGGCGAGGCGCACCGCAAAAGCCTGCCGGTCAACTGCATTGACAACACCCGTCCCACCCTCAAGGCGAGCGTTAAGGGCGAATACCTGCATATCGAAGCCGCCGACGCGCAGTCCGGCGTGGCCGCGGTACAGGTCAACGGCACGTCCTACACGGAGCTGTCGGGCGGCACGCTGAGCATCCATCTCAAGCAATACGCGGACGCCTATGAGCAGCTGCTGGTACAGGCGGTGGACCGTGTGGGCAACGTGAGCAAGGCCATCGCGGTGGCCAACCCGTTCTTTCACGACACGCCCGCGACCGCAGCCCCCACCGCCGCGCCGACTGCCGCGCCCACGCGAAAGCCTGGGTCCTCCGGCAGCAGCTCCGGCAGCGGGTCCGGAAGCGGCTCCGGTGGAAGCCGCGCCACGCCCAAACCGACGGCAACGCCCCTTCCGACCGTGGCCCCAACCGTGACGGCGACGGTTCTGCCCACAATCCTGCCGGTGACCGGCACAGCGGGGATGCCCTTTACCCAGGCGGGCAACGCCTTTACCCGCGATCTGCTCTACGACCGTTACACCAACAAGCAGTTCATCGCCATCGAGACGCGCGGCGGCGATGTGTTCTACATGGTGATCGACTACGACAAGCCGCTGGATGAGGACGGGGAACAGTATGAAACCTACTTCCTCAACCTCGTGGACAGCCGGGACCTGCTGGATATCGTGGACGAAAGCCTGATCGAGCCGGAGATCGTCTACGTCACGCCGGAACCTACGGTTCCGGCTACGCCGCAGCCGGTTTCCGGGCAGGAGCCAAAGGACGCGGGAGCAGCGCCCCTGCTGGGGCTGGCCGGGCTGCTGGCCGTCGCGGGCGGCGGTGCGCTGGCGTATGTCAGGCTGAAAAAGTCCGGCAAGAACCGCAAACCGGCATATGATTATGCACTTGACGATGATGAGGACGAGGAACCGAGCGAATGACGTGGCATTGAAGCAGGCGGCATCCCATGATATAATCATACAAAAGGAGGCGCTGCCGATGGATACTGTTCAAACATCCGACGAGCGCACATGCGCGGAGCTGGAGCTTCTTCGCATGCTGGAGGAAGCGGAGGAGAATGTGCGTGCGGGCTGCATCGCACCCATGGAGAATACGTTTTCCGCTTTGCGGGATAGTCTGCTCCAGCGAAAACAACAATAACCAATTTGCCTTGCCTGCGCCCGTTCAGGGCGTTTTTTTGTGCAAACCAATAAAGAAAGGAGCGATTGATTGTCCAGAACCCGACGCCGTTTTTCCTTCCTGCCGTTAGCCGCGGCGCTGCTGCTGTTGGCGGGTATGGGGGCTATCCTGATGCCCGTTTTGCAGATGGACCGGGAGATTCGCAGGGATGTGGAGGAATATGCGCAGCTTCGGGAAGCGGCAAGCCTTCCCGCCGAAGCGCCTTCCCGGCCGCCCGATGCGGATGCCGAAGGGAACCCGCTTGCCTGCCGGGTCCAGCCATCTGCCGCGCCCCCTGACCGGTTTACCGGAGCGGACCTTGCGGCATGTCAGGCGCAGAACGGTGATTTTATCGCATGGCTGTCCATCCCCGGAACGCCCATCGACTATCCCGTTGTGCGTACCGGCGATTCGGATTATTACCTGAACCACACGTTTTCAGGCCGCAAGAGCTATCTGGGCACGCTTTTTTCCCTCGAAGGGACGGACTACGAAACGCCCGGACGCAATATCGGCATCTACGGCCACCATATCCGCAGCAGCGGCGAAGCCATGTTTTCGCCGCTGCTTTCGTATAAGGACCCGGAGTTCTGCGCCGCTCACGCCGTGATCTATCTGGATTCCCTGTATCACAGCGCAGCCTACCGCGTCTTTGCCGCCGTCAACCTGCGAAGCGGCGAGTGGGACCCCGCCACGGCCCGCTTTGCCGGGGACGAGGACTTTCTTGCCTTTGTCCGTCGGGCACGGGCGCAGGCGCTGTACGATACGGGCATTGAACCCGACGCGGAGGATGAAATTCTGACTCTTATCACCTGTGACCGAAGCTATAGCGACCCCGACGGGCGGCTGGTGGTCATGGCCGTCCGGGAATACTGAAGGAGGAATGAAAGATGAATCATAAACCACGCACAAGACTGGCCGCGATGCTTCTGGCCTGTCTCCTGCTGTGCCCTTCGCCGGGCAGGAGCGAAGCGGCGGTGCAGACAGACGTGCCGGTGCCGCAAGAAGCGGCGATACCGGCAGAAGAAACGCTGGAGTCGCAGGAAACCATGCAGGAGCCGGCTGCAACGCCGGTAGAGGAAGCGGCACAAGAAGTGAAGCCTACGGAAGCACCTGCACTTCCTACACAGGAACCCATGCCAGAGCCAACCGAGGCTCCACCAGAAACAGCGCTTCCAACGCAGCCTCCTGCACAAGCCCCGACCGAAGCACCGCAGCCCCCAACCGAGGAACCGACTTCCGTACCCGAAACAGAAGCGCCATCGCCCGCGCCTGAAACAGTGCCGTCACAAACAGGGGAACCCCTGCCGTTCTCCCTGCAAGACGCCATGGCCAAGCACGGTTACGCCTATGTGCTGGCCGCGGCCATCCCTCTGTACGCCGCGCAGGACCTCGCCGAACCCGCCTATTGCATGACGCAGGAAACGGCGGTGCTGCTGGTCCGTCGCCTTGCGCCCGAAGAAGGGTTTGCCGAAATCTGGCTGATCAATGAAAGCTATGAGCTTATCACGGCCTATACCGCCGTGGACGCGCTGCCCGAAGCCGCGCTGTCCGATCAGGAGGTTGCCGCGCTGGCCGGTGAACGTTCGTCAGCCACGATGGAGGACGAACGCCTCGTCTTTGTCGTGCCGGGATATGTGCCCGCGCAGGAAACCGTGCCTGAGCCGGGTGCAGCGGAGACTGTGACCCCCTCCGCAGAGCCGGAAGCCACCGAAACCACGTCTGTGCAGCCCGGTGCGTTTGTGCAGGTAAGCACCCAAACCAATGTCTATACCGGCATTGATTGGAGCGGCATGGATGCGGACAGTCTGTGGGCCGGATGCTTCACACAGGACGCAACCGTGCAGGTAGAAGAAACCCTCCAGGATGCCCTCGGCCGCTGGTGGTACCGGGTGCGCTACCTGTTCGGCGACGATTTTGACGACGGTACGCTCAAGTGGACGGAGCAGGGAACGCTCTGGGTGCTTGCGCAGGAAACCTGCGCCACCGGCGCGGCGGACCTCACCGTGACGGATTACGCCCTGCCCGTAAGCCCTTCCTCCCGGATGATGCGCATGTCCGCCAGCCCCATGCCCGGCTTTTCGCTCAAGACCATCAACGCGCCGGTGCCGTCGCTGTATGTGGGGCATGGCGGGCTGCATGGCAGCTCCGGCAAGGACAGCGCGTATTTGCAGATCGCCAAGGCCCCCGGCCATGGCACGGTGTATGCCACCCCACACTATCTGGACGGATACACGGTGTATTGCCTTGAGCATACGCTGCCCGGTCCCGGTGAGAACATCTCCGGCGGCGGCCAGCAGCCTACCGGCCCGTATGTTATCGTGGACATGGATTCGTACCGTACCAATCCCGGCTATTCCTCCATCATCTATCACGAAAGCACCCTGCACGCCATCGGCTGGGTGCTTCGTCATACCTACCCGTTCATGGTCATCGACGATGATGACCCGGACAATGAAACCTGGTCGCGCGTCGCCGGACAGTTCGCCATCCGGCAGGTCATCCGTGATCTGGAAGGGCCGCAATACGTCCGGGATTACTGGAACATGGACAACTTCTACCGCGCCAGCGGACAGGCTCCCGGCGTGTATCTGGAATACGCCCGCTGGCTGGCGGCCAACGGCATCGCCCGCGCGTCCATGACGGGGGCCATCTCCGTGAGCAACCAGTCCACCCGCTTTTCGGGCGGCTCCCTGACCGGCACCGTGACTCTTACCACGGACGCGGACCTCATTCGCGTCAGCCGGTCCTATGGGGCTTTGACCGGAAACACCGCCGGCCAGGATGAATCCTACTACTACCTCAACAGCGGGGACACGGTATCCATCACCGCGCCGGGGACCCACCTCAGCTTTGTGGCCGAATCGGTTTCGTCCGACGAGGAGGAGGCGAGCTTTCTGGTAGGCGTACCGGACGTGGCCATCCAGAAGGTGCTCATCCCGCAGTACGGCGCGCCCTACAAGCTCCAGTCCGTGACCGTCACCTTCGATATGCCCCTGGGCGCGGCAGCCGTCACCAAGACGTCCGCCTCCACCGGCGCGCCGCTGGCGGGCGCGGTGTTTGAGCTGGTCAGCGGAAACGCCGTCATTGCAACGCAGACCACCGGCGCGGACGGCGTGGCACGCTTTGAGAACCTCCAGCCGGGCGTGTACACCATCCGGGAAAAGAGCGCCCCGGAAGGGTATCTCGTATCCGTTCCGGGCGAGCAGAGCGTCACCGTCACGGCGGGCGGCACGGCTCATGCGAGCTTTGCCAACGCGGAGATCACGGGCAAGATCCGCATTGTGAAACGGGATAGCCTGACACGGGAGGCGCTGGCCGGAGCAGAGTTCACCGTCACCCGCTTGTCAGCTCCCGCAGGCGCAACCGGCGTGGGCGGCAGCGTGGTCATCGTCACGGATGCAAGCGGCGTTGCCGAAACCGGCTGGCTTCCTTGGGGCCGATACCGCATCGAGGAAACCACCGTGCCGCAGCACTATGTGGACGTTGGCTTTGAAACCGAAGTCGAGATTCGGGACAGTGGCAGGACCTGCGAGATTGAAGTGGAGAACGAGCCAACAAAGGGGTACATCCGCATCACCAAGACCGACCGCCTGAACGGCAACCCCATCGAGGGCGTGCGCTTTGATATTTACGAAAACGATGAGTATGGCTCGGCGCTGGTCGGCAGCATGGTAACGGATGAGAATGGTGTGGCCGTATCCGAACTGCTGCGCAAGGGGCGTTACATCGTTCGGGAGCACGGAGAAACGGCGGGGTATGTGTTTGAGGAGATTGCGCTGGACGCGGTGGTAAAGCCGGATGAAACCACCGACCTGTCCGTGACCAACCAGCCGGTGCGGGTCCGGTTGAAGCTGTACAAGCGCGACGCGGACGAATACGCCGGGAAGCCTGCGGATGCGCCCGGCACGCGCGGCGACGGCGAGCTGACGGGCGCGGTCTTCCGCGTGCTCGCGGCGCAGGACATTACCGACCGGCAGGGCAACGTGATCTATGAAAAGGGAGATGTGGTCGTTGATTCCCTGACCACGGCGGGTGAGGATGCTTCCGTAACCACGGATGCGCTCTGGCCGGGCGTGTATGAGATTGTGGAGCTTGCGCCGCCTGTGGGGTATCAGGCTGCCGTGGATTCTATCATTGTGGATGCGCGATCCGCGGCAGAACAGTCGCACGAAGCCGTTGTCATCTATGAAGGTGTTGTCACCAATGAAATCCGCTATGGCGCGCAGGCCATTGTCAAATTGCTCGGAGGCATGAGCGACGATCCCGACCCGGACCGCGTGGAGACGCCGGAGGCGGGAGCGGAGTTTCTCGTGTATCTTCGCAAGGCAGGGTCCTACGAGAACGCCCGCGCGTTTGAGCGTGACCTGCTGGTGACGGATGAAAACGGCTACGCGAAAACCAAAGCCCTGCCCTACGGCGTCTATGTGCTGGAGCAGATAAAGGGCGCGCCGGGGTATGAGCTCAAGGGCCCGATCCTCTTTGAGATCGACGGGACCGAGGATGTTCTCAACCCGCCGCCCCTGACGCTCTCCGACCGGCCCATCCGTTACCGCCTGCGCCTGATGAAGACGGACGGCGAAACAGGAAAGGCCATCACACTTTCCGGTGTCTCCTTCAAGCTCAGAGACGAGACGGGAGAGTTTGTTACCCAAACCGTCTCCTATCCCACCCGGCAGGAGACCGACACCTTTGTAACCGACGAAACCGGCAGTGTGACATTGCCCGAAACGCTCACCTGGGGTCTGTACTTCGTTGAGGAAGTCACAGCTCCGAAAGGCTATCTTATCCGCGAGGAGGTGCTGCCGGTGTTCGTAGGGCAGGACGGCGACGCGCCCGGAGAAACATACCAGATCGACGTGGAAGTCCCCAACGAGCCGGTCAAGGGGCGGATTCTGCTTGAAAAGAAGGGGCCGCGGCTCACCGGGTTCGAGGTGACGGCGGATGCTTACGGGAACGAGGCGCACCGCCCCGTATACGAAGAAAGCTATCTGGCGGGGGCGGTGTTTGAGCTTCGGGCGGCGGAAACCGTCACCGGCGGGGACGGCACGGTCTGGTTTGAACAGGGCGAGCTGGTGGAAACCCTCACCACCGCTTCGGATGGGCCGGCAGCCTCCGGGCTTCTGCCGCTGGGACGGTATGTGCTGGTGGAAATTCACGCGCCCGAAGGGTATGCGCTGGATGACACGCCGCATGAGGTCACGCTGGATGCTTCGGATGCCTACACCCCTGTGGTAGAAGTCCGCGCAGAGCTGACCAATGAATATCTGCCGGCTGAAATTACGCTGACCAAGTATAAGGAAACCATGCAAGCGATGGAAGATGAGCATGGCGTTCGTCAGACTGTCATTACCGTCCCCGGCGAGGGCTTTGTATTCGGTCTGTACAATGCCTCCGACATTCCCTATGACGGCGGCGTTCTCCCTGCCGGTACGCTGGTGGCCTCCGGCGCGACGGATGCGGACGGGCGGCTGGTATTTGCCGGGCAGTACCCGCACGGGGAGTACTATGTGAAGGAGCTGCAAGCGCCGGAAGGATGGAAATTGCCTGCCGGGACGTTTCCCGTTTCGATCCTGCCTGAGAAAGCGCAAGAGGACGCCGTCATCCGCGCCGGTCTGACGGTGCATAATGAGCTGATCTGCACACCCGTCACGATCACCAAGACCGACATCACCGGCGCGGCCCCGGTGCCTGGCGCGCTCATCGAGGTACGAAACAGCCGGGATGAGATCATCTATCATGCGCGCACGGATGAAAACGGCGAGCTGCCGGACATTCTCCTCATGCCCGGACAGTATGCCTTCCGTGAGGTGCTCGCACCGGACGGCTACGCGCTCAACGAGGCCGTATGCATCTTCGTGGTGGACGCACAGGGCCAGGTGAGCGGCGATACGGAGATTCGGGATGATTGGACGCGCTTTTCCCTGCGCAAGACCGACACAGGCGGCCGGGTACTTGCGGGCGTACAGTTTGCGCTGGTCGATGCGGACGGAAGCCAGATCATGACCGCCGAGACGGACGAAAACGGGCTGGCCTCGTTTGAAAGGATTCCTCACGGGCGCTACACCGTTGTGGAAACGCGGCCTCTGTCCGGCTATCTTCCCGCCGGAACGGTCGCGGAACTGACCGTAGACGGGCAGTACGTCAATCCCGACGCGCCGCTGGAGGTCGTCAATGTTCCCGCGGACACTCCCGACATCCAGACCGGAGTGGACCTGCCCTTCACACCCCT
>OLQT01002281.1_pt1 | contig 10575 bp, 11 predicted proteins | sample 1672651 | NCBI WGS metagenome assembly OLQT01 (sample SAMEA3136709, study PRJEB25190) | human gut metagenome | biome: human gut; feature: human-associated habitat; material: faeces | place: Austria | collected 2013 | reverse complement strand
CGACACGAGGATTTTCAGTCCTCTGCTCTACCAACTGAGCTATCTGGGCATTTGGATTTCCTGTTGGAAACCTTTGTTAATATAACATGAATTCACGAAAATTGCAACTGTTTTGTTGGAAATCGTGAAAAAATTGTGCTTTTGGGGGAATGGCGGTGTATTTTCGTTCGAGAATGTGGTAGTATAAAAGATATGCAAAGAGGAAGCAAGGAGAAGTATTAAAAAGATTATGAAAATTATTCTGACTGCGGTCAACGCAAAATATATTCATTCCAATCTCGCAGTTTACACGCTGCAGGCGAGCGCGGAGAAAGCCGGTGTGTTCCCGGAGATCCGTGAGTTTACGATCAACCAGTCAAAAGATTCCATGCTGCGGAGTCTGTTTCTGGCGCATGCGGATGTCGTCTGTGTGTCGTGTTATATCTGGAACATATCTATTGTGGAAGATTTGATTACAGAATATCACAAAATCAGCCCGGAAACGAAGATCTGGCTTGGTGGGCCGGAGGTGTCGTACCACGCGGAGGAGATGCTGGAGCAGTATCCGTTCCTTGACGGAATCATGAAGGGTGAGGGCGAAATTACCTTCCGTGAACTGGCAGTGTATTACCAGAATCAGGAGAACGGCACGGAGGGAAAAACGCTTGAAGAGATCCACGGCATTACATACCGTGATGCAGAAGGAGCCATCAAAAGCAACCCGTGGCGTCCGGTCATGGATCTGTCCGAGGTGGATTTTCCGTATGCGAATTTGAAAAAATTCGAGAACCGCATCATTTATTATGAGTCAAGCCGCGGTTGCCCGTTTTCATGCAGTTACTGTCTTTCTTCTATTGATAAGCGGCTTCGGTTCCGAAATCTGGATCTGGTCAAAAAGGAACTCGCCTTTTTCCTGGAACAGAAAGTACCGCAGGTCAAATTTGTGGACCGTACGTTCAACTGCAAGAAAGACCATGCAATGGCGGTCTGGAAATTCATTGCGGAGCATGACAACGGCGTGACGAATTTCCACTTTGAGATTGCCGCTGATCTGATTACTGAGGAGGAACTGAAACTCTTAAATACCCTGCGTCCGGGGCTGGTACAGCTTGAGATCGGCGTTCAGTCTACGAATCCGCAGACGATCGAGGCGATCCACCGGAAGATGGATTTTGGAAGAGTCACAGAGATTGTAAACCGGATTGCGAAGGGAAGAAACATCCATCAGCATCTCGACCTGATCGCGGGCCTGCCGTATGAGGATTATGACAGTTTCCGCCGTTCGTTTGCGGATGTCTATGCACTGCGTCCGCAGCAGTTACAGCTGGGATTTTTGAAAGTGCTGCGCGGTTCTTTCATGCATGAGCATACCGAGGAATATGACTGTCATTATCAGGAGCGCGAACCATATGAGGTACTGTACACGAAATGGCTGCCGTACGACGATGTGCTGAAGCTCAAAGACGTGGAGGAGATGGTGGAAGTCTACTACAACAGCGGCCAGTTCGTCCACACACTGCCGATGATCGAGCGTCTGTATGAGAACCCGTTCGATTTCTTCCAGGAGCTCGGCGATTTCTACCGGGCAAAGGGCTACAGTGAGGCGGCACATAACCGGATTCAGCGGTATGAAATTCTGCTCGAGTTTTTGCAGGACGAAAAACAGCAGGACGAAGCATTCTTCCGTCAGATGATGGTGCTCGATCTGTATGCGCGTGAAAATATGAAGACACGGCCGCGTTTTGCAAAAGATCCGTCCGAATGGAAAAACGAGTCGCGTGACTTTTATCAGAAAGAAGCCGAAACGAGAACACTTCTGCCATCGTATACGACATACGATTGGAAGCAGCTGCAGCGCATGACGCATGTGGAAGTTTTTGATTACGATGTGCTCGGAAACGGGGAAAAGGCGCGTATGGTACTCCTGTTTGATTATCAGAAGCGCGATCCGCTGACGGGAAATGCGGAGATGATCGACTGCAGTGAGCTTTTTTACGCTTGACATTTCAAAAGAACATGAGATACTAGAAAAGGTAATAAAAGATGAAAATACAAGATTTTGTAGTGCTCGATCTTGAGACAACGGGTCTTTCTGTAAAGGAAGACCAGATTCTGGAGATCGGTGCAGTAAAAGTGCAGGGCGGAGAGGTCACGGCATCGTATGAGACTTTCGTCAATCCGGGCAGAAAAGTGCCGGAGCGGATCACGGAACTCACCGGAATCCGGGATGAGATGATTGCGGATGCGCCCGATGTGGAGACTGCTGTCCGCGGCTTTCTGGATTTCTGCGGCGGCCTGCCGCTTCTGGGACACAATATTCTGTTCGATTACAGCTTCATCAAGCAGGCAGCGATAAATGCCCGTCTGGACTTTGAAAAAGAAGCGTGGGATACGTTGAAAATTGCACGGAAAGCCCTCCCGGATCTGGAGAGCAGAAGCCTTGAAGCACTCTGCGGCTACTATCAGATCCCGCGGGAACACGCACACCGTGCAATGGACGATGTGCTGGAAACGCTGGCACTGTTCCGAAAACTGGAAGAAGGATTTTCGGAAGATCACCCGGAATGGTTTGCCGCAGCGCCTCTGAAGGCCAAAATGAAACGCGAGGTTCCGGCGACGGAGGCACAGAAAAAATATCTGGCGGATCTGATCCGGTACCATGAGCTGGATCTCGAACCGGAGTGGGGAGCACTCACAAAAAGCCGTGCATCCCGCATGATCGATCAGATTATTCTGGCACATGGAAGAATGGAAAAACGACAGAGAACTGAGAAAAAATAGAAGAGAAAAAGAAAGGATGGAACGATGAGTAATAAAGTCAATCGAAAAGCCCCGACAGAGGCACAGAAAAAGAAGAAAGATCCGCTGGCAAAGAAGAGAAATGCAGCAAAGATGCTGGCATTGATTCTTGCAGTGGTTATGGTGCTTGGTATGGTTCTTCCAGCACTTTTATGGCTGGTATAAAGAGATTCTGTAAAAGACAGATTGAAATGGGAAACGGATCAAGAAGAGGCACAGTATGAAAAACAGCAGAAAAATGAGAGGCCTGCTGGTGATGCTTATCGCATTCGCATTCTGCTTTCTGGCAGAACCAGTCAAAGCGGATGACCGGACAGCGCTGGACGGAATCTATGTAGAAGACATTTCCGTCGGCGGTATGACCGAAGAGCAGATCACACAGGCAGTAAACGACAAAATTGAACAGTTAAAACCCTCGGTTATCAATCTGTCTGCAGGAGAGCAGAATGCACAGGTGACAGCAGGGGATCTCGGACTTTCCTGCGCCAACCCGGAGGTGGCAAGAGAAGCCGTCACAATCGGGCAGGAAGGCAATGTACTGAAGCGGTTCCTGACACAGAACCGGCTCAAAAATGGAGAGACGGTGACGTTTTCCCTGAAATATACAGTCGATGGCGAGGCAGCGCGTCAGGCGGTAGAAAACAACACGGCCGTGCTGAACCGCGAGGCAACAGATGCAACGCTGACCCGCGAAAACGGCGAATTTATCGTCAATCCGGGCCAGACCGGATGCAGCGTCAACGTGGATGAGTCCACGGCGAAGGTTGTCAATTACCTGACGACAAGCTGGCGGGGCGGCATCGGCGGCGTAGAACTGGTAACAGAAGAAACACCGGCAGGCGGCAATCCGGAGCAGCTTGCGCTTGTCAAAGATCTGCTCGGCGAGGGTACGACGGAGTATGGCAACGGTACGAGCGGCAGAAAACAGAATGTCGCAGTCGGCGCAGAGAAGATTAACGGAACGCTGGTACAGCCGGGCGAGGAATTTTCCGTAGAGGCGGTCGTTGTGCCGTTTGATGCGGAAAATGGTTATGCACTGGCGGCATCGTATGAGATGGGCAAGGTCGTCGATTCGTACGGCGGCGGTATCTGCCAGGTTTCCACAACGCTCTATGTTGCTGTCTTAAAAGCAGAGCTTGAGGTGACGGAGCGGTACAGCCATTCCATGATTGTCCACTATGTGGATCCGTCGATGGATGCGGCGATTGCAGAGGGATTGAAAGACCTGAAATTCATCAACAATACGGATGCGCCGATTTATATTGAGGCGAGCGCGGACGGAAGCACCCTGCATTTTGCCATCTACGGCCATGAGACGAGAGATCCGAACCGCACGGTCCGCTATGAGAGTGAGACGACAAGCACGGAGGATCCGACGCCGAGCCTGACGGAAGATGCGAATGCATCGTTTGGAACAATTGAACAGACATCGTACGGCTATCAGGGTTCGACGGCGCGGCTGTGGAAGATTGTGAATGACAATGGAAATGAGACGAAGGAGCAGGTGAATTCCAGCACTTACCGCATGACATCGGATGTCTATACCGTGGGAACAAAGACGGACAATGCAGCGGCGCGTGCGGAAATGCAGGCGGCGATTGCGGCAAATGATCTTGCAAAAGCAAAGGAAGTTGCAGCGAAATACAGCCAGAGCAGTTCGTCATCGAGTTCTTCGGAGAAGAAGGAAGACAGCAGCGATGATTCGGATTCGGATGGTACGGAAAAGACGGACGACAGCAGCGATACAGAGAAAACGGAGGACGATGAGGACTAGGCGTTTTCTGGTTAAAATTCGCTGGGAACCAGTGAACTGTAACATTTTCCGTGAAAAATGGGAAAGCAGAGGGAAAAGGAGTACGGATTCTGTCTGCTTTTTCGTTTGAAACAGGAAGTTCGAGGAGGACAAGGGATGCGAAAGGGTAAATTACAGCAGAGCGTGCTGGTGCGCTCGGTGTTTAAGATGCTGGGGCAGAAAAGAGAGGACGCAGCAGGGCCGGCGGTCGGACGCGGGGTATCGGCACTTGCAGGAGAAAAGGAGACGCAGGTGTTTTCGTGTGCGCCGGTGCTGGTGAAGGATCCGGAGGACGCGGTGCTCGCGGTCTGCCGGGTGTGCAACAGTGTGGCCGCGGCGGGGGCATCGGCAAAAGGAGTGCTGGTGTCGCTGATGCTGCCGGAGGCGATGGAAGAAAAGGATTTAAAGGAGCTGATGCGGGCGGTTGACGGTGCGTGTGTGCGGTATGGAACTGCGGTGATCGGCGGGCATACGGAGGTGACGGACGGGGTTTTGTATCCGGTGCTTACCGTGACGGCGGCAGGCGGGACAACGCGTGCGGGGCTGTTTGATCCGTCGTGTGTGACAGCGGATTTGGATCTTGTCGTGACGAAGGGGATTGCGCTTGGCGCGGTGTCTTATCTGGCAAAGACAAGAAGGGATGAGCTTCTGACGAGATTTTCTCCGGGATTTATCCATGGGGCGGCGGATTTTTCGGAGGATTACTCTGTCTGCCGTGAGGCGGAGATTGCGATCGGGCACGGTGTGGCTGCGATGCAGGATCTCTCGGAGGGCGGGATTTTCGGGGCGCTCTGGGAGATAGCGGACGGCGCGGGTATCGGGCTTGATGTGGCGCTGAAGAGGATTCCGATCCAGCAGGAGACGGTGGAGATCTGTGAGTTTTTCGGGGTGAATCCGTATCAGATGCTTTCGACGGGGGCGCTGCTGATTGCAGCGGCGGACGGCGAGGGGCTGGTGCAGAAAATGGCACTCGAAGGGATTCCATCGGCGGTGATTGGGCGGACGACATCCGGGAAGGAGAGGATTCTCCGGAACGGGGAAGAGGTCCGGTATCTGGATAAGCCGCAGATGGATGAGATGTACCGGGTTGGCAGATAAGGCTTAAATATACGACAGGAGTGATTGGTAAAATGGCACATTTGAATATTGTTCTTCATGAGCCGGAGATTCCAGCAAATACAGGTAATATCGGACGGACGTGTGTGGCGACGGGGACGAGGCTGCATCTGATTAAGCCGCTGGGGTTTGATATTTCGGACAAGGCGGTCAGGCGCGCGGGGCTGGATTACTGGCCGAAGCTGGATGTGACAGTGTATGAGAGTTACGAGGATTTTCTGGAGAAAAATCCGGGGGCGAAGATTTACTATGCGACGACGAAGGGGCCGCAGACGTATGTGGATGTGCAGTATGAAGAGGACTGCTTTATCATGTTCGGAAAGGAAAGCGCGGGGATTCCGGAGGATATTCTGTACGATAATCAGGAGACGGCGGTGCGGATTCCGATGATTAATGATATTCGGTCGCTGAACCTTTCAAATTCCGTGGCGATCGTACTGTACGAGGCACTGCGGCAGAATAGCTTTGACCATATGCAGCTCGCGGGGCATTTGCGGACGCATGAGTGGAGGTAGACGGACGGGACTCTGGTGATCGTAGACGGAGCTGCATTCTTTTTATAAGGAAGAAGTTAAGATCATTTCCAATTCGGCAAAGACCTGCTCTGCGTAAAGCTGTTTGATTTCGTGGCGGGTCATGCCGGAGACGTTGGTCTGGGAGGGGAAGGTGTGGGCTTGGGCTTTGTATAAAACACAGAAGTAGACGACGCCCTGTACGCTGTCAGCGTTGTTGGGGTCGAGATTTCCGGTTGTGCCGGTGATTCCGATGGCGATGGCGGTGTGCAGGTTTTCTTGTACTGTGCGGGCCATGGCTTCGGCGCATTCGGGGGAGTAGACGCCGTGGATTTCGATGACGGAAGGGTCGACGCCGACGAGGACTTTGGTTTCGTTCAGATACGTGACGTAGCCGCCGGGGAAAATGGCGGAGGCGCCTTCGGTGTCGGTGATCAGGGAGGCGATCAGGCCGGAAGTGCAGCTTTCCATGGTGGAAATGGTGGTGTGGGATGCAATGAGCTGTTTGATGATGGAATCAATGGTGTTTGGGTTCATAGTGAAAATTACCTCCAGAGTTAGTTTGATATGTCTGGCAAAAAAGCCCCTCGGCGGAGGGGCTTATTTTGGTGCTTCGCCTTTGGCGAGTGTAAAGATAAATTCGGTACCAACGCCCTCTGTACTGATGACATTGATATTCTGGTTATGCGCAGTGATGATCTCTTTGACGATCGAAAGCCCAAGTCCCGTTCCTTTGCGGTCCTTGCCGCGGGAGGCGTCGAGCTTGTAGAAGCGCTCCCAGATTTTCGTGATGCTTGCCTTTGGAATGCCGCAGCCGGTGTCCTTGACGGAGACGAAGACTTTACCGTGCTTCTCCGTTGTCTCAACTGTGATGGTGGAATCGTTGTTGCTGAATTTGATTGCATTATCAATGAGATTGTACAGCACCTGCTGGATTTTTCCCATATCGGCGCAGACGTATAAGGTGCGCGATGCGAGGATCAGTGAAATGGAAATCCGCTTTTTTGTGCAGGTTCCCTCAAACGAAGCGGCGGTATCCTTGATGACGGCGTTGATGTCAAACGAGGTCAGATCAAGCATATTCCCTTTATCGTCGATGTCGTTCAGCGTCAGCAGGCTCTGCGTCAGCTTGTGCAGCCGTTCTGTCTCAAACAGAACGATTTTCAGATATTTTTCCTGCATTTCCGGCGGAATCGTTCCGTCTAGGATTGCCTCCACGTAGCCTTTGATCGAGGTCAGCGGTGAGCGGAAGTCGTGAGAGACGTTCGCCACAAATTTCCGCTGGTATTCGCCGGTCTTGTTCAGCTCGCCGGACATGTAGTTCAGCGTGGAAGCGAGATACCCCATCTCATCGTGAGATTTAACATCAATTTTGTGGGTCAGGTTGCCGGAGGCATACTCCTTTGCACCGTTGATGATCTTTTTCAGCGCTTCCTGCAACTTCATGCGCACATCCTCGGGCATGCGCGTGGGCTTGCTGGCCAGCCGGTACACGACGAGGGAGAAAAAGATCAGAATCACAAACGAGAGTCCGAACACGAGCAGGAACAGAAAATCAATCCGTGCCAGCAGACTTTCCCTCTGCTGATAGACGTCCTGCAGCGGAAGGTGGATGGCGACATAGCCATTGATCCGGAAATCGGAGGTGACGGGAACCATGACGCTCAGCATCTTGTCTTCGAAATAGCCGAAAAACGTTCCCGTGCTGTAATACTCGCTGCCGAGCGCAACTGGATCAAAACCGTCGATGATCTCCGGGTTTTCCTCATCGAGTGCAGCTGCCGTGTTCAGCAGAATTTCCCCGTCTGCGCTGATGAGCCAGATCTGGGAATTGTGATAGGAAGCCAGTGCACTGAGCGAATTGTAAAGATCCGTCAGGGAACGCTCACTGTGGTAATAAAGGTCGCCCTGTTTGGAAGCGATCTGCGTGGCCTCCCGGTACAGACTGGTGCTCGCGCTGGAGACCAGACTGTCCTCCACCATGCGGGAGCCGACCGTTGAGATCAGCGTAAAGCCGGCAATGGCGAGAATGACATAAATGACAATTAATTTCCGGTAAAGCGTGCGTCGCATTATTTTTTAACCTCAAACTTGTAACCGATGCCCCAGACCGTCGTGATGGCCCAGGAGGCATGGTCCTTGATTTTTTCGCGGAGACGTTTGATATGAACGTCTACCGTGCGGGTATCGCCGATGTACTCATAGCCCCAGATATGGTCGAGGAGCTGTTCCCGCGTAAAGACCTGGTTTGGTGAGGAAGCAAGGAAGTAGAGAAGCTCCAGTTCCTTCGGCGGCATATCGACGGTGCGGCCCTGGTAAATGACGGAATAGTTCGTCTGGTTGATGATAAGATCCGGGTACTCGACACATTTTCCTGCGGTCGCGGACACCGGGATCGTGCGTGATGGCTGAAATCTCCGCAGCACTGCTTTCACACGGGCAACGAGCTCCTTGGAATCAAATGGTTTGATGATGTAGTCATCCGCGCCGATGTTCAGGCCCAGAACCTTGTCGCTGCTCTCGCTCTTGGCCGTGAGCAGGATGATGGGCACGTTGCTCTTTTCGCGCAGCTTCGCCGTCGCGGCGATGCCGTCGAGCTGGGGCATCATGATGTCCATCAGGATCAGATGGATGTCGTTCTTCTCCACGACCTCCAGCGCCTCGCGCCCGTTGCTCGCCTCAAACAGGCAGTAGTCCCCGCCGGAGAGATAGATCTTGAGCGCGTTGACAATGTCCTGTTCGTCGTCACAAATCAGAATGTTGTACATTTTCTCACCTCATGTTGGTCATTGTATCAGCCGTTTTCAAACAAAAACAGCGATTGTTTCTTAATTCTTACTTAATATCCTCTCAAAAAAGGCCGAAAGGGGCTTCCTTTCGGCCTTTCTCGGTTGTTTTCTTATCTTTTTCGGTCAATTTTGCGATAAAGGCGGAGCGCTCTCTCCGCCGCGACGCCCGCGGCGTGCGTAAGGCTGCGCGCGTTGTAATGAAGCTCTGCAAAGCAGAACGCGGACTTCCCCGCCGCCGCGAGGCACAGAGACTTTTCTTCTTTTTTCCGCCGGCTGTACCAGATCGACATAGTTCTCCTCCTCACAAATCACACCCGTCGAGCGCAGCAAGGCCGAAGCGCGCGGCGAGGCTGATCTTCGCGCGCTCGTCGTCCGAGGATGCAACATCGAATTTCGTGCGCAGCTCACGCAGGAACAGGCCGCGCAGCGAATCCTCCTGCGCTCGCGCCCAGACGTCCTCGCCAATGCGCGTCTCATCGCGCAGCTCCAAGTGGAAGAAGTCGGGCGCAAACTGCTCTTCGATCGACTTGAGATCAAGCCCGCGCTCATCCGTCTCTCCGGTGAAAATAATGCGGTAAATATCGCGCACAGTCGCATCCGGCAGGGCCGCGCGCAGCGCGTCCTCTGCCGATCTTCCCGTCACATCGACGTTCAGGACCTCATACCGTCTGCGCGCGAACGGCACAAACGAAAGTTCGGCCTTCCCGCGCTCCACCGTGCCCGTAAGGATGCCCTTTTCGCCCAGCTCGTCGAAACCGCGGCCCTCCGGGCAGCCGGAGTAGGCGTAGGTCGTCTGCCCTTCGCGCAGGAAACCGCCGAACTGGTGTGTGTGGCCGAGCGCAAGATAGTCGATCCCGCTCTCCTTGATCTGCTCTTTCGTGAGGGGATCGTAGCGCGATTCCGTGGCGGAGATATCACCGTGCAGCACCATCAGATGGATGAAATCGTCCTCCGGTGCGCGGAAGCCCGCAAGCAGGCTCTCATCCTGCACCGGCGCGGTAAACGCCGCTCCGTACACGGCGCACTGAAGCTCCGGAAGCTCCACGCGCTCGACCGTCTTCGACGTGAAGACGTGCACGTTCTCCGGCCAGGAAAGTGTCGCGTAGGGCGACTTCGCGCTGTACGGGTCGTGGTTGCCGGGGGCGATGAACACTCGCGCCTGCATTGCGCCCAGCGCCTCAGAGAGCGCTTCCAGCGTCTCGCGATAGGTCGTGTCGCTGTCGAACAGGTCGCCCGCGAGCAGCACGAGATCGACGCCGTTCTGATTCACGTAATTGCAAAGCCGCGTCAGCAGCTCGCGGCTCTCGCGGCGGCGCTGGCGCGCCTGCTCGGCGCTCAGCGCGCCGAACGCGCTGTCCAAATGGAAGTCCGCCGCGTGGACGATCTTCACGCTCATGTGTTCTCTCCTCTCATGCCTGCGGGGCGGGCGCTTTCTCCTTGCACACGTCGACCCAGGCGACAAAGTTTGAGGAATACTTCTCAAGCTCGTCGCAGGTCATCTCGATGGCGCTGTTCGCGCTGCCCGCCGCGGGGAAAACCGTGTCGAAGCGTTTGAGCGATACATCGAGATAGGTCTTCACATTCTCCG
>OLQT01002280.1_pt1 | contig 10577 bp, 11 predicted proteins | sample 1672651 | NCBI WGS metagenome assembly OLQT01 (sample SAMEA3136709, study PRJEB25190) | human gut metagenome | biome: human gut; feature: human-associated habitat; material: faeces | place: Austria | collected 2013 | reverse complement strand
CGTACATCTACACAGAGAGAAATGGTATCTATATCATCGATCTTCAGCAGTCTGTAGGAATGGTTGACGATGCTTACAATGCAGTAGCAGATATCGTTGCCAACGGTGGACACATCCTTTTCGTAGGAACTAAGAAACAGGCTCAGGATGCTATCCGTACAGAGGCAGAGCGTTGTGGAGAGTTCTTCGTAAATGAGAGATGGCTTGGTGGTATGCTTACAAACTTCAAGACAATCCAGAGCCGTATCGCAAGACTGAAAGAGATCGAGACAATGGAAGCTGACGGAACATTCGACGTACTTCCTAAGAAAGAAGTTATCGAGCTTCGCAAAGAGCTTGTTAAGCTTCAGAAGAACCTTGGCGGAATCAAAGAGATGAAGAGAATCCCGGATGCTATCTTTATCGTAGATCCTAAGAAAGAGAGAATCTGCGTACAGGAGGCTCATACACTTGGAATCCCGCTTATCGGTATCTGCGATACTAACTGTGATCCGGAAGAGCTTGACTATGTGATCCCGGGAAATGACGATGCTATCCGTGCAGTAAAACTCATCGTTTCCAAGATGGCTGACGCTGTTATCGAGGCTAAGCAGGGAACTGCTGAGGCAGATGGCGAGATCGAGGCTGAGTCTGAGGAGTTTGCAGCTACAGAGGAATAATTCGTATAAACAGAATATTTCAGGAGGAAACGAACAATGGCTATTACAGCAGCACAGGTAAAAGAGTTAAGAGAGATGACCGGCGCCGGAATGATGGATTGTAAGAAAGCTCTTACATCTACAGATGGTGATATGGATAAAGCAGTTGAGTTCCTGCGTGAGAAGGGTCTTGCTACAGCACAGAAGAAAGCAAGCCGTATCGCAGCAGAGGGTCTTTGCAAAACTCTGGTAACAGAGGATGGAAAGAAAGCAGTCGTTGTTGAGGTTAATGCTGAGACAGACTTCGTTGCAAAGAACGAGAAGTTCCAGGGCTATGTTGCAGATGTTGCAGCACAGGCACTTAACACAACAGCAGCTGATATCGATGCTTTCCTTGCTGAGGCATGGGCACTTGATACAACCAAGACTGTAAAAGAGGCTCTTGCAGCTCAGATCGCAGTAATCGGCGAGAACATGAACATCCGTAGATTTGCTCAGGTTGAGGAGCAGAACGGATTCATCGCTTCCTACACTCATATGGGTGGAAAGATCGGCGTTCTTGTAGACGTTGAGACAGATGTTGTTAACGATGCAGTTAAAGAAATGGCTAGAAACGTAGCAATGCAGATCGCAGCTCTGAAACCGCAGTACACAAGCGACAGCGAAGTAAGTGCTGAGTACATCGAGCATGAAAAAGAAATCCTTCTTGCTCAGATTCAGAACGATCCTAAGGAATCCCAGAAACCGGAAAAGGTTATCCAGGGTATGATCACTGGACGTATCAAGAAAGAACTCAAAGAAATCTGCCTTCTTGACCAGGTATACGTTAAAGCAGAAGACGGAAAACAGTCCGTTGGTAAATACGTAGAAGAAGTTGCAAAAGCAAACGGCGCTAAGATCACAATCAAAGGTTTCGTTCGTTACGAGACAGGTGATGGTATCGAAAAACGTCAGGATGACTTTGCAGCAGAAGTTGCAGCTCAGGCTGGAATGTAATCACTGATCTGATTTAAATCAGAATATTTCAATCCCCCGAAATTCGGAAACACTTTACAAGAGTGTCGATTTCGGGGGATTTTTTACGTAACTTATAAAAGATTCACAGAATCGGGTGCAGGTTCTGAATTTTCAGGAGGAGTCTGTAAGGATGTGTAGTGCTGCAGGACTTCAGAAGCAGTCATAGATTCCAGTTTATGAAGAAATCCATATTTCACCGGGTGCTTATCTCAAAGAATACCGCCTGCAGATGGCGTGTACGATGCTTAGAAATACATCTGAGACGATCACGACTGTTTTGCAGAACTGTGGTTTCCATTCTGTCAGCTATTTCGGTAAAGTTTTCCGCAGCCAGATGGGGTGTACGCCATATGAATTTAAAAATAAGATCGGGGGAGGAAAATACAATGAATTATAAAAGTGTAAAAATATCAGAAGATGCGAGGATCGCGAAGCAGTCCGTGATCACAGGAGATGTGATGATCGGACGTGACAGCTGTGTGTTTTATTTTGCTGTGATCCGTGGGGATGAAGCTCCAGTGGTGATTGGAGAAGAATCAAATATCCAGGAAAACTGTACGGTTCATGTGAGCCGTAACATGCCGGTTCGTATCGGAAATAATGTTACAGTGGGGCACAATGCAGTGATCCATGGCTGCACGATCGGGGACAGGACACTGATTGGAATGGGTGCAGTGATCCTTGACGGTGCAAAGATTGGAAATGACTGTATTATAGGAGCAGGAAGTCTTGTGACAAAGAATACTGTGATACCAGATGGTTCCCTTGTGATGGGAAGCCCGGCAAAAATCAGACGGAATCTTACCTGGGAAGAAAAACTTGGGATTCTCGAGAACAGCAAAGAGTATGTGAATGTATCCAGAGAGATGCAGAAACAGGGTGTGCTGTAAGCCCGACTGCTGAAGAAATCCAAAAACCAGTAGAATAAAACAGATGGAGAAAACAAATGCAATATATAATAAGAAAAGCAACAGAACAGGATCTTACGAGAGCACGGGAGATATATGGAATTGCACGAAATTTCATGAGAGACAATGGTAATCTTACACAGTGGGGCGAAGGAGATGAACCGGAAAATCTGACGGAAGATGATATCCGACAGGGAAATTTATATGCACTGACAGACAATGCCGGGGAGATTCATGCAGTATTTGTATTCATGATAGGAGAAGACTCGACATATCTGAAGATTGAACAAGGAAACTGGATATCAGCTGAGCCATATGGTGTCGTACACAGAGTGGCAAGTGACGGAAGCGTTCATGGTGTTCTGGGACGGATCATGGATTACTGCAAAGGACAGATGCCGCATCTCAGGATAGACACACATGAGGACAATAAAGTAATGCAGCATGTGATTGAAAAATGTGGATTTGTACGATGCGGAATCATTTATGTGTCGGATGGAACACCACGAATTGCATATGAATGCAGATAAGGGGAAGAGGTTACTATTCAACTGTAACGGGAAGCAGACATGACCGCTTTGTTTTTGTATAAAAACTTGCATTCTCTTAATGGAAGGAAGATAATGACATAGTCGGCAGGAATGTCGGCTTTTGAAAATTTATCTTGGGAGTTGAGGAAAAATGGAACAGCAACAGCATATGTTCACGAACCGCATGATCAGGAATCTTCTCATTCCGGTTGTGCTGGAACAGTTGTTGAATTCGATCATGGGAACTGCGGATACCATGATGGTAAGCAATGTCGGTTCGGCGGCAATCTCAGCAGTATCGCTGGTAGACTCGATCAATGTGCTCGTCATTCAGGCATTTTCCGCACTGGCGGCAGGCGGCGCGATCGTCTGTGCACAGTATATCGGGCAGAGAAACAAAGAAAAAGCAAACGAATCTGCAAGACAGGTGTTGTTTATCATAACAGCTATTTCGGCAGCAGTAAGTCTGATTTGTCTTGTTTTCCAGAAACCACTTCTCAGGCTGATCTTTGGTTCAGTAGAAGCAGAAGTTATGAGAGCATCGGAAACTTATTTCTTTTACACGGCTCTGTCATTTCCGTTTATTGCAGCTTATGATTCGGCAGCATCTATTTTTCGGGCGCAGGATAATACAAAGGGACCGATGCTTATCTCCATGATCTCAAATGTGATGAACATTGCCGGAAATGCGGTTATGATCTGGGGCTTTCATATGGGAGTGGCGGGAGCGGCACTCTCTACACTGATCTCCCGTGTCTTCTGTGCAGTCGTAGTACTGATCCAGCTCAGAAAAGACCGTCAGGAGATCGTAGTGCGTGATTATATCAGAATCCGTCCGAACTGGTCTATGATAAAACGTATCCTTGGAATAGGAATTCCATCCGGTGTGGAAAACAGTATGTTTCAGCTTGGAAAGCTGGCAATCCAGTCTACAGTTTCTACGCTGGGAACAGCGGCGATCGCAGCACAGGCAATGACAAATATCCTGGAAAATCTAAATGGTATTGCAGCAATCGGAGTCGGAGTTGGTCTGATGACGATTGTCGGACAATGTCTTGGTGCAGGAAGACAGGATGAAGCAGTCTATTACATAAAAAAACTCTGCGTGATCGCAGAAGTTATTATCATCATAAGCTGTCTTGGCGTATTTGCACTGACAAAACCAGTCACAATCCTTGGCGGTATGGAAAAAGAAAGTGCAGATATGTGTTTTCATATGGTGATGTGGATCACAATTGTAAAGCCGCTTGTCTGGATCATGGCATTCATACCTGGATATGGACTTCGAGCTGCCGGTGATGTGAAATTTTCCATGATCGTTTCCTGCTGTACGATGTGGGCGTGTAGATTCTGTCTCTGTGTATTTCTGATCAGAGTTATGGGATTCGGACCGATGGGTGTCTGGATCGGTATGTTTGCAGACTGGACACTTCGTGGAATTATTTTTACATGGAGATTTCACAGCCGGAAATGGTTGCAGCATAAAGTCATCTAAATATACATTTTCTATTCACGTATTTTGTGGTAAAATAGAGAAAAACTGAATAGTTATACATAGAAAGGAATTATTATTATGGAAAAGGGAACAATTTTTAAATTTCATAATGACCTTGATACCGATCAGATCATTGCATCCCAGTATCTGCTTCTGCCGAATCTGGATGAAATGAAGGGCCACACATTTGAATCACTGGATCCGGATTTTTCCAAAAAGGTTAAACCGGGAGATTTTGTAGTTGGAGGAGAGAACTTCGGATGCGGATCCTCCAGAGAGCAGGCACCGGAGATCATCAAGGCACTGGGTGTGCAGTGTGTCATTGCGAAATCTTTTGCCCGGATCTTTTTCCGCAACTCCATTAACAACGGCCTTCTTCTTATTGAGCAACCGGATCTTCATGACAATGTAAAAGAGGGAGATCAGGTTACGGTAGTAATGAATGAGCATGTAGAGCACAATGGAAAACAGTACCCGATCGCTTCTCTTCCGGAGAATCTGATGGATATCATCCAGGCTGGCGGACTGGTAAAAGCCATGCGTAAGCTGAACGGCCTGGACTAAAAAACGGAGAGGAGAGAAATAATGGGCGAGACGATCATTGAAAAAATTATCAGACATAATACAGGCAAGGCAGTAAAGCCTGGTGATATCGTGACGGTCAATGTGGACAGAGTGATGATCCATGATATCTTTATTCCGTTTGTAGCGGAAAAATTTGAGGAGATGGGCTTTCAGAAGCTGTGGGATCCGGACAAGGTTGTTCTGATCTATGACCATCTTGTACCGGCAAGTCAGCAGGATGATACCAGACATTTCCATGTGGGAGATGCTTTTGCAGCTAAATATGGCATGAAAAACGTACACAGAAGTGACGGTATCTGTCATCAGCTTATGACTGAGGCAGGTTATGTTAAACCCGGTAATATTGTATTTGGCACAGACAGCCATACCACGACTTATGGATGTGTCGGTGCGTTTTCTTCCGGCATCGGTTACACAGAGATGGCCAGCATCCTGGGAACAGGAACCATGTGGATCAAGGTTCCGGAAACCATAAAGGTTGTGATCGACGGAGAACTTCCGGAGAATGTCATGTCCAAGGATATTATCCTCCGCCTGATCGGTGACCTTCGTGCAGATGGAGCTACTTACCGTGCTTTGGAATTTTCCGGAAGCACCATTGAAAATATGTCTGTGGCAAGCCGTATGACTATGGCGAATATGGCAATTGAGGCCGGTGCGAAATGTGCACTTTTCACACCGGATGAGAAGACAGCTGCTTACTGCAACGTAGAGCTTGATGATTATCAGAAGAGTCTTGTGGGAGATGAGGATGCTGTCTACATGAAGACCATAACTTATAAAGCAGAGGATTTTGTGCCGGTAATGGCATGTCCGTCTCAGGTGGACAAGATCCGTGATGTCAGTGAGCTTCAGGGTGAGACCATCGACCAGGTATTCATCGGTTCCTGTACCAACGGACGTCTGGAGGATCTTATGGCGGCAGCAGAGGTGCTGAAGGGCAAAAAGGTTGCAGACTTTGTAAAGTTGATCGTGACTCCTGCCAGCCGCAAAATTTACCGTCAGGCTATTGAGCTTGGCATTCTGGATACTCTTGCGGAAGCAGGGGCTGTCATTACACATCCGGGCTGCGGACTTTGCTGCGGAAGGACCGGCGGAATCCTGACAGACGGTGAAAAGGTCGTGGCAACCAACAATCGTAATTTCCTGGGACGTATGGGAACTTCCAAGGTTCAGATCTATCTGGCATCTCCGAAAACAGCAGCAGCCTGTGCCGTTGCAGGCAAGATCGTAATGCCGGAATAAGAAGCAGAAGATCCCTGGAGAAATATTGCCGGAAGAAACAGATAAAGAAACGTATGAGAAAGACAGATTTTCGCAGAGGCGTCAGTCTGTCTTTTTTACCGGATCAGAAGGATCCGGGATAAGTCATTTTTACAGAAAATGGGATTTATTGTATTATAATAACAGCCAGTGTGACAACATAACATATATTACATAAGACTCGAGGGATAAGGGTATGGAGAAAAGATCAACCATCAGTAAAAAGACACTGAAGATCATACTTGGGATCTGCATTGGCGTAACGATTCTGGCAGTGGCAGGGTTATTTGTCTATACATACTTGGCAGATCACAATACGCTGGGACGGAAGATTTCCATATGGGGAGTGGATGTTTCCGGACTGGATGCAAAACAGGCAGAAGAAAAGATCGCTACGGAATTTGCAGATCGTCCGGTATCCTTTCAGGAAAATGATCAGGAAGTTTACAGTACTACTTTGAAAGAGCTGGGCTACAGTCTCAATGAAGAAGCCCTTTTGAGTAAGCTTACAGAAATTCAGAAACAGCGGGAAGAGAGCCGGAAGCTTTTTCCAAAGGAAGAAAATATAGAACCGGAATGTCAGATCGAGGAAGATGAGGAGCAGGAAAAGCAGGCTCTCGATCTTTCAAATTTCGGTACGGAAGAAAGAAAAGCTTCTGTTGATGCAGCCATTCAGTACGATAAGGAGAAAAAAGAATTCACCCTTGTGAAACAGGTACAGGGGACGGAAATCGATCCGGATAAGCTGGAGACTACCGTGGACACAAATCTGAACGCAGCATTTGATACGGCTCTGCTTGGGGATACCATCACAGTACCGATCAACAAGCATGTGTATGTAAGCCCGACGGTCACTGTAACAGAGGATATGAAAAATAAGATTACAGACCTGAACAGCCAGCTGAAGAAATACCGCAGCAGTACAGTAACTTATACATTCGGAAGTGAAACGGCTGTTCTGGATTCCGATACGATCACATCCTGGCTGAAGGCTGAGGGGGAGACGCTGACTTTAGATGAAGAAGCCATTAAAGCCTACATCAGTGAGCTTGCCAACAAATACAATACCATTTATGTTCCCCGCACCTTTCATACATCTGCGGGAACGGATGTGACCATTGAGGGAAATGAGTACGGATACCGGATCGATCAGGACGGAGAATATGCGCAGCTTCTGGAAGACCTGAAAAGTGGTACTGCTGTAACAAGAGAGCCTGTTTACAGCAAAAAAGGATACCAGAGAAACGGAACAGACGATCTGGCAGGCACTTACATAGAGGTCAGTCTGGATGCACAGCATTTGTGGCTGTATAAGGACGGAAGCCTTGTGACGGAAACAGATATTGTCAGCGGTAAGCCGGTGAAGGGGCGTGAAACATATCGTGGTGCATGGCCGATCGCCTACAAGGCGAGTCCCTATAATCTGTCAAGCTCTGAGTATGGATACAACGTAAAGGTTAATTACTGGATGCCTTTTGTCTACGGACAGGGACTTCATGATGCGTCCTGGCAGTCATCCTTTGGCGGGAACCGTTATAAAACCAACGGAAGCCACGGCTGCATCAATCTGCCTAAGGATCAGGCAGCACTGATCTATAACACCATTGATGCAGGTTATCCGATCATTATTTACTAATAGGAGCAAAAAAGCTTCGGAGAGATCCGGAGCTTTTTTTATGCCCGAAAATGAAAATTATCATGGAAGCAGGATCGTAAATGATAAGGTTTTTCAAAAGTACGTTAAAAAAAACACAAAAAATATCGAAAAAGCCTTGTCGAAACAGAAATAACGTGATATGATGATTTCGGAAATCGAGCTAATACACTTCTTAATTGCGGAGGAAGAGTGTTTTTCTCTTTTATTTGGGTGCAAATTGATAAAAAAACTCAAATAAGTGTTAGTTGAGATTTCATTTTTTTATTCATGTATCGTTAAAAAAAAGACAATATATGAACAAGAATATCTACTATAAACGTCAGATTTTAGACTAAGAAAGGATAATGAAAGGTATGAAGTACAGTTATTATCCGGGTTGCACCCTGAGAACAAAGGCCAAAGATCTGGATGAGTATGCCAGAGCCAGTGCCACAGCCCTTGGGTTTGAGCTTGAGGAGATCGAGGACTGGCAGTGTTGTGGTGGTGTTTATCCGCTTGGCACAGACGAGATCGCCACAAAGCTTTCTTCCGTCCGTGCGTTAAACCAGGCAAAAGAAAAAGGCCAGGATCTGGTGACGATCTGTTCAGCCTGTCATCATGTGATCAAGCGTGTCAATGATGATATGAAAAATGTGGAAGATATCCGGACCAGAGCCAACAATTATATGCAGTTGGAAGCTCCCTATGAAGGAGAGACAACCGTTCTCCATTATCTGGAGGTTCTCCGGGACAGAGTCGGTTTTGATAAACTGAAAGAAAAAGTAGTAAATCCTTTTACCGGAAAGAAGATCGGAGCCTATTACGGATGTCTGCTTCTGAGACCTGGAAAGATCATGGCATTTGATGATCCGGAAAATCCAAGGATCATGGAGGATTTTATCCGTGCCCTTGGCGCTGAGCCTGTGATCTATCCTTACAGAAATGAATGCTGTGGAGGATATATATCCCTGAAAGAAAAAGAAATGTCACAGAATATGTGTGAAAAGATTGAAGAAAGCGCAGCAGGCTTTGGCGCAGATATGCTGATCACTGCCTGTCCGCTCTGCAAATACAATCTGAATAAAAATTCCGGAAATAAAATGCCGGTTTACTATTTTACAGAGCTTCTGGCAGAAGCCCTTGGCGTCAAAGAGGAGGTGGCAAAATGAGAGATAACCATTCTGCTGCGGAAAAAATAAAGGAGATCAGCGGGACCAATCCTCTGAAATGTATGAAGTGTGGCAAATGCTCTGCTACCTGCCCATCCTTTGACGAGATGGATATCAAGCCTCATCAGTTTGTGTCCTACGTGATCAATGAAAATATCGAAGCACTTGTAAATTCAGCATCCCTGTGGAAATGTCTTTCCTGTTTTGCCTGTGTGGAGCGCTGTCCGCGAGACGTAAAACCCGGAAAGATCATTGACGGGGCAAGACAGCTGGTTGTTCGGGAAAAAGGCGGAGACTATCTTTCACCAAATGAAATTCCGGAGCTTCTTGATCCGGAGCTTCCTCAGCAGCTGCTTGTAAGTGCATTCAGAAGATACAGGAGGTGAGAAAGTGCAGAGAATCGGTGTATTTGTCTGTCATTGCGGAAGTAATATTGCCGCTACGGTAGACGTGAAAAAGGTTGTGGAGATAATTGCAAAAGAGCCAGGAGTTGTCCATGCAGAAGATTATCAGTATATGTGTTCCGAAGCAGGACAGTCCAGGATCCAGGAAGCCATCCGTGAAAAAAATCTCACAGGAGTGGTTGTCTGTTCCTGTTCTCCGCGTATGCATGAGGCAACTTTCCGTAAGGCAGCGGAAAAGGCCGGCCTGAATCCATATATGGTGGAGATCGCAAATATCCGTGAGCACTGTTCCTGGATCCACAAGGATATGCAGGAGGCTACGGAGAAGGCCGTGATCCTTGCAAGAGCAGCAGTAGCAAAAGTCAATTTAAATGCTCCTCTTCAGCCGGGAGAAAGCCAGGTTACAAAGAGAGCCCTGATCATCGGAGGCGGTATCGCCGGAATCCAGACGGCTCTTGATATTGCCGATGCAGGCTATGAAGTTGATATTGTGGAAAAAACACCAAGTATCGGCGGAAGAATGTCACAGCTTGACAAAACCTTCCCTACTCTGGATTGCTCCGCATGTATCCTTACTCCCAAAATGGTGGAGGCTGCAGCTCACGAAAAGATCAATATCTATACATACAGTGAAGTAGAAAAAGTTGCAGGTTTTGTAGGAGATTTTACTGTTGATATCCGCAAAAAGGCGCGAAGTGTCAACATGGACAAATGTACAGGCTGTGGAGTCTGCCAGGAAAAATGTCCTTCCAAAAAGATTCCCAATGAGTTCAACAGAGGGCTGAACAACCGGTCAGCTATCTATACTCCGTTTGCACAGGCGATTCCAAATGTTCCCGTGATCGACAGAGAGCATTGCCTGAAATTTAAGACAGGCAAATGTGGTGTCTGCTCCAAAGTATGTCAGGCAGGAGCCATTGATTACGATCAGC
>OLQT01002275.1_pt1 | contig 10595 bp, 10 predicted proteins | sample 1672651 | NCBI WGS metagenome assembly OLQT01 (sample SAMEA3136709, study PRJEB25190) | human gut metagenome | biome: human gut; feature: human-associated habitat; material: faeces | place: Austria | collected 2013 | reverse complement strand
ATAAATTCTGTGCATCGCGCAGCGTGTTGCTGGGCACGGAGTGAACAGTAACCTGTTCACCTCCTGCATCAAATGAATATACGAAAATCGTCTTGACACATCTCCCCTTTTCGGTATATGATTAAGTCCAATATAAGGGAGTAACCTACGTAAGAATTAGCGTTTGTGATGTCGTCAGTACGATGGAAACATCCGGTGTCACAAGAAAATGGTGAGACTTTTATTGCATTTTTTGTTATGCAATAAAGGTTTCTTTTTTTTCCGAAAAGTCCTTCATTGCATACAATATAGTCCTTGAACAGGTAGAAAGAGGAGGAAAACGTTATGAAGGAATTTTACCGGCAAACTGTAAAAGAAGTTCTGGATCGTGTAGAAAGCAGCGAAGCAGGACTTACAAGCGAACAGGCAGACCATTCCCGGGAAAAATGTGGCTGGAATGAGCTTACCGAAGGAAAGAAAAAAAGTATCTCTCAGATTTTCTTTGAACAGTACAAAGATTTTCTGGTACTTATTCTTATTGCATCGGCACTTATCTCTGGGATTCTTGGTGATGTGGAGAGTGCTGCAGTTATCGTGATCGTGATTACGATCAACGCAATTTTAGGAACGATCCAAACAGTAAAAGCGGAACAATCGCTGCAAAGCTTAAAGAAGCTTTCCGGTCCGGAAGCAAAGGTATTGCGTGATGGCACAACCGTTCAGCTTCCGGCAAGAGAACTGGTGGTTGGAGATATCATCCTGTTAGAGGCCGGTGACATGATTCCGGCGGATGGCAGACTGATCGAGAATGCAAGTCTTAAGGTCGATGAAAGTGCTCTCACCGGAGAAAGTCTTGCAGTTGAAAAGGACCTGGAGACCCTGTCAGCAGAAGTTCCCCTGGGTGATCGAACCAATATGGTATTTTCCGGCAGTTTTGTGACATATGGACGAGGCAAAGCAGTTATAACAGACACAGGAATGCAGACGGAAGTCGGGAAAATTGCAGGGCTTTTGAAATCGACCTCCGAAAAACAGACTCCGTTGCAGGTGAATCTGGAGGAATTTGGCAAAAAGCTTTCCATTTTGATTCTGATATTCTGCGGAATCCTGTTTGCAATCAGTGTATTTCGCAGGGAAAAGATCGGTAGCGCATTTATGTTCGCAGTTGCCCTTGCAGTTGCAGCTATCCCGGAAGCCTTAAGTTCTATCGTGACAATTGTTCTTTCTTTTGGCACACAGAAGATGGCAAGAGAACATGCTATCATTCGCAAGCTTCAGGCTGTGGAAGGTCTGGGAAGCGTTTCCATCATCTGCTCTGATAAGACAGGAACACTTACACAGAATAAAATGACAGTTGAAGATTACTATGTAGCAGGAAAAAGAATCCCCGTATCGGAACTCGATCTGGATGATCCGGCGCAGAGATTTCTTATGGATTACAGTATCTTATGCAACGATTCGACCAATGAAAATGGTGTGGAAATCGGAGATCCGACAGAGACAGCATTGATTAATCTGGCAAGCCAACATGGACTTGCTGCCGCAAGCATAAGAAATCTCTATCCAAGAGAAGGCGAACTTCCATTTGACAGTGATCGTAAGATGATGTCAACGCTCCACCGAATCGATGGTAAAAATCGAATGATTGTAAAAGGCGCTGTTGACCGGCTTCTGGAACTTACAGAACAGATTTGGACACATGATGGCATTCGCGAAATAACAGAGGCAGATAAGATAAAGATCCAGCAGCAGAATCAAAGTTTTTCCATGGAAGGGTTGCGTGTTCTGGCATTTACCTATCGGGAAGTCTCGGAAAAGCATACGTTGTCAATGGATGATGAAAATCATCTGATATTCCTTGGACTTATTGCCATGATGGATCCACCGAGAGAAGAATCAAAAGCCGCAGTTGCAGAATGTATCAAAGCAGGAATTCGACCGGTTATGATCACCGGAGATCATAAGATCACAGCAGCCGCCATCGCTAAAAGAATTGGGATTTTACAGGACTTATCGGAAGCCTGTGAGGGTGCTGATATTGAGAATATGAGCGATGCTGAACTAAAGGATTTTGTTCCGAAAATTTCTGTATATGCAAGAGTTTCACCTGAACACAAGATCCGTATTGTCCGCGCCTGGCAGGAAAAGGGCATGATCGTTGCGATGACCGGGGACGGTGTCAATGATGCTCCGGCATTGAAACAGGCAGACATCGGTGTTGCAATGGGAATAACCGGAACGGAAGTAGCAAAAGATGCGGCTGCTATGGTCCTTACAGACGATAATTTTGCTACAATTGTAAAAGCAGTAGAAAATGGGCGAAATCTGTATCAAAACATCAAATATGCAATCCGGTTTCTTTTGTCCGGAAACTTTGGAGCTATTCTGGCTGTTTTATGTGCATCGATCGCCGGACTTCCTGTTCCGTTTGCACCGGTACATTTGTTGTTCATTAATCTTCTGACAGACAGTCTTCCGGCAATCGCACTTGGTGTGGAGCCACATAGCAGTGAAGTGATGAACGAGAAGCCACGTTCTGCTGACGAATCCATACTGACAAAAGACTTTCTTGGAAAAATCGGCCTGGAAGGCTTTGTGATCGGCACGATGACAATGCTCTCATTTTTGACAGGTTATCACATGAATGGCGCGCTTCTCGGCAGCACATTTGCTTTTGGTACACTTTGTCTGACACGTTTATTTCATGGATTTAACTGTAAATCGGATCACCCGGTTATCTTTACAAAACGATTCTTTAACAACAAGTGGCTGCAGGGAGCATTTGTACTTGGTGCAGTGCTTATTACCACTGTACTGACAGTTCCCGGACTCCACCGGGTGTTTAAAGTGGAAACTCTGAATCTGATGCAGCTTGGATGTGTATATCTGTATGCATTTGCCAGTCTTCTGATTATTCAATTGCTGAAATGGATTCGTATGAAGTTCAGATAGCGGTAAAATTCTGCGATATGGAAGCAGAACCGGATCACAACCTGTCGACCCGTCATAAGGGATTTTATATCATCGGTGATGGCATTTTTGCTTGTATGTCTCGGGATTTTGGAATATTCATGCCAAAACGCCTCGCGGGATAGTGGTTACTGAATAGTTACTCCAATTCTTATATATAACTCTATAACAATGTATTCGATGGAGGTGTCTGTGACAGAAAGAGAGAAAATGTTAGCAGGAGAACTGTATGATTACGGAGATCCTGAACTCCTGACACAGCGGCACAAACCAAAAGATCTGACAAGAGATTATAACCAGACAGATTCTGCAGATTCTGATGAAAAAGAACGTATTTTAAATGAGCTTCTCGGCGGAAAAGGTAAGAACTTATAGATTACTGCTCCATTTTATGTTGATTATGGTAACAATATTTATTTCGGGAATAACTGCGAAGTAAATATGAATTGCACGTTTCTTGATGATAATATAATAAACCTGCATTATCACACGGCTTTTTCGTGAATAATGCAGGTTTATTTTTAAGTGCATATCTAAAACACCATCTCGAATCAGCCGATCATTCCCTACACATAAATATAATCACTCATCACCGGCTGCAAATTGTTAGAAAGCAGTGCATTATAGACTTCTTCTACATTTCTTCCATCTGAGATCTCGAACTGGTCGTCGCCCTTATCCTCGATGTCATCCACATGGCTTCCGATTCCGGTGCTGACTCCGGCGGAGATTTTGGTTGCCGCGATACCTACAAGGTTGTCACGTACCCGCGCGCACTCTCTCGTTGACACTGTGATACTTGCAAATGGCATGAATAACCGATATGCGCACACAACCTGCAAAAGCTGTTTCTCGTGAACATCCATAGGATTGATGCGATCGTTATTGATGATCGGGCGCAGACGCGGACAGGAAAATGCGATTTCTGCATGCGGATATTTTCTCTGCAGAAGATATGCATGGTATCCGGTCGCAAATGCATCCTTTCTGAAATCATCCAGACCCAGCAGTGCACCAAATCCTACTCCGCGCATGCCTCCTCTTATGGCACGCTCCTGGGCGTTGACACGATACGGATAGATACGTTTGTGGCCTGCCAGATGAAGTGTTTCATATTTATCGGAATTATAGGTCTCCTGGAAGACAGTTACATAATCAGCGCCACATGCATGCAGATACGCATACTCATCAGAGTTCACCGGATAGATTTCAAGTCCGATCACTTTGAAATATTTTCTTGCGATCTTGCAGGCATTTCCGATGTATTCCACTGTGGATTTGTTTCTGCTTTCTCCGGTCAGGATCAGAATCTCCTGCAAGCCTGTCTCAGCGATCGCCTGCATTTCTTTTTCAATCTCGCTTTCATTTAACTGGGCACGTTTGATCTTATTATGACAGTTGAATCCACAGTAAATGCAATAATTTTCACAATAATTCGCAATATAGATCGGTGTGAACATATAGACGCTGTTTCCAAAATGTTTTCTTGTCTCAATCTGTGCTGCCTGGGCGATCTCTTCGATGAAAGGCAGTGCTGCCGGTGATAAAAGCGCCGCAAAATCTTCCGGTGTTCTGGAACTGTGTGCAATGGCCTGTTTTACATCAGCCGCTGTGTATTTGTCATAATCATACGCATGCATGGCATCTACGACCTGATCCAGGATCTCAGACCCGATATCTTCCATACCCGGCATATATTTCATATGATCGATTCTGTTTTTCTTCTGATCTTCCAGAATCTCTTCGCTTAAGATACTTTCATTGATATGCTGATTTTCCATGGTCTAGTCCTCCAGAAATCCGGTCAGCGGTGATGATGCACTTGCTCCTCTTTCGATCTGTCTTCCCAGACCGGAAAGGTAGGCGCTTCGTCCTGCTTCGATTGCCTTTTTAAATGCCTCTGCCATAACCGGCACGTCTCCGGCTGTCGCAATTGCTGTATTTGCCATAACGGCAGCCGCTCCCATTTCCATAGCCTCACATGCCTGAGACGGGCGGCCGATTCCTGCGTCAACGATGATCGGCAGATCCATCTCATCGATGAGGATCTGGATAAACTCCTTTGTCGCCAGACCTTTGTTTGATCCGATGGGTGCTCCCAGTGGCATGATGCAGGCTGCTCCGGCATCTTTCAGAGCTCTTGCCGCATTCAAGTCCGGATACATATAAGGCATAACTACAAATCCTTCCTTTGCAAGGATTTCTGTTGCTTTGATCGTCTCATAGTTATCCGGTAACAAATATTTGGAATCGTGTACAACTTCGATCTTTACAAAATCCCCACATCCCACTTCTCTTGATAATCTGGCGATTCGCACTGCCTCCTGGGCATTTCTCGCTCCGGATGTGTTCGGAAGCAGGGTTACATTCTCCGGAATGTAATCCAAAATATTGGCAAGCCCCCCTTCGTTTGCACGGCGAAGTGCCAGTGTGATGATCTGTGCGTCTGCTTTTTCAATGCAGGCTTTCACAAGATCCAAAGAAAATTTTCCTGATCCTAAGATAAATCTTGATGTGAATTCATGTCCTCCAAGGCTCCATGTATCTTTTGTACTCATAGGTTTATTTCTCCTTCTTCGTAACTGTTCATTGTCTACTTAATATCTGCTGAATAGTTACCTGTATTCTTTATACTTCATAATCGTTCACTGTTTTCACAATGTCTGCCGAATAGCTGCTATATTTCTTCTTCTCCAAGCAGCAAACGGGTGATCATATTGGCTTCATGGGCTGCGCAGATCGCAACCCGCGGCGCCATCAATCCATGTCCATAAGTCGGTTCCGTAACCTGATCCCCGCAAAGATAGAAGTTTTTCATCAATCGCCGGGTACGAATTGTATTGCTGCTTCCATACCCGGCCATTCCGGATGCGGACACCAGTTTTTTCTCCGGAAAATGCTCCAAAATTCCATTTACAAGCATGGCTTTTGCCTCCGGATTGTCAAATGCTTCACATATAATTCCTGCATTCTCAAAAAGTGAAATCAGATTCTCTTCTGTCACTTTGATGCAATCCGTCTGAATATCGATATACGGATTAATCTTTTGAAGCAGAGACTTTAAAGCATCTGTTTTGTACATACCGATATGTTCTGTAAAATACTGCTGCCGGTTCAGATTCGTAATATCCACCACATCAAAATCAATAAGATGAAGATGGCCCACGCCGATACGCGCAAGTGCATATGCCACGTTGGATCCCAGACCTCCGAGACCTGCGATCGTCACCCGGCCTTCGGACAGTTTCTTTTGCTTTTCCGGTGAATGACGTTCTTCAAGTGCAGCCTGTATTTCCTCTTTTGTCAAAACCTTCGTTGTCTCCATTTTCAGCCTCCTCCTACAAATGTCACCACCTCCATGCAGTCTCCGTCTTCTAACATCCTGTCCGCATACTCGTTTTTGGGAAGGATCTCGCCATTCAGTTCTACTGCAATCCGCTTCATCTGGTATCCTGCACTTTCAAGATACACTTCTACAGAAGTTGCCTTCTCCAGTTCGATTTCTTTTCCGTTTACTTTGATCACCTGCATCTCACCTCCTTGAAGCAAAAAAGAGTCCACAAAGAAACGTACCCTCGGTGGTGCGCCCCTTCATGAACTCTCGCTCAATCTCATTCTTTTATACCTGGATTCGCATAAAAAAGGAGATACCAAAGTATCTCCCGTTAAATCTGTCGTAATTTTTCTGTACTTTCACAGTTACAGACTCTCTTACATAACGTTCCTACGTTGGCATTATCCAAATCAGGTATACGGGTCAAAGTTTTCAACTTCCTCTCAGCCTATCACATAAGCTCCCCGGTTCTATTTATTTGACAGTTCAAGTATAATTATTTTTTTCTGTTCTGTCAAATATATTTTTAAAGCAAAACTGTAATTTCACACAGTTTCTTTATTACTGTCCACTCAGTGACCAGTAAGGTTTTTTTCTATGCATCCGGTATATCACTTGAGGAATCCTGCATCTCAGGCTTAATTCTTATCCTTACCAATCGTTTCCTCAATACCTGCAATTAATGTTTTCATTGTATATTCCAGTATTTCATTTCCGAACGCTTCAGAAGATTCTCTGACCGGATGACGTCCTGCGATTCCGATCAGATTGCTTTCATCTTCTTTTACCTGACTAAAGTCAACCAGCTCCGGCCGTACGGCCATGACGATAGATGTCTCATTCGCTCCGGCATGATCGTACTGATATCTCAGTCTCTCATCTTCTGCGAAAGTCCATGCCGTAAAAATAGTTAACCCGTATTTTTCTTTTGCCTCTTCCTCCAGCTCCTGAAATGCATGGGTCGACGGACCATGTCCATGTCCTACAACAATGCGGATCCCGGCTCTGGAAAGCTGAGCGAAAATACTGCGCAGATAGTCCTGGAACAATCCCTTCTCCAGCCAGTAAGCGCTGCCTTTCATCTGCTGGACATGATAGGTATTCAGTGCACCTTCCGTGTTAATATCCATCCCATAAAACGCTTTATCACCGTCATGGAATACACGGTCAGGTCCCATAAACAGTATGGGAAGCACCACACCGCCAACTTTTTCTGCTACCCGGACAAACAGTTCTTTTGACTGAATTCCGTCAGCTCCAAGAGGCATGTGCGGACCATGCCACTCCAGTGTACCAAGCGGCAGATAAGCAACCGGCATCTCCTTTATTCTCTGTACACATTCTTCCGGAAGTAATTCTTCGTATAATACCTTCTTCATCCTATTCACCTTATCCTTTCACCGCCGGGAAGTGGCAGTTCATATTATAGCACCAGCGGCTGATGATATTCATCAGCCGCTGCCTCTTTAGTTTCCTAATTCTTCGTTGATCTCTTTGAGAATCTGGTCACCGCCCTGCTTCTTCCAGTTCTCAACAAAGGTATCGAATTCACTGATATCTGCTTTTCCCATAATGATTTTTGCAAATGTTTCTTCTTCCATCTTTTTCAGATTTGCCCACTTTGTTTCCATAGTTTCTGTCTGACCGCTGAAGGCATTATAAACAGGCACATATGTATCGTGTACGAGCGGAGCGCCTCCGACCAGGAGTGATACCAGTCTCGGAAGATTGGATTTTGCAAGATCACTGTCCATATTCCATTTATCCAGACTGAAATCATCATATGGTTCTTTTTTCAGCTCCGTAACTGCTTCCATATCATTCTTTAACAGTTTATGCTGTGAGAAATCAACATCATCCATTGTAATTTCTCCTGCAAGATATTTTTCCAGAGTCTCTGTAGATACCTCGATCTCATCAGCATTGTCATAACCGTTCCACAACGGATAAAAATCTGTACTGCTTGTCTTGGTATTAAGGCCCTGTTCTATCCAATCTCTCTCGTATTTGATCAGATAGTTAACGATCTTAAAGGCAGCCTCCGGATTCTTACAGTCTTTGCTTGCCACTACATATTTGCTTGTAGGATCCGGCATATGAGTATAATAATTTCCATCCTCAGACAATGGTGTGAAGTATGCCCGCCAGTCTGCCTCTCCTGCCAGTGTAGCATCCGAAACAGTGTAACCACTCCACCACGGTCCGAAGAAGATTCCGACCTTTCCGGCCAGGACAGGTTCTTACTGTCATTTCTGACAAGCATTTCCGGATCGATCAGTTTATTTGTATATAATTCCTGGATTTTTTCCAGTGCTTCTCTGGTCTCCGGCTGGATGGAACCATACTCTACGTTTCCATCTTCATCCTGCAGCCAGTACTGTGGATAAGACTGGAAACTACAAAACAGCGGATCCAGACCAAACTGATTGTCTCCAATATCATTGATATGATTGGAATTACCAGGTCCGAGAATTCCGATGGTATCATCTTCTCCGTTGCCATCCGGATCCTGGGTTACGAATGCTTCTGCCACTGCTGCCAGCTCATCCCACGTTCTCGGAACTTCCAGTCCGAGGTTTTCCAGCCAGTCCTGACGGATCCACATTTCGTTCATTTCTCCCACCATCATACTGGGAGCCGGAATCGCCATCATCTCTCCCTTGTCATTGGTGATACATTTTCTCAGTTCCTCACCGCCGGATTCCACATAGCCTTTCAGGGTATCCGATGCATAATCCTCATAATACTCGTCCAACGGCTGAATCATGTCATATTTCAGAAGTGCTCTGTACTGTGTTGCGTTCACATTCATCAGTTCCGGAACTGTATTACTTCCGATACACAGATTCATTTTTTCATCATAATCAGAAGATGATGTAACCCAGTCATATTCAACATCAATATTAAGGTCTTCCTTTAATAAATCCAGGTATACATTATCATCATAAGTCTTTCCGTCCTCAAGCTTCGCATTTGGATTCATAGAGCCGCCAAGATGGACAGTTACTGTTTCCGGATATTTTGACAGTGGCAGGTCTTCTTTGGCTGTTTCTTCTGCCTCACTTACTGTCGTTTTCTCCGTCTTTTCTTCTGTTTTCCCGCATCCTGCCAGCGATGTCACAGCCAATGCCGCTGCACTGACGAATGCAATTACCTGTTTCCGTTTCATATATTCTTCCTCCTTTTTTGAGTAGTTTATCCGGTAATCACATTCTTCGCTAGACAATATTGTTTCTGATTATATATTCTTTTTTTAAATTCAAAAAGAAATGTTTGAATTAAATCAAACATTTCTTAAAATCTTTTTATTTTACCCTATCTGCGCTGCCACGTACAATAAGCTTCGCAGGTACGATCACTTTTAACCCTATCTCCCTGGAGGATGTGATGCGTTCACGAAGAAGGCGAACCGCCTCCTCACCCAATAATTCCATATGCAGGCGCACTGTAGTCAGCGGCGGAACCAGATAGTTGGCCACCGCTATATCATTATATCCCACAATACTCACATCCTCCGGAATCCGGAGTCCCTTTTCACTGACTGCCCGATAACAGCCCACTGCCAGAGAGTCGTTGTTTGCAAATATTGCTGTAGGTTTCTCCTTCCCTTCCAGGATTTCCCTGCACAGCACATAACCGTCCTCCGGTGTAAATTTCCCCACCCGCACAAGTGCCGGAGAGAATTCACCGATTCGCTCCATATATTTTTTGTAAGTTACCATTCGTTCATCATGCACTTCCTCGCCATCCTTGTCGACTTCATAGCCGCCAATAAATGCTATCTTTTTATGTCCCAGTCCCGTCAGATAATCCATCACCGCTTCCACAGAACTGTCCAGATCATTGACTACGCAATCAAACTGATCTCCTTTTGGCATAGCATCCAGAAATACTGTAGGCTTTTTGAAGGCTTCTATCTGCCTTACCATGCTCTTACTGAACGTTCCAAGGCACAAAAGGCCATCGAGTCCTCCAAGATTCTTCAGCTCCTCCAGATTCTGGATCTGACAGCGTTCCATATTCTCTGCCTCTAGTTTTTTTTCTACCGCCAGACGGACTGTCAGATAATAAGTATCTCTCAGCTCCTCCTCTCTGGAATAGGAATAATAAACTCCAACCGTCAGGTGACGCTTCCTGCTTTTTCTTTCCTTTGCCTGATACTGAAGTTCCCTGGCAGTATCAAATATTTTCATTCTGGTCTCATCCTGCACATTCAACGTCTCATCATGGTTCAAAACTCTGGAGACCGTCGCTGCGGAAAAGCCGGTACGCTCTGCGATATCTTTTATTGTAGCCATCTTAAATCCCTCTC
>OLQT01002257.1_pt1 | contig 10666 bp, 15 predicted proteins | sample 1672651 | NCBI WGS metagenome assembly OLQT01 (sample SAMEA3136709, study PRJEB25190) | human gut metagenome | biome: human gut; feature: human-associated habitat; material: faeces | place: Austria | collected 2013 | reverse complement strand
ATAAACAAATTATATAAAAATAACATTTTTTGTATTGCTTTTTGTAACACATATTTGTATAATAATTACATAACCTACAAAGGGGAAAACAAATGCGTTTTGAATGGGATGAGGTAAAGGAACAGAAAAACATTGAGAAGCACGGCATTGATTTTGAAACAGCGGCACTTGTTTTTGGTGACGAAAATCGTATCGAAAAATATGACGTAGCTCATAGCCTTGAGGAAGATCGTTATATAACGATTGGTTGCGTTGATGGGATTTTAACAGTGCTGATGGTAGTGTATACAGAAAGGCGAGATGCAATTAGGATTATATCAGCACGAGTGGCAACAAAGAAAGAAGAGGTGGAATATTATGAAGAGTGTAGATATTGATGTGACAAAGAAACCTTCAGAAAAGCAGATTGAGATGCTTAGAAAGGCGGCTAAGAGGCCGATCACATTTGATGAAGATTGCCCAGAATTGACAGATGAAGAGTTAAAGCAATTCAGAAGAGTGTCAGAGCTGAGAAAATCAGAAAATCGAAAAGAAACGGTGACACTTCGCTTGTCTGCGAGAAGTTTGAGGAAAGCAAAGTCTCTTGGACGAGGTTACACTGCTGTTTTGAGTCGTATTCTTGAAGATGCTTTGAATGATAATGATGTGATCTACAAACATATGTAAACCAGAATGGAGGCTATCAAGCCTCTTTTTTGTTGCAGCAATGTCCCAATATGTGTCACAAGTTAAAGTTGCAATGGGACAACATCAACTCATCTAATGGGACAAGCCAACCTCTCTGAAAATCTCATGCAGCTTGAAAAACTGTGTTGATATTGGGACAAAAGAAACTTGTCTATTGGGACAGAATCGCTAATGTAAAGTTGTCCCAAGTTATGTCCCAATCTTATTAAAAACGGCCAATGGCATTAGCTGCAAGTCTATAAGTCCAAAATTTGAAAAGAGCATAAGAAGTTTTGATATCATTTGATTGATGATAGTTGGCAGCACCAACGAAACTTGCGATATCAGATTTTGTACCATTGTTTTACATCTGTTAAACGTAAAATCGCTCAAAAGATTGATGCTTTTTACGATTTTCTAATTTTGTTTTACAAATGTTTAACAAAAATTGCGCAGAAATGACCGTTTCCGCGTCAGACAAATGTCAGACAAAAAACGTAAATCTTAAAATAAATCAAGGTTTTGCGTGATTTTATGTCAGACAAACGAAGAAAGCATGATATCAAGAGTTTTGTAGGCTTTGCCTACTATCAGCAGCAGGATGATATCAACAACTCCTTATGCTCTTTTTCAAATCTGGCGACTGTGCAGTTTCAATCATCTAGGTCATTGCTGGTTATACGTATTCTTCCAGTATCTGAGTTGAGCTTGTATATCCTGCAAAGCAGCGGCACTTACAATATCTGGTGTAACACACTTCATTTTATCATATCCAGATTTATTTCCTGCTGATCTTCCAAGCAGTATGCGATGTTCGTTTTCTCCGTTTGGTCGCTTCACTGGCTCATAGTATATACTTTTGCTGTCTCTAGCCTCTGCAAGCACACAATCATAGTCTGCGTCAAAATACTGTCCCATATTGTGCATAAAATCGGTAAAACTCGAAAGGTCTGTAGCCACGTAATCAAGCACTTTTGTATATTCAGATTTGCCAAAGTATCGTAAATTTGTAGCTGCCTTATCCGAAATACCAAGTTGTTCAGATAGAAATTCATTTTCAGGTTTCGTGAAGTCACTAATGCCCAAAAGATAATCCGTACTCAATCCAAAAAGTTTTGACATATCAGCAACGGCAGCTGTATCTGCTAATGATGTCCCGAGTTCCCAGTGGCGAACGGTGCGTTCAGTGACACCAAGTTCATCAGCAAGCTTTCGTTGTGACAATCTAAGACTTTTCCGAGCCACTCTTATACGTGAACCAATTTTTTCTAAATCTAAATTCATATGACCTCCTTTAAATTTAACAGGTAATAAATTACCTTATTTTGAAAAATACAGCAAGGAAAACAGAAGTAAATAGTATCTTTCATTTCCTTATGACTTATTATACAATAACTACAGCAGCAAGAGCAAGCACATTTTTTTAGGAGGTAACAGATGCACGATATTAACAGAAAAATTCAAGAGTATGCATATAGCAAAAATATAAAGCTGTGGCAAATTGCCGCTAAAATTGGTATGCCAGATACTAGCTTATCAAAAAAGATGCGCTTTCCGCTGAGCAGGGGATTGGAAAAGCAAGTTTACAAAGCCATTGACGAGATCGCTGAGGAGAAGGGCGCATGATGCGACAAGATTACTTAATAGAGCGAAAATTAAACACGAAGCCGACCACATCAGCAGAGAAATTGATTTTTTTATTTCCAGAAAGCAGGAAGCAGCTTGTTGATACAATCTTTGGCACTTTTTTTGCAGCAGCTCTCCCAAAAGAGAGTAGAGATGAGGCACACAATGCAAAGAGTCTGATTGCGTTCATCAGCTACAGATTAAATGATGATGAAAATTGCATCAGAGATTTTAAATTTATACTTGCGTTAAATAAGGATGATAACGAAATATTTGTTGATTTTTGCAAAAAGAATGCTTTGCGATATCGAACAGCATGGCGTGAATTTAGGCGGATCGAAGATGATGCGGACTATGATACTGTGTTGCCAGTGCTACAGAAATTTGTAGGAAATCAAAGTAATCAGCATAAAAAGACCGTTACTTTCGCAGGTAATCAGGAAATCATTGATGCACTAGGCCAGGCGGACGCACATACAAACTATGGAACGGATGATTTGAGCCTTTGCAGACTGTTTGTTCGGCTATTTGGCGATGCATACAAATTTAACGCAGCACGTAAAGGTTGGATGTACTACGATGGTACACGGTGGCAAGATGATATCGGCAATTTGAGGATTGCCACAGCTGCAAAGACATTTTCGGATGCGGTGCAAGTTTACGCAGCAAAAACAGGAGACACAGACTATTTAAAGAATGTTTTTAGGCTGACAAGTGCTCGAACCAGAGACACGATAATAAAGGATGCGAGGGATTTAAGCTGTCTGGATGAATCAATGCTTGATTCAAACGATTATCTTCTCAACTGTCGGAATTGCGTCCTTGATCTTTCAGGCAATGGACCACAATTGCTTTCACATGCACCCGATCAGCAGCTATCCAAAGTATGTGCCGCTGAATACAATCCAGAGGCACAGTGTCCATTGTGGGATAAGTTTTTATCGGATATCATGCAAGGCGATACTGAGCAGATGCGTTATTTGCAAAAAATTGCAGGATTAGCCTTGACAGGAAACACGTGTGAAGAATGCTTTTTTATATTATTTGGAAGAAGTACACGAAATGGAAAGTCGACCTTTGTTGAAACGCTACTGGCATTACTGGGAGATTATGGCTTGCAAATGATGCCAGAAACGCTTGCCAAGAAAAATACAGATAGCCGTAGTGCGAATGGCGATGTTGCAAGATTAAAAAACACGCGACTTGTGATTTGTTCAGAGCCACCTAAACGCATGGTTTTTGATGTTAGTTTACTTAAAAGTTTAGTCGGCAACGATTCGATTACAGCTAGGAAATTATATGAATCGGAGGTCACGTTCAAGCCAAAATTCAAAATGTTGATGAACACGAACTACTTACCACTTGTAAACGATACTACATTTTTTAGTGGTGACAAAGTGCGTGTTATCGAGTTCAATCGCCATTTCAAGCCAGAAGAGCGAGATAAAGGGTTAAAATGTCGTTTATTATCGGAACTACCAGGCATTCTAAATTGGTGTGTGCAAGGTTGGTTTGCATATAGGACAGAGGGCTTGAAATCGACACAAGCAGTTTTGGCAGCTACAGCCGAATACGAAAACGACAGCGACAAACTCGGCAAGTTTATTTCTGATTGCCTAGCTAAAGTTCCAACCAGCAATGTATCAATCAAAGATGCTTATGCCAGATATGCTGAATGGTGCGATGATTGCGGCTACGGTTGCGAAAACAAAGGCAGTTTTGTTGATGAAATCAAAGCGCGGAAGATCTTTGCAGCTAGCGGAACGATTGCAGGAAAGACGGTGCGAAATGTTATCAAAGGATATGCTTTTTCAGCCGAAAATGAGGAAATACCATTTCAACTACAATAGTAAATGTGCAAAATGTGTAATTTCAATGGGAAGTATTTTTGTTTTTCTATATAGGGACTTTACATTGAAAATACACAAAATGCACAAATTAAGCATTTATGCGGTTTAAGGAGGTGTTTTAGTGATGAAAAGCAAAGAAAGATATGCAAAAGAATATGAAAAATACATACGGAGTAGTGAATGGACAATCAAAAAAAATCAGCGCAAGGATATTGATAATCATAAGTGTGTGATGTGTAAAAGGTCAGAGGGAGATATTAGAAGCGGTTTACAAGTGCACCATATTTCTTATAGGCATTTGGGAAACGAAGATGTTTATACAGAGCTTGTCAGCTTGTGCCCGACTTGCCATAGAAGATTACATAATTTGTACAAAAGGAAAATTAACCCATGAGTGATAACTATTTTAAAATCAATCGTGATATCTGGGAGTTTTTTAAAAGTTTCAGACCAGTAGAGGATACGGATACATATTGGAATGAGCTTTTAAGTAATGCTGATGCAATATGCAGGAAGTATGAAGAAACATCGGAATGCGAATATTGCAGAGCATTGCTGCTTGCTACCGTTGATGAGCTCGACAGGCTCAGCAGTCTACAGAAGGCAGGAAACTAGGATGTGCGCACATTGTTACACAGGAAAAAGCGAGAAAGGAGAAAAAAAGGAAATGCCACGAGGAGAGTCGACACCAAGCTTAAAGAAAGCCGCAACTGCTACAAACGGAACTGAGATTGCAGCCACTTTGGACGCATCAATTCAAGCGTTCAAACGGGGAATTGTAGCCTACGAAGATTCAGAAATCGGGCTGCGACGCTTCCGCAAGGACTCAGAAAATTACCTTGAATATGTAAAAGCAGTGAACGAATCAGCAGCGCAAGGCAGCAGAGGAGGCGCTATCCCTGATATCGAATCATGGGCGGCTCATCTCGGAATCACAAGAATGACCATCAACAGATATGAGCGACGCGGTAGCGATTGGGAAGAAACAATATCTAGCATGAAAGGCATTATTACAGCATGTAAGAAACAGTTAGCACTTGCAGGTAAAATGCCGCCAGTATTAGCCATCTTCGATCTTACCAATAACAGCGGCTATATCAATGCCAGCGAATTTAAGCTTGTCGGAGAAACACAGCAAGAAGCGAAACAGATCACGGCTGAGGAATGGGAAAAAGTCATTGACTGTGGACCAGAGCCACCGAAGCTATCGGATTTCAAATTTTTTGATCCAGATTCAACGGAGCCAGAGGAGATCACAAGGGCTGAGTGGGAACAGCAGCCAATAGGAGGAACACAAGTTGGAAATTAAACGAACTAAAGAATTTTATCAAGCATCGCGCCAGATTAGCGATTTTATCAAGGGATTGCCACTAAGTACAGAAGATAATGATAAGCTTGTACATAATCTGGTTGAATATACCAATACTGTTGAGCGAAACGCAGTCCTTTTCGGAGTGCAGGTTGGAATACAGCTTGCGCAAGGCTTGAGTAGAGATAATCAGTATCAATAATCATTCAAACTATATTTATATCAACGATCATTCACAAATTAAAATTTGAACAGGAGATTAACACATGATGAATAGAAAATTAAACCTGCAGCTTTTTGCAGAGCCAGAAGTACCAGAACAAAATCTAACTGCCAAGGAACTACAAGCTCAACTTGCAGCAGCAAACGCACAGATTACAAAGCTCACAAATAAAGCTGACGCACTGGCATCCGAGAACGCAGCCAAAACAAAACAGCTACGAGAAAGAATGACCGCGGAAGAATTAGAAAAGGCAAAAGAAGCTGAACGAGACGAGCAGTTTAAAGCAATGGAACGAAAACTAGCAATAATGAAAACCGTCAGTGTTTGCATGGATGCTTTAGAAATGAATCAGGCAACGGCGCAAAGATACGCAGAGGCGAAAGTTTCTGGCGATACAGCCATGGAAACAAAAATCTTAAAGCAGCACATACAAAGCATCAAATCAAAGATGATGCAGGAGTTCCTGGCGGAGCGTGGCGAAGTCAGCGCAGGACATGGAGACAGTCACGAAAGCAAGGCTGTACAGCTCATAAAGTCACTACCAACGTATTCAACAGCGGTCGACGAGAACATTTTAAAAGCATACATGTAAAGAAAGATTCAAGGACTCCGTTTATCAGAGTCCTTTTTCCTATTGGCAAATTGTCACGCAATACATGTTAAAATAGTTCAAGAATCCTTGATGCTTATTGTTATTTTATCCTTATCCAAAACCAAAGAGTACGTATAATGTTTGTTTTACGAACTTTTCGCCCCTAAAGGTACGTATATCACGGCAGAGGGTACAAAACACTGTCGGAATTGTTCACACAATAGCATACAATTTGCAAGCAGAACAATGATGTTTGTCGAAACGTGTCGAGACTTGCTACGCATAACATGACAAGATTCGACATTCTTTTGCTTGCACACTGTATCAAAATCAAAATGATACGAGACATTCACGCATTGATCGGGCATCCTCTGCCAGATACCTTTTTACTGATGCTGATAAAAAGGGTATGAATGCGGCTCATATTCTTGATAGCTGATAGTTTAGTGTGTCCAGACACACTAAAGAGTCTGTTATACATTCTATAACATGCTATTGTTATGTATAGCAAGACAAGATTGTCCAGAAGTTCAAGGAAGTCAGTTTGTGATACACCCTCTGTCATTCATTCTACATGTAGCAGAGGTGCAGATGTGCCGCTGTGACGTTCTCAGCCGCGTTCTGCGACATTCTGTGATGTTATGCGAGTATTTCTGCACTTGAAAGCATAGACGGCTTAAATGGCATTCTGTGACGTTGTGTGGATGGGATGACTACTAGTAAGGTCATTGCGGCTGAGGCAGTTTCAAAATACCCCATCTCAGATACCAAAACGGTAGACGAGTAATCGAACTTGCTCATTTTTGAGCTGTTAATTTTTTTTGAGTAATAGCTTGATAGTCTAGGTTTTTCTCGTTTTTGGGAAAAACGCCTATGCTGTATTGACACACATATATCTACATGCTATGATGAATGTATCAAAATAAAAATGATACACAGGAGGATAGACCATGGCAAAAGAGACACAGAAAGAACAAATCGCACGGCTTGAGGCTGAGAACGAACGACTCACAAAGAATTTTAATGATTGCTTTGCTGAGAATCAGCAGCTTGAGAAAAAACTAAACGCACGAATTGAGGACACGGACGAATACAAGAGATGTGCGCAGCTGCTGCAGAAAATGGAACAACAGAGGAACACGGCTATTGAGCAGCGTGACCGTTATCATGCAAAGGTGCAGCAATTGGAAGCTGAGAGAGAGTCACTGAGACAGCAGCTAACAGAGCTACAAGCCGCATATGAAGCACTACAAGCCACTCATGAAAGAGAATCAACAACACAGAGAAACCCCTTTGGAGCAGGCAGAAAGCGCAGCTACGCAGCGCAGCTTGACCAGATCATGCAGTTAAGAAAAGGCGGTTCAAGCCTTAGAAGCATTGCATCAGCGCTTGGCATTCCTTTTGCTACGGTTGCGCGATATCTCCGAGAGAATGAATCAAAATAATAAGGAGATCACACCAATAAAATTATAAATCACAAAGGAGACTACCAAATGAAAAACAAATATTACACTTACAGAAGAGAACACGAGGACTGCTATAGTTTAATTGATCACATAGATGGATTTCTGCAGGAATTTGCGCATGAATACATCGAAGCTGATGAAAAAAATCATACAACCTTCAAGCAGCTTATTGAAACGATTGAACAAGATCAAGATATGGAAGAAATACAAGTAACTCTCATCCTTAGCACTATATATGCGATTGGAAGCAATATTGAGGAAATCATATCTCAGCTTACCCGATTACGTGATTGTGGAGTACTGGTAATAGATTCTTCCGTTGATGAAATGTGGTACATCTTCGATAATGAAAGCCATCAAGATAATGAAACCTATTTAAATATCATCATAGACACACTTATTTCCTTGAGCAAGGAAAAGAAACGCATCCGCGTAGGCAATCAAGGCGTACACTCAGATCAGTATTTATAAGGGGTATAGGGGTCTTGCAAATGCCGTTTCCATATGTCCCTACTTAGTTCCCAAAATATTTCTGAAAATCAAAAAGGCACTCTTGACTTTTACGCACACAGAAAGTATATTAAAGATATGGAGGTGAACATGGACAAAAAGAAGATGGGGCGACCAGCAAAAGGCAGTAATGCAGCAACAGAAAGGCGCGATTTCAGGCTTACAAAGGCACAGGATGAACGCTTAAAGCGATATTGTACCATGACTGGAACAAGCATAGGCGCAACAGTTCGAGAAGCTGTATTGGCTTTCCTGGACGCTCAAGGCAAATAAAAAAAAGAGAAATAGCTATGGACTTTGGCGAGTACAGCTATTTCCCTTATATGCCTAATAGCAATAGAGCTATCGTAAATCAATTATATGCGATTAGCTCCTATTTTGCAACAAATATCAACGTACATAACATGAAAAGGAGCTACAAAATGATAACACAAGAAGAAATTGATAGAGATACCGAAGAAGCAATGAAGAAGTACTACAAGAAAAAAATCAGAGAGATCTTGAGGAATGAGGATAGATTGAGCACACTCAGAGTTGTCTATTACATTCTGACAAAGAAACAGTCATAATATCATGAACACTAGATGCCTCTTCGGAGGCATCTAGCCTTTATAGGTGACCATGAAATCCACCCCTAAAACATAGAACATTAGTTCTTGAAACTTTGTATACAATGTAGTCCAAAATTAAAAAAACAGGCAAAAAAGTATCACATATGAGACAAAAATATGACTAAAAGGTTATAAATTATAACTTTTTAGTTCTAAAAGGTGGAAAAACTCATTTATAAGATTAGCGGTCAAGCGAAGCAGGCATTATATATATCTAATATACTAAATATAAGGGGGATATGGTATGCATGATGGAGTGAATACAATGGTGGATTGGAAAGCCGAGTATAAGGCAAAAGAGGCATTGTTGAGAGGAAGAGGGTTTCAAGTGGTTAATCCGTATGAGTTCTATCGAGAGATGTTTCCGAAAGGGAGTTTACAGAGTGAGCAGGGAGACGGCAAAGGGAATGTGATTGCAACCCAGATTCGCCCGTCTGGCAGAGGCAGAACGAAGCAATGGATTGTGGACGATAGCTTAAAGATGCTTGAAAAGGTGGTTGGTGATGAGTTCGGGTTAGTGCCGCCAATCGCTTTTTATGGAAAAACGCATAGGAAGCAGAATGCACACGAGCTTTACGCAGTGGCTATAGATATCGACTATGTGGGAGAGCAGCAGCTAAAGAATCTGTTGAAGCAGTTTGGAAACGGAGTGCAGCTAAGACCAACATACTTAGTAAGTTCTGGTAAAGGTGTCCATGTGTATTATTTTTTACAAGAGCCGGTGCAGCTGTATCATAATTTGGAAAGCGTACTGTCAGAACTGAAAGAGGCATTTATAAGGCGATTATGGAACGATACAAGTAGCCTAAAGCCAGATGCACCAGATATTACTGGAATATATCAAGGTTTTAGATGTGTAGGCTCACAGAGCAAGCTAGGGGCTGAATATCCAGTCAGAGCGTTCAAGCTGTCGGAGAATCGTTATACACTGGAAGATATAAAAGCAAGCATCCCAGATTGTAAGATAGATCTATCAGTGTTGTATAAGAAACCATTACCAGGATGCAAAAAGACAATTCCTATCGAGAAAGCAAAAGAGCTTTATCCGCAATGGTATCAAGAGCGAATTATTGAAGGAAAGCCCAAAAAGAAAGCAACGTGGACTTGTAATGTAGCCCTTTACGAATGGTGGAAATCAAAAATTATGAATAACGTGAAGGTTGGCGGACGTTATTTTTCAATCATGGCATTATGTGCTTATGGGTTAAAGTGCGGCATCCCAGACGCACAAATCAAAAAAGATGCTTATTCGTTCCTTGACCATCTGGAAAGCTTGACAGATGATGAGAACAACCATTTTACACGAGAGGACGTTAAGGACGCATTGAAGGCATTAAAAGCAGATCACAAGCTATTAAGCACAATGGCAAGCCGTGACTGGATTGAGAAGCAGACAAAAGTACAGATTCCACCACAAAAACGAAATTGGCGAAAACAAGCCGTACATGTGCAGTATATGAACCTTAATCGCCAATTTAAAGTGATGAATAATGAGTGCACAAATGGCGGCAGACCAGACAAAGCCGAGATCGTGCATCAATGGCGGATAGTTCACCCAATGGGCAGGAAAGTTGATTGTATCAAAGACACAGGGCTATCAAAAAAGACTGTTTATAAGTGGTGGGGCTAAATTGTATGTTCAATTACCCGAACACGAGCAGCAAGCGGCAGGAAAGCATTGTATTTAAAAGAAAAATGTTAGAACACACTTCAAGTTTTAACTTTTCATTAAATTCATATTTAACGAAAAGTTGGAGGTAGAATCACAAATTAAAAAATATTGTCAGAATATTTGAAATAAACAAATTATATA
>OLQT01002252.1_pt1 | contig 10678 bp, 7 predicted proteins | sample 1672651 | NCBI WGS metagenome assembly OLQT01 (sample SAMEA3136709, study PRJEB25190) | human gut metagenome | biome: human gut; feature: human-associated habitat; material: faeces | place: Austria | collected 2013 | reverse complement strand
GTCCGGCGCACTGCCGGACGGGGCCGCTGCTCCGCTCTCACCGCATTGTTTTTCCGTCTATCATCGCCACCTTGGATGTCCGGCCCATCCATGCGTAATATCTGCGCCAGTCCTCCAGAGATTGCAGCGGGATATCTTCGCCGCGTACAAGGATATGCTCCGCCACCTGCTCCGGCTTCAGCGCGCAGTCGTGTTCCTGTCCGTTTTCCAAGATGACGAACCCCGCCATCACGTCCACATCCACGCCGCGGACGGTGAATTCCAGGAAGCAGCGCGTCCTATACTGTGCGTTCGGGTCGGACGGGGCCGGCGCGCCCAGCGGCAGCATCGCCTGCTTCAGCTTTTCCACATCCGTTTCACAGACCATCAGGTCAATGTCGCGGAACACGCCCGTTTTCCCCTTAAAATACAGCAGCAGGGAACCGCCCACGGCCCAGGTGACGCCGCTTTGGTTCAGCGCCCGCGCAATATCGGCCAATACATCCAGCTTGCGTTCTGTTTCCATGGCACAGCGCCTCCTGTTTTTCGGTCCCACAGCGTTTAATCCTCATCCGCGCCCCACGACGCGCGCACCTTTCGCCTCCGGCCGCAGCACCCAGCACTGTGGGTAAACCCGCAGCAGCGCCGCTTTCGCGGCCTGGGCCGGGGCCTCGTCTGCAAACACGCCGAACACCGCCGCCCCACTGCCCGTCATCAGCGCTGCCAACGCGCCGTGGGCGCGCAGCGTTTCGCAGATGGGCTTTGTCGCGGCGCTGGCGCTGGAATATTCCAGCGCGTTCTTCATCTGCGCGCACAGGCCCGCCAAATCGCCCCGTGCGATGGCGGCCGCCGCAGCCGCGCTGTCCGGACGCACGTCGGTACCAATGCGGTCGTACCTTGCATATGCCTGCGGCGTGGAAATGCCGCCCGCGGGCATACATACCGTAAAAAAGCAGGGCGGGCAGGGCTTCAGCGGCTCCAGGATATCGCCCACACCGGTAACCCGGGCCGTGCCGCCCACAATGGAAAACGGCAGCAGGATACGGGTGGTGATGCGCACCAGGTCCGCAAAAAAATTGCCCACGTCGTTTTTTGTCCTGCCTGCAAGGCCGCGGATGAACGCAACGCAGGCAGCATATCCGCTTGCGGCGGACACGAACATCATAAAAATGATGACCAGCATCTGAGACAGGTAGGAAAGCCCGGACTCACCGGAATAGTGCTGGAGATTCGTGTTCGTCATGAAGCTGATAATGGTATTGAACGCCAGCGTGGGCTCCATATTCTCAATATTGTTCGGGTTGAAAAGCCCTGCGCTCTGCACGCGCAGGATCAGATACCCGATGAACACCATCACGGCGTTCGTCCCCAGCAGAGCCAGGGCATACTGTTTCCAGTTCATCCCCTTCCCGGGGTCCACTCCGCTGATTTTATAGATCGCTCCGTCCACACGGTCAAAGACGGGGTCTGCAAAAGTGTGTTTCCCCGCCGCGATGTGATACAGATACACACCCGCGGGAATGACAATGAGCAAATAAATGCTCACTGTCAGTGCAAGCTGTAGCATGACAAGCTCCTCCTGTTTATCTCAGTTTCGCTCACAGCGAATCAAAATTTTTCCGGATGTACCAATGCATAGATCAGATAGCAGCCCAGCAGCAGCACGATCCCACCCAGTACCAGCATTTATGTATCCTCCTTGCGGCCTTTTTCCCCGCGCTCACTCCGCGGCGTCCACCTGCTTCTGGCACCATTTTGCCAAAAGCCATACAAGCCCGAAGCAGGCCAGCAATGTTCCGACCATCAGAACATCCATCATAATCCATTCCCTTCCTTCCCTTATCGCGGTATGCCTCATTATAGGGCATAAGCTGTAAGTGTGCGCTTAACGTTCGCCGCCGGATGTTAAGGTTGCGTTAGCGCCCGCAAAGGCGCAAAAAAGAAGCCTTCCGGAAAACCGGAAGGCTTTTTCCCACGGGCGCGGCCCGCTGTTTTTTCATTTTTCAGAAAGGGAGCGGAGCATAAAATACCGGAAGCTCCCGCTTTACGGCTGCCAGGGAGCGCGCTCCATCCACTTGCCGTTGGTAAAGTCCGGAATGGGCACGGGAGCGCCGCCCATGGCCACGCTCTGCTCACTCAGGCAGGAAATACTCATCCATGCCGCCGCATCATATACGTCGATGGGCGCAGGCGCGCCCGCCTTTGCGGCGTCGAAGAACGAGCGGAACACCAGCCAGTCCATGCCGTCATGGCCGCCGCGCACGCCTTCGGCCAGATATTTTTTCCACACCGGATGGTCGTACTGCTCGCGGTACTCCTCGGCGCTGTTCCAGCGCTCGTTCCACTTAAAATCATACTCGTTGTCTTTGCCGTCTAAAAAGACGCTCTTGTTGTCCTCCATGTACATGCCCTTTGTCCCCTGCACATGGAACCCGCGGGAATAGGCCCGCGGCAAGGTGGTGTCCAGCGTCAGGCAGATCGTCTCGCCCCGGGCGCATTTGATGATGGTCGTCACCACGTCGCCCTGGGCAAAATTCATGTTTGCAGCGTCGTAGTCCGGGCCTTTTTCCCGCAGCAGATATTCGTGCAGCCCCGCGGCCTTGGACGCCACTGAAACAAGCGTCAGCATGCGGTTGCCGCGGTTGATGTCCAGCACGTTTGCAATGGGGCCCAGCTCGTGGGTGGGGTAGTTTTCGCAGTTCCGGTACAGGTAGTTGCGGAAGCGGTAGTGCCGCATCTCGCGCCCGGTGGAAACCTCCTCCCGCAGGTCGTGGCGGTAACCTCCCTGGCAGTGCACCACCTCGCCGAACAGGCCCCGGCGCACCATATTCAGCACCATCAGCTCGTCGCGGCCAAAACAGCAGTTTTCCAGCATCATGCAGGGTACGCCCGTTTCCTCGTGGGTGCGCACCAGCTTCCAGCAGTCCTCCACAGAATATGCGCCCGCCACCTCCACGGCCGTATACTTGCCTGCGCGCATGGCGTCGCAGGCAAGGTTCAGATGGGATTCCCACGACGCCATAATGACCACAGCGTCGATTTCCGGCATGGCCAGTACCTCGCGGTAATCCGCCGCAGCGCGGGGCGCGGGCTGGCCCGCTGCCGTCACAAGCTGCACGCCCTTCTCCCGGCGGTCCTCATAATTGTCGCACACGGCCAGCACACGAACGCCCGGCTGGGGCAGGATACAGTTTTCCAACAGGTTGGAGCCGCGGTTGCCCAGGCCGATAACACCTACATTCAATACTTCTTTCATAAATGGATACTCCCTTTCCGTTTCAAAAGCGGCCCGCACAGGCTCTGGGCCGTTATTTCCTTCGTCTGCGCAGGTATTCGGACACGGAAACACCATAAAAGCGCGAAAATGCACGCTTGAACGAATAATCGTTTTCGTAGCCCACGGCGCGCGCCGCCGCCGCCAATGTGATTTTTTTATTTTCCAGCATCTCGCAGGCCAGTTCCATCCGGCCGCTGAGCAGGAAATCGTAAAAATTAATGCCGCACACACGCTTGAACAGCTTCGAAACCGCGGAGACTGAAAGGTTGAACCGGTCTCCAAGGTCCTTAAGAGAAAGATCCGGGTCCGTCAGATGCTCCTTAACGTATTCCACGACCTGCTGCTCCGTATCCCCAGCCTGCTGAGACGCTGTTTTCTCCGCACAGAACAGCGCATTCACCCGGTACAGCGCCCCCCACATGCCGTCATCCGTCTGTGCGCTGCTGACAGCGTCAAACTCAGCAGCATAGCGTGCGGGCTGCGGGTCGAACTCATGGATGATGCGCGAATACGTCTGCGCCAGCATCAGCACCAAACGCCGCATGTTCTGCTGAGACACGCCCCTGCGCTCGTTTTCAGCGCGTATCTCGCCCAGGATCGTCTCCGCCATCGCCTGCTGGCCCGCTTTCGCACGGTTGATGAGCTGAAGCTCCCACTCGACGGGATAATAGATCCCCCGGTCGGGAGATGTAAGGCACGCGCCGTCGGACAGACGTGCAGAAAGCTGCTCCGCCGCTGCATAATAAGATTTACTAATGCCCAAAACGCCCTCCTCCAAGCTGCCGCAGGCGATAAAAGGCATCGTTTCCGTGTGCTCCTGATACGAGAGCGCGACCCGCTGCGCCAGCGTCTGCGGGCACACCTCATCCGGCCCTCCCGGTGCGACAATGGCCGCCAGACGCGTCCTGGAAAGTTCCGTGATCTCATACAAAAGGTCAAAGGATGAAAGAGCCTCTTCCAGCGGCATCACACCGTGGCTTCCTTCTCTTTCTTCCACCAGCAGCACAAGATGGGACATCGAATCTGAAAAGCCGATGTCGAACTCCCGCATTTTTTCCGCAGCCTCCGCCGCATCGAAATACCCCTGCAGCAGCCGGCGCAGAAAATTGCTCCGCGCGGTGGCGCGGTAACGCTCTGCCATATGCAGCACATTTTCCCGTTCCGCAGCCAGCTGGCACAGCGATTCCTCAATGATCGCATATTCATCCCCCGCATGCACCGGCGCGGGAAGGCGGTGTGCCGCGCTGTCTGCCAGCCGCTTGAGCGGGGTGTAGGTCAGCTTTGTAAGCAGCCACGCCAGATTCACCGTCAGCAGCACTGAAATAAGCACCAGCACGGCGATAAACCAGACGCTTCGTGTCCGTACCAGCGGCACGGCGGAAAAGCCGGACGTGATATCCACCGGGAAACATACGGAGCGGTAAGTATAATCAGCCTCTGCGGCCCTGGCCGTGAAGGATATCCCCGCCAGCTCTCTGTCCGCGCCGCGGATAGAAAGGGAGAGCATATCGTCCGTGCGCAGCAATGCGATCTGGTTGCGGATGGCGGAGCGGTCCAGTTCCACCAGCAGAAAGCTCCGCATGGGACGATTGTACTCCATCGCCTCTGCAAAGAACAGCCGGGACGCCGCGCCGCCCGTCATGCCGAGCTGCGCGCCGCACACCAGGCCGCTGTTTTCCGGCAGGCTCAAACGCTCGTACACCACAGCGCTCTCCAGCGGCGTCTGCCCTTTTTCCAGCGAAAATGTGCGGAAGAAGTCTGCCGTATCATAAAAGCCGGCGGAGGAATACACCTCCTCCTTTTCGGGAAAGACCACAGACAATTGCCGGATCACGCCGCTGGCCGCGGTATAGCCGCGCAGGTCTCCGCAGATGGCCAGTTTCTCGCGCAGGCCGAACTCTTCGTCATACAGCCCCGCGGCCGCACCGCGCCGCTTTACCCACTGCGTCTCGGACAGCTGCTGCCCAAGGCCCTGAACGCGCTTGAACTCCGCATCCAGTGTGCGGGCCGCAAGCTCGGCGGTATGGGCCTGGCGGGCGGCGTCCTCGCGCTGCTGTGCGCGGAAGGTGGAGACGGCCAGCACCCCCGCCAGGATGACCACCGGCACAAGGCATATGAACACATAGGAAAAGAAGATGCGCTGCACCGTGGAAAGCCTGTGCCGCACGGCCGGCTTTTTCTTCATCGTGTGCGCCCCCCTCCCCGGCGGGCGCGTGCGGCCCGCCACAGACAAATCACTTCAAAACGGCAGCTCCAGTATATCAAAACACGCGCCGTTTGAAAAGCGTGCCGCCTGTGCTCCCTGTGGGGAAAAAGCAAGCTGCCAAGCCGTTTTCCAGTGCTTGCGCATCTTTTTTTGACAAAATCGCAAAATTGGAAATCGCTGCGCCGGCCCGGCAAAACATGCCGCAAAAGCCCCGCTTTTTCAAAAAAGCGCACGGCTTCAAATTTGGTTCGTTGCAAACGCGGCCCGGCGCGGTTATGCTGAAAGCACAGCCCCGGACGGCTTTTCCGCCGGACACAGGACAAAACGGCAACATGTGATCGAGAGGATGTGGCACATTGACACCCATTCGCAAAAAACGCGGCGCGCCGCGGCAGAGCCTCGCGAACCGGATCGGCCGCAGGCGGCTGCGGGAGAGCGGTGAGCTCTATCTCATCATGCTGCCGGTGCTGGTGATGATCTTTATCTTTTTTTATATGCCCATGTTCGGCGTTGTCATCGCTTTTCAGGATTACGTCCCCGGCGACCCCTTCTTCGCGTTTGACGGCTCTACAAAATGGGTGGGCCTGCAGCATTTTAAAACGTTCTTTTCTTCCATCTATTTTCCGCGCCTGTTAAAAAACACGCTCACGCTCAGCCTGATGAACCTCGCGTTCGGCTTCTGGGTCCCCATAGCGTTCGCGCTGCTGCTCAACGAGGTAACGCACCTACGCTACAAAAAGCTGGTGCAGACAGCCAGCTATATGCCCTATTTCATCTCCATGGTAGTGGCCGCGGGCATGGTGGTCTCCTTTATTGAAAAGGACGGCCTTGTGAACCAGATCATCACGCTGCTGGGCGGCGACCCCGTCTCCTTCCGCACCGACCCGAAATGGTTCCCTGTTGTATACACGGTCACGAACATCTGGAAGAGCTTCGGGTGGAACAGCATCCTCTATCTCTCCGCCATGGCCTCCATCGACCCGGCGCTTTACGAATCGGCGCGGCTGGACGGCGCGAACCGCTGGCAGCAGGCACTGCACATCACGCTGCCGATGATCGCCCCCACAATCGCCATCATGCTCATCTTCGCGGTGGGCGACATCATGAGCTCCAACACCGACCTGATCCTGCTTTTGTACAACAACGCCACCATGAAGACCGCCGACGTGTTCGGCACCTACGTTTACCGCGAGGGTCTGCTCACGGGCAAGACCAGCCTTGGCACCGCCATCGGCCTGTTCGCCTCCACGGTGAATCTGATCCTTGTTTTCATCGCCAACAAATGCAGCAATAAAATCTCCGGCGATGGACTGTTCTGAAAACGAAAAGGAGGCTTACCGCCATGCTCCGACAAAAACACGGCATCCGCGAAGGCTCCCGCCTGGCGAGCATGCTCATTTACCTCGCCACCGGGCTGTGCTGCATCGTCACCGTGTACCCCATGTACTATGTGCTCATCCGCTCTGTCAGCGCGCCCGAGCACGCGCTTGCGGGCGACATGCTGCTGTTCCCCAAAGGGTTTGACCTTAACTCCTACCGCGTCATCCTTTCCGACACGACTCTGTGGCGCGCCTACGGCAATACGCTTTTGTATGTTGTCGTCACCACGCTGCTGATGCTCCTGTTCTGCACATTGTGCGCGTATCCCCTGTGCATGCCCGGGCTTTTGGGCAAAAAGGCCGTTGTCACCTACCTGCTCGTTCCTATGTATTTTTCGGGCGGGCTGATCCCCACGTTCCTTGTAATGAACCGCCTTGGCCTGTACAACAACATCTGGGCCGTCATCCTGCCTGGGTCTCTGAGCATCTGGAACATCATTCTTGCACGCACGTATTTCGCCTCTATCCCGGACACCATCCGGGAATCCGCAGCCATCGACGGCGCCAGTCACTTCACCATTCTGCTGCGCATCTATACGCCGCTGGCAAAGCCCATCCTGGCCGTCATTTCCATCTACACCATCGTCATCACCTGGAACAGCTGGTTCAACGCGCTGGTCTATCTGCCCGACACCGCGCTGCAGCCCCTGCAGCTCTACCTGCGCCGGGTGCTGCTGGAAAACACCGTGGATCTGACAAAGCTGCCCATGAACGAAGTGGCCGAGGCCGTGCGCCGTTCACTTTCCAACGTGCAGCTCAAATATGCGATGATTATTTTCACCACATTGCCCGTACTGTTTGCCTACCCCTTCTTCCAAAAGCATTTTGTAAAGGGCATCATGGTCGGCTCATTGAAGGGCTGACTCTCTTCAAGGCAGATTTCGCCCCGACGCCTCGGGTCGAAGTATGATAAAATGTCATCAAACAGGAGGAACGACATGAAACATCTGAAAAAACTTACCGCACTATTCCTTGCGGCGGCGCTTGCGCTTTCCATGTCCGCCTGCGGCGGCGCATCGTCCGCCCCGGCTTCCGGCTCCGCATCCGCCGGGGACGGCGCCCGGCGTCTGACGATGCTTGTGCCCAACAACACGAACCAGTACATCAAATTCGACGAGCGCGAGGACTACCCTGTCTGGCAGGAGCTGAAAGCCCTGTTTGCACAAAAGGGCCTGGAGCTGGAATTTGAGGTCGTCCCAGCGGACCAGTACCCCACAACACTTCAAACGCGCATCGCCTCCGGCACCGATCTGCCGGACATCGTATGTCTGACGCCGTTTGACGACGCCGCCGCGATGGACCTTGCCAACAAGGGCACCATCCAGCCCATCAACACCATCATGGACGAGTACGGCGACGGCACCTTCAACCGCTTCATTCACGAAAAATATCCGTTCATGGCACAGCTCACCACCGCGCCGGACGGCAATATCTACTGGTACACCAGCGTTCAGGCACAGACCTACGAAGACAAGCCCGCCCCCACCTGCCGCGTCATCAACATCCGCAAGGACTGGTTGGAGAAGCTTGGCCTGGAAGCGCCTGAAACCGCCGAGGAGTTCATCTCTGTGATGAAAGCGTTTCAGGAAAATGACATGAACGGCAACGGCGCAGCGGACGAGATCGTCACCGTGGATACCTCCGGAGATTTCTTCATGACGGGCATCGCCCAGTGGTTCGGCGTAGGCAATTACCTCACTTCTGTGGACGTAAAAAACAACAAGATCGTCTCGCCCTGGTACCAGGACGGCATCAAAGACTACTTGAAGTACATGAACCGCCTTGTGGAGGAGGGCCTGATGGACCCGGACCTCATCGGCGCCACCTACGAACAGACGAGCCAGCGCATGGCCGAAAACAAAGTGGGCGCCACGTTCGATTACTGCATGCAGATGTGGCTGGAGCCTTCCGTCAACGCTGAAAACGTTGAATTTTTGCCCATTGCGAACCTGGAGACCGGGTACGAGCCGTACATTGTCATTGAGCCGTCGTTCTTCTCCTGGCAGAAATGGGCCGTTACGAAAGACTGCAAGGACCCCGAGGCCGTAGCCGCGCTGCTGGACGTGCTGTATTCCGACCGGTATGAAGAGCTGTCCGCCTGGGGCATCGAGGGCGAAACGTACGAAGTCGTGGACGGCCGGCGCCAGCTCATGGAGGGCATCGGCGGCGCGTACTGGGAGCAGAACGCGAAGGACCGCAAAACCCCCGGCGGCTCGCTGTGGAGCGGCTGCGTATTCCCCACCGTTTCCCTGTACACAATGGAATCCCAGTTCACCTCCCGCCCCGAGCACAAAAACGAATTTCAAAAGAGCGTGGTCTTCCAGGACGCGGTTTATCCGGATGCCAAATACTGCTACATGGCCATTGCCACCGATGAGCAGAACGCGCGCAAGGCCGCTCTGACGACCGATCTTTCCACCTATTCCAGCGAGCTTGTGACCGATTTCATCCTGGGACGCGCCAGCTTTGACGATTGGGACCAGTATATTGCCCAGATGCAGGAGCTGGGGCTGGACGAGCTGATCGAGATCGAACAGTCTCAGTATGACAAATTCCTGGAGCTTTCCAAATAGACCGCTTCGCACGCTGACGCGGCATGCTGTGGAGGCCGATGCGCGCATCGGTCTCCCTATTTTTTTACAAATCCCGCATCAAACAGAAAAGGTGGTACTCTTATGGAATATATCCTGCGCGTTGCCGTGCACGAAGATGCCTGGCAGCGCCAGCTCGGTGAGCTGCTGGAGCTTTGCGCCCGCACACCCATCCGCGAGGTGATGCTGATGGAGGAATCGCATCAAATCCTCACCTCCCCGTTCCCACGGAAAAAGCACGAGCGCATGGCTGCTGTCTACGCCTGTATGGCCGAAGCATTTGCCGCGGCGGGCGTGCGGCACAGTGTAAACCTCGTCACCTGCGCGGGGCACGGCGACAACCGTGTGCCCGCCCGCCTTGCGCTTCCCTTCCAGCGCTTTGTGGGGGAGGACCTTGCGCCCGCGCACGCAGTATACTGCATCGCCGATGAGGCGTGGGTGGAATATACGGCGCAGATCAGCGCCCTGTACGCGGCCACCCGGCCCGCGCGGCTGATGCTGGACGACGATTTCCGCTCGCTGAACCACACGGCTTCATACGGCTGCTTTTGCGAAACCCACGCCCGCCTTGTTTCCCGGGAGCTTGGGTACGACGTCACGCCCCTCCGTCTGCGGGACGCGGCCTGCGGCCTCGGCCCCGACGCCGGAGAGGTAAAAGCCGCGTGGATGCGGGTGAACTTTGCCGCCCAGCTGCGGGCCGCAAAAGCGGTGGAGCGGGCTGTGCACGCCGTCTCGCCCAAGACGCAGGTGGGGCTGATGAACTCCGGCGAGCCGGCGCATTCGGTGCAGGGGCGCGACATGGATGCGCTGCTCCGCGCCTTTTCCGGGGGCGGGCAATGCCTTTCCCGCCCGCTGGGCGGAGCATACAGCGACGCGCTGCACACCGACGCCGTGGAAATGCTTACGGGCATGTCTCTGAGCATGGCCGCTGTACACAGCAGTACTTTCTGGGCCAGCGAGGTGGAAAACTACCCCAATACGCCTTACACAAAAAGCGCTGCCGTCACGCAGCTGCAGATGCAGCTCCACGCGCTTGCGGGCGCGGACGGCCTGACGCTGAACCTGCACGATTACCTTGCCACACCGCTGCCGCTGCAGCGCGAATACGCGGAGATGGTGTGCAAAGCAGCGCCTGCGGTGGAGGCCGTTCAGCAGCTGCGCAGGGGCAAGACGATGCGCGGCGTGGGCCTGCCCTGGCGCGGGGACGCGGCGCTGCACCGCCAAAACCGTGCGCACACCCCCGACG
>OLQT01002246.1_pt1 | contig 10696 bp, 8 predicted proteins | sample 1672651 | NCBI WGS metagenome assembly OLQT01 (sample SAMEA3136709, study PRJEB25190) | human gut metagenome | biome: human gut; feature: human-associated habitat; material: faeces | place: Austria | collected 2013 | reverse complement strand
GATGGTATGTCTGATCAAACCACAGTTTGAAGCCGGACGGGAAAAAGTGGGAAAGAAAGGCGTGGTACGTGATAAGGCCGTTCACGAGGAAGTGATCGAGAGGATCATTACCTTTGCACTGGAAAACGGATTTTCGGTACACCATCTGGAATACTCACCGATCAAGGGACCGGAGGGAAACATCGAGTATCTCGTGCATATTGAAAAATCGGACGAAGCAATAAAGGAGGAATCCGTGGATATTCACGCAGTTGTGGAAGCAGCACACGGAGAATTGGATAAGTAGATGCGTAAATTTATGCTGATCACGAACCGGTACAAAGATCGTGATCTGACACTCTCAAACGAAATTGTCTCGTACATACAACAAAAGGGCGGCAGTGCTGCAATCTGTGTCAGCAATGTGGAGGATGATAACCAGAAAGATTTTGCACTTTCCGAGATTCCGGCAGACACGGAATGTATCCTTGTTCTTGGCGGAGACGGCACGTTAATCCGCGCAGCAACCAAGGTGGAGGCGCTGCAGATTCCGCTGATCGGTGTCAACCTTGGGACACTGGGATATCTGTGTGAGCTTGAGGAAGCTACTGTATTTCATGCCATCGACTGTCTGATGCAGGATGATTGCATCATGGAAGAGCGGATTGTTCTGACCGGCGAAAAAATTGGCGGAAACGGCGCACATATGGCATTGAATGATGTCGTGATCCACTGGTCCGGGGATCTGTCCATGCTGCTTTTAAATGTGTATGTCAATGGGGAATATCTGACAACTTACCACGCAGATGGCGTGATTGTTGCGACACCGACCGGTTCCACGGGGTATAATCTTTCCACCGGAGGTCCGATCGTGGACCCGAAGGCACAGATGATGCTGATCACGCCGATCAATGATCATAACTTAAGCTCAAAAAGTATCGTGATCAGTGCAGATGAGGAGGTTACCGTAGAACTTGGAAAGCGTCGCTCCCAGAAAGACGAGATGGTGGAAGTCAGTTTTGACGGAGACAGCAAAGTTCGTTTGGAAGTGGGCGATCGTTTTGTGGTGCGCAGGGCGGAAGATACGGCAAAGATCTGTAAATTGAGCAGTGAAAGTTTCCTTGAAATATTGCGCAGGAAGATGAGCGCTTATACATAATAGTGGATTTATCTTTAGAACAGGAGAAAGTATGAAAACAAAGAGACAGGCAAAAATACTTGAACTGATAAAAAAGAATAACATCGAAACACAGGAAGAATTATCGGATTATTTAGAGAGGGAAGGATATCAGGTAACGCAGGCAACGGTTTCGAGGGATATTCGGGAATTGAAGCTGACAAAGGTGGCAGTCAACGGGGGCAGGCAGAAATATGTTGCACTGATGGAGGCAAGCGAAGATCTGTCTGAAAAATATACCAGAGTGTTCCGCGATGGATTTGTTTCCATGGATATGGCACAGAATATCCTTGTTATCAAGACGGTATCAGGAATGGCAATGGCGGTGGCTGCGGCACTTGATGCCATGCACCTGCATGAAGTTGTGGGATGTATTGCCGGGGATGATACGATCATGTGTGCAGTCAGAAGTGTACAGGAAACTGTTGAAGTTATGGGACGGCTGCGCAAAATTGTAGAAGAATAACAGACTGTCAGAAAAGAGGAGATACTTCCGGGAGAGAATGCGCGGGAATGCGCAGGAAGGAGATTCTATGTTACAAAATCTGCATGTGAAAAATTTAGCACTGATTGATGAGTCGGAGGTCGATTTTGCCGGGGGATTAAATATCCTGTCCGGTGAGACCGGTGCCGGAAAGTCCATTATCATTGGATCAATCAATCTTGCACTTGGAGGCAAGGTTCAGAAAGAAATGCTGCGTAACCCGGAAAAACCAGCGCTGGTGGAACTCATTTTTTCTGTTACCGAAAAGCAGAAACAGGTGTTAAAGCAGCTTGATGTGGAGACTGAGGATGATGAGGTCATCTTAAGCCGCAGGATCACGGGTGGACGCGGTGTCTCGAAGGTCAATGGCGAGAGTGTGCCTGCTTCAAAAGTAAAAGAAATTGCTTCGGTTTTGATCGACATTCACGGACAACATGAGCATCAGTCACTTTTGTCGAAGAAAAAGCATTTAGAGATCCTTGACAGTTATGCAAAGGAAGAGATCGAGCAGCCGAAAAAGGAGCTTGCAGAGGCATATAAGGACTATAAGAAACTTGTGTCAGAGTTAAACGATGCGGACGTGGATGAGGAAGAACGCTTAAGGGAAGTTTCGTTTTTGGAATATGAAGTCGGTGAGATTGAAGAGGCCGGACTTACTGTGGGAGAAGATGAGGAATTAGAGACACAGTATAAGCGTTTCATCAATGGGAAAAAAATTGTGGAAGCACTCAATCAGGCGTATCAGTATACCGGAGGGATGGATCAGGCATCAGAGCTGACCGGACGTGCGCTAAGGGAACTTTCAGGCGTATCAGTGTATGATGAGAAAATTGCTGATATGGAAGAAACGCTTACGCAGATCGACAATCTGCTAGGTGACTTTAACCGGGAGATTGCAGATTATCTGGATGATACAGATTTTGACGAGGAGACATTTTACCATCTGGAAAAACGTCTGGATGAGATCAATCACTTAAAGTCAAAATATGGAAGTTCTATTGAGGAAATATTAAGTGCATGCGAAGCGAAACAGGAACGGCTGCTCCGGTTAAAAGATTATGATACTTATCTGGCTGATTTAAAAGAAAAAGTAAAAAACGCGGAGAAAAAACTGCAGAAAAGCTGTGAAAAAGTGTCCGATATCCGCAAAAAATATGCAGAAAAACTGGTTATTGCAGTGACGGAAGCATTGAAAGATCTGAACTTTTTAGATGTTGTATTTGAAATGCGGTTTGACGTGCTGTCAAATTACACAGCAAACGGATACGACGATGCGGAGTTTATGATCTCGACGAATCCGGGAGAGCCAGTACGCCCGCTTGGAAAGGTGGCATCCGGGGGAGAACTTTCAAGAATTATGCTTGCGATAAAAACAGTGCTTGCCGATCAGGACGAGGTAGAGACGCTGATCTTTGATGAGATCGACAGTGGAATCAGCGGACGCACGGCACAGATGGTTTCCGAGAAAATGAATCTTTTAGGACGTACACACCAGATCATCTGTATCACACATCTGCCGCAGATCGCTGCGATGGCGGATGCACATTATCTGATTGAGAAGGCTGTCTCAAACGGCGCAACCGTCTCAAAGATCAGACGGCTTGATACGGCAGAAACCGTGGACGAACTGTCCCGTATGCTTGGCGGTGTTGAAATCACGGATAAGGTAAGAGAAAGTGCGCGGGAAATGAAAGAACTTGCCGCAAAAAAGAAAAAATAAAAATTCCAAAAAAAGGCCGGTGTGTCAGGAAGTGGCAGGGCAGTTTGGATAAATAACAGCGTGAAAAAGAAAAAAGCACATATAATAAAAAGGGGATATCGAAACAGGATATCTTCTTTTTTTGCGAAAGATGGGGAAAACAGGAGAGAGAGAATGAAAAAGATAAGTGCTTATTACAGAATTATACAAAATCTTACCTGTATGGGATTCTTTTTTACGTTGATTTTTGCGGTAAAATCGTTTGAGAATGCTGTGCCGGATGAGATATATGTGAGAGCGGGAGAAACGGTATCTTATGATTTTGATGTTCCGGTCAGTGTTGTGCTAAAGCAGGACAGTACGGAGGTATTTGAATATCTGACAAAAGATTCACCGCTTACGTATTATGTAAATTGCAGATTATTTGGAATTTTTCCCGTTAAAGATATCACGGTTATGCTGGTGGAACCGGAAACGGTTTATGCCAGTGGAATGCCGGTTGGAATTTATGCGAAAACAAAAGGAGTACTTGTGATCGGGAATGGGGAAGTGGAGAGGGTAGATGGACGGGAGGTAAAGCCGTCAGAAAATCTTGTAAAAAGCGGAGATTATATTGTCAGTGTCAATGGGATGGCAGTCAGCGAGAAAGAAGACCTTGCTGCAGCAGTGAACGAAGCCGGAGGAGAAAAAGATATTCTTGGAATCATGCGTGGCGAGGAATATATTGAGGTTTCCCTGGATCCGGTAAAGAGTGTCAGTGGAAAATATATGCTTGGTGTCTGGGTGAGGGACGACCTTGCGGGAGTAGGAACACTTACTTATTACAAAGCAGATGGAACCTATGCAGCACTTGGACATGCAGTGAGTGACAGCGATACCGGAACGATCATGAGTATGGCGGAAGGGTATCTTTATCATACAGATATTGTAGGCATAAAGAAAGGAAAGTCAGGCACTCCGGGAGAACTTTCCGGTATTATTCAATACGGAGACAGTACAAGAATAGGTTCGATCATGCAAAACACCGGTCTTGGGATTCATGGAGTCTTAAACGGAAACTTAAAGTGGTTAGAAACCGGGGAGTGTTATGAGGTGCGTTATAAACAGGATATCAGGACCGGAAGTGCGTTTATTGTATCGTCTGTTTCCGGGGAGAGTAAAAAATATGAAGTGATGGTGGAAAGTGTTGATTACAGCGGAAAAGAGGAAAATAAAGGAATCCTGATCCGGGTTACAGACCCTGAACTTTTAGAGCTGACAGGCGGGATCGTACAGGGAATGAGCGGCAGTCCGATCATACAGGACGGGAAACTGATCGGGGCCGTTACACATGTGCTCGTCAATGATCCGACCAGGGGTTATGGGATATTCATTGAGAAAATGCTTTAACATCACAGGCAAATATGGTATTATGAAACAAAAAGTGACAGTTTTTGTAAATGGGTGGCATATGCATACAGAGAGTGAAATAGAGAAATTAGCGGCGGAATATATGGAGGAAGGCCGGACAGCCTTTTTTTCAAAAGAATTAAATAAGGCGGCAACTTTAACGCAGAATGCAATCGATATCTATCGGATGGAAAAAAATTATGAACAGTATGCATTTGCGCAGAATATGATGGGTGTCATCTATGTGTCGCTTGGAAATGAATCGGCTGCAATGGATTGTTATTTAGAAGTGTTAGAGTGTTCAAAAAGACATGGAATAACATCCGTTCTGGCATTGGCGTATAATAACATAGGTTCCAGATATCAGGAGTTACGGCAGCACCAAAAGGCGATTGGATATTTTGAAAGGTCTGCAGATGAACTTGAAAAAGTGACAGACACAGAGAATGAGAATTTTCAGATCAGGTATCTGATTACACACATGAATCTCATGAAGTCCTATGGGGAACTTGACCGGCTTGACGATGCACGCAAGGAACTTCTTAAATTAGAAAAATGCAGCCAGGGTATTGTGAATGAAATGTATCGTTACTCTTATCTGACATTGAAATCAAGACTTTACTGGAACATTGGGGAAAAAGAATATGTGTATGAGCATTTGGATGAATTGATAAAGGGTGGAATTGATGATTCAAATGCAGCAGATTATATTGAAGATGTAAGTGACTTGTGCGGCCTGCTGAAAGATATGCAGGAGTTTGACAAGTGGAAAAGAGTGATTCTGGCATTTGAGCAGCATGCAAAGAAACAGAACAGCATTTATTATGAAATGATTCTCAATGAAATGTGGCTGGATTACTATAAGGAGCTTGGGGACAACGAGCAGTATGTAAAGCTCTGCATTCACTATGTAGATGTGGCTCAGCAGCAGAAAAAAGCAGACAATGAGGAACGTGCATGTGCGATCGACTTAAAGATTGAACTTCAGGAAAAGGAAGAACAACGCAGACATGCGGAGATACGTTCCAATCAGGATGCACTGACAGGTCTGGGCAACCGTTATATGTTAGAGAAAGACGCTGTGGATGTGATTGAACATGCAATGAAAACAGGCGAAAAGATTGCTGTCGGAGTGATTGATATCGATTGTTTTAAACAGCATAATGATAAATATGGGCATATTCAGGGGGACCGTTGTCTTCAGCATGTTGCTGATGTTTTGAAGAATGCCGTGGAAAAACGTGGGAAAGCATACAGATTTGGCGGAGACGAGTTTGTTCTGCTCATCCAGAACGGGGAAGAAAATACGATCACTTCCATTGCAGAAACGATAAAAAAAGAACTGCAGCAGCTGCATATAGAGGATAAGGATTCTGGCAGACAGGCAGCCGTCACGATTTCACAGGGATATGCAAGTTTCCTGCCAAGCAGACAGGAAAGCAGAAATAGTCTGATTGAACATGCGGATAAAGCATTGTATGAAGTAAAAGAAAACGGAAGGGATGGATTTCGTATTATTGTAGAATAATTCATAATTTATGTAAATTTTTGCGCTTGACGACTACATTCGACAAAATAATTTGAGTGAAAATAAGTATCATCAATTTACAAATAATTTATGATAATAGAAAGTTCGCGAGGCGCACTTTCTATTGTTTTGTCACAGGAGGGCTTGAAATGGAAAAATTAAGTGTAGCAATTGCTGATGATAATGAGATAATGTTACAGTTATTAGGGGATATTATCGAAAGTGATGATGAGTTGAATGTGGTAGGAACAGCAAAAGACGGTGAGGAAGCTTATCGTGTGATAAAAACAAAAGAGCCGGATATCGTGCTGCTTGACATAGTAATGCCAAAGTTAGACGGACTTGGGGTACTTAGCCGTGTGAACAAGGATAAAACGATCAAAAAACACCCGGCATTTATCATGATCAGTGCAATCGGACAAGATCGTATCACGGAAGATGCGATCAACATGGGGGCATCGTATTACATTATGAAACCATTTGATAATGATATGATCATTGACCGGATCAAACGGATCAAAAACCGCAGTGTGCCCGGAATGGAAAAACGTAAGATAAATGCATATGAAAAGGCAGAGCCGGTCAGCGAGCGCAGTCTTGAAGCGGATGTGACGGAGATCATCCATGAGATCGGTGTTCCGGCACATATCAAAGGATATCAGTACTTAAGGGATGCCATTGTTATGTCCGTGAATGATATGGAGATGTTAAATTCCATCACAAAGATCCTATACCCGACGATTGCAAAGAAATACCAGACAACATCAAGCAGAGTGGAGAGAGCGATCCGTCACGCGATCGAGGTAGCATGGAGCAGGGGAAAGATGGATACGATCGATGAGATGTTCGGTTATACGATCCACAATGGAAAAGGAAAGCCGACCAACTCAGAATTTATCGCGCTGATCACAGACCGTATTCGTCTGGAACATAAAATGTATTAATACTTTTCAGAAAAGTAAAAAAGAGTTATAATATTCTTTAGATTTTCAAAAGTTTATAGAAGAATAAATTTTTGGGGCTGGAGGGTTTATGACATGAAAAAAATATTATTTGCGGCTTCAGAAGCTGTGCCTTTTATGAAAACCGGAGGACTTGCAGATGTAACAGGCTCATTGCCAAAATATTTTGACAAGAAGAATTATGATGTGAGGGTCATTCTTCCAAAATATGTCTGCATGGAAGAACGGTGGAAAGGACAGCTTCATTTTTTATGCCATTTTTATGTGAATTTAAGCTGGAGGAAACAATACGTTGGGATTTTTGAAACAACGTATGATGGAATTACTTACTATCTGGTCGACAATGAATTTTATTTTGCGGGAAATGCACCGTACAACAATATTTATGAGGACGTGGAGAAGTTCGCATTCTTTTCAAAAGCAGTGTTAGAGGCATTGCCGTATCTTGATTTCTGTCCGGATATCATCCACTGTCATGACTGGCAGACGGGACTGCTTCCGGTATTTTTGCGTACTTTATATGGAGATGAGGAATACTATACGGGTATAAAGACGGTATTTTCCATCCATAATCTGAAATTTCAGGGAAGATGGAAACTGCCTGCAGTTATGGATATTACCGGACTGCCGGAACAGATTTTTGCCTCAGATAAGTTAGAGTCTTACGGTGAGGCGAATTACTTAAAAGGCGGTGTGGTCTATGCAGATGCAGTCACCACAGTCAGTCCGACTTATGCCTATGAGATCACGACACCAGAGGGCGGTGAAGGATTAGAAGGACTTATGTATGCGTGCAGGGATAAACTTTTCGGTATTTTAAATGGCCTGGATTATACAGAATATGATCCACAGAAAGATGTCTATCTGACCAATCATTATAACGAGGTGAATTATAAGGAAGGAAAGGCTCTCAACAAAACACGTCTGCAAAAAAATGTGTCTCTTCCGGTAGACGGGGACGTATTTCTGATCGGTATGGTATCGCGTATGACAGACCAGAAAGGGTTTGATCTGATCGCATATATCATGGATGAACTGCTCAGTACCGAGCGTGTCCAGTTTGTTGTGGCAGGAACCGGAGAGGCACGATATCAGGATATGCTGTCTTACTTTGCGGGAAAATATCCGGATAAGATGAAGGTACATATCGGCTATTCAGAGGAACTTGCCCATCAGATTTATGCCTCCTGTGATGCATTTTTGATGCCGTCTTTGTTTGAGCCTTGTGGTTTAAGCCAGCTGATGAGCCTTCGTTATGGCACGGTTCCGATCGTGCGTGAAACGGGTGGTCTTAAGGATACCGTCATTCCGTATAATGAATATACGAAAGAGGGAACCGGATTCTCCTTTGCAAATTATAATGCGCATGAGATGTTAGCGACAATCCGTTATGCGTTATCCGTATTTTACCAGCATAAAAATGACTGGGATATACTGATAAAACACGGTATGAGTCAGGATTTCTCCTGGAACGCATCGGTGGCAGAATATGAAAAGTTGTACGACAGTCTGATGACAAAGTTTACATGGTAATACGGTCACTTTTTTGAAAAATAATTTACATGGTAATACGGCTGCTTTCCCTTGAATAATAATATACATGGTCGGAGAGAATATCCTCTGTGGAAAGCTGTGTGGCATTGACTTCCTGAACCATTTCCGAGAGTTCCCGATAGGACTGCTGACGGGTATCTGCGGGACTGTTTGCGGAGGATAGCAGAGGATCGGCCGGTGTGGCAAAAGAATTGACGGGAATGATGAGAACTTCGTGGATGCTGCTTGGAAGGATATAAAGATCACTTCTTAAGTGCTCTGCGAAGTTTTTTAGCAGATCCTGATACAGGATACATGCAGAGCCGTTTAATTTTGTATGATTGGACAGCACATACATCGGAAAAGGTGCCGGTGGAGCAAGGATGGCGGAGCTGTCGTCATCGGAAAGAAGTTCTTTTAGCACGTCGCTCATATTGCGAAGCTCATAATGCTGGAGATCCGGTGTGTTTTTGCATGCAAGTGCATACAGGTCATCTTTTGTGATATTCCAGAAGGAAAGATGATGGTTATGGATCAGGATCGTGGCAGAGCTGCCAGAGGCTGACGGAGAGCAGGAAATCTTTTCTTCTGAAAATGACTGGCTGATATCGTCCGGATCAATGCCGATCAGACAGTTGAATACGATCGCCAAATCAAGAAAACGAAAATGGGGAACATCTGTTAACAGCGCCTTGTTGCGCTCGTAATTGATCAGCTTAAAGATAATGCGGGACTGAACCTTCTCATAGCATGTGAAAAAGGAAATATCAACACTGTGGGCGGGTTTGTTCTGCTGATAAATGTCCCTGATCTCGGTGCAGATATCAGAAATGGGCCGGCCGTTTTCATATGCATGAAAATAGTCATTCAGATAAATGGTCGGTGAGATATTGCAGCCCGGAGTTAAAACGGTCAGACCGTCTAAGTGGGTATTGTTATTTTTTAAAATGTCCTGCAGGATAATGGAAACGTCAGAACCAAATGCGTCCTGTAAAGATTGTCTGATCTGCTGTTTAAATGTCTGATATGTCATAAAGACCTCCTGTAAATACGAATCTATCCACGATAAATCCGCGGTGCAGGAGAAGATATTACTGTTTCTAAAATGGGGAAAGTCCACGCAAAACACTGCGTGGACTTACTATAACACATGCATACTACAAATGCAAGAAAAATTATTCGGATTTTAATTTTTTCCAGAGATAGCTGTAAAGCGAAGTTGTGGATTCATCAAACTGTTTGTACACGGTACAGTTATCCAGTGTTTCCTGTGGCGGGAAAATGGTGGTATCACTCAGAGTCTCATCGTCAAGTGCATCAATCACAGCAAGGTTTGGTGTGGCATAGCAGACATAATCAAAATTTTTCATGGCAACGTCCTCACGGCATAGGAAATCGAGAAATTTTTCAGCATTTTCCTGATTTTTACAGCTCTTTGGAATGAACCAGGAATCGATCCAGAGGTTGGAACCTTCTTTTGGAACCGTATAGGAGAGGTCATCATTTAATTCCATCGCAGTGGCTGCTTCCCCGGAATAAACTAATGCCATTGCCGCATTTCCGGCAGCCATTTCATCGGAAGTCTCATCCACATAATAGGCGTACACAAGAGGTTTTTGTTTGATCAGAAGATCAACGGCATTATTCAGTTCGGTCTCGTTTTCTGTATTGATGTCATAATTTAACAGGCGAAGAGCCGGGACAAACGAATCACGGACAGAATTCTGCATAATGATGGAATCTTTGTAGTGTTCATCCCACAGGATATTCCAGGAGGACACCTCATCATCTGTGACCATCGTGGTATTGTAGAGGATGCCGAGCGTTCCGTAAAAATAGGGCATGGAGTAAGAGGCATCCGGGTCAAAGATCCTTGCCGCACCGATGATCGACGGATCAATATTTTGGTAATTCGAAAAACTGCTGAAGTCGATCTTATTTACTT
>OLQT01002245.1_pt1 | contig 10699 bp, 19 predicted proteins | sample 1672651 | NCBI WGS metagenome assembly OLQT01 (sample SAMEA3136709, study PRJEB25190) | human gut metagenome | biome: human gut; feature: human-associated habitat; material: faeces | place: Austria | collected 2013 | reverse complement strand
TGTATGATTCCCCGGCTGCGGATGTGGAGAGCACCTCCGTACCCGGCAGGAACGGGGACATCATCACCGAGAATGCAAGGACAGGCAGGCGTAGGTATCAGAACGTGGATATCAAGTATAAGGCATTTTTCTTCAACGGTCTGCCTGCCAAGACCGCAGCGGTCAAGGCATGGCTGTTATCTCCGATCGGGTATCAGAAATTGCAGGACACCTACGACCCGGATTTCTTCCGGATGGCAGTCTGCAAGGACGCCCTGGAATTTGATGTGACAGCCCAGAAAGCCGCTGAGATGGAGCTGACATTCAACTGTAAGCCCCAGCGTTGGAGCGTGGATGGGCAGAGGGTGATCCGGCTGGATGGCAGGTCGACCTTAAAGAACCCCTTCGCTTTTCCGGCACAGCCTATCTTCAAGATCTACGGGGATTCTGGCGGCGAACTGTATGTGGGTGAGGAGAAGATCACCATCCACAGCATCAAGGACTACGTGCTGCTCAACTGTGAAACGCACAACGCTTAAGGATATTGAGAAGGAGTTCAAAGAGGCCATCGGTAATCGCATTGCCTCCATTTGTTCCTCTCATAATGTAACTGTGGACTACGCTTTTCAGGATATCAACGATATTCCGGGAGAACTTCCGGCAGGCCGTACAAAGCCGTGGGGAACTGGTCAGGCTGTGCTTGCAGCGAAGGCCGTAATTAAAACTCCGTTCATCGTGATCAATGCAGATGATTACTATGGCAAGGAAGGCTTCAAGGCTGTCCATGAGTATCTGGTGAATGGCGGCAAATCCTGTATGGCGGGCTTTGTGCTGAAGAACACCCTGTCTGATAATGGCGGTGTGACTCGTGGTATCTGCAAGATGGATGAGAATGGAAACTTGACTGAGGTTGTGGAAACCAAGAACATCGTAAAGACTGCAGATGGAGCAGAGGCAGACGGTGTGGTTGTTGATGTGAATTCTCTGGTTTCCATGAATATGTGGGGATTGACTCCTGATTTTCTGGATGTGCTGGAGGAGGGCTTCAAAGAGTTCTTTGAGAAAGAAGTTCCGGGTAATCCTCAGAAAGCCGAGTATCTGATCCCTATCTTCATTGGAGAATTACTGGAGCAGGGCAAGATGTCTGTGAAGGTTTTGAAAACCAACGACACCTGGTACGGAATGACCTACCACGAAGATGTCGCAGCCGTAAAGGACAGCTTCAAGAAAATGTTGGCGGATGGCGTATACAAGGCTGACCTGTTCAGTGATCTGTAAAACGTGATGAATGGAATAGTTAGTTTACTCGGAAAGATCCTCACAAACATCCTGACTGCTCTGTATGAGCCGTTTGGTTTCTCACTACTTCTTTCTTTCCTTGCAATGTTTTTCTATCTGTATGCGTATGAGACTCAAGAAGCCGGCAAAGGCTGGAAGAATGCCATAGTGACCTGGTATCAAAAATTCAAGGGGAGTGTGTTCTTTCGGAAGTTGTACTTACTGGCTTTTGTGACATCAATGATTTTGTTTAGGACGTTACTAAACCGTAATCTATGGCTAAATCCTTTGTCCGATGTCATGGGTGGCTGGGGCATCTGGGAGACCGTGAACGGCGAACAGAAGTTGACCACCGAGTGTATCGAGAACGTGATCATGATGGTGCCGTTTAGTAGTGTGGTTATGTGGACGTTCCAAGAGAAGATGGAGAAAGGCTGGAAGAAGATACTGTGGTATAGCGGAAAGATAGCATTTATCTTTTCGATAAGCATAGAAATGCTGCAATTATTGCTTCGCTTAGGAACGTTCCAGCTATCAGACATCTTCTATAACACAGTCGGTGGAATGATCGGTGGATTGATGTATTGTGCGGCGATGAAGGCAAGAAAGCATCTGTAAAACTGGATGAAATTGTGATATACTGGGAGCGGTAGCTCCCTACGCTGCTCTGATAAATCACACACCTCTCCGTGGTGAGCAGCAGGCAACGATCTTATGATTGGCGAAGATGTGATAGATTTTTATGTTAAAGTGAAAGAGGATGAACATATGTTATCGCCAGAGTTGAAAAAACTTTTAAATGACCTCCAGACAGGAGGATCAAATATAAGAATTGATCGAGAAAAAATCCAAGCTGAACTTGAGGCTCTCGATAATACACCCGTATTTCTGAAGCATAGCCTTTCAATGTCAACGAGAGTGTGCCCTACTTGTGGGAGGGAGCTATGATGGATTATAGAGAATTAAGAAAACTAAAAGCTCAGCTAATAGAAAAAGAAAATAAAACAGAGGACGAACTTCATTTATTGATGGAACTTCAGTCGTTAAGTAAAGTAATTGATACAATCGGATTTTCCTTACAGATGTCAGGAGATGTGTGTAAAACCTGTGGGAGACCGTTATAATGGAAGGACACTTTCTTGTATGTGAAAATGCAGAAGAGGAATTTGATATCAGTTTCCAAGTTAATTCAACTATGGATAGTGTTATTCCAAAGGATCAACAAGAACTGTATGTAAAAGCAGAATCTGCCTGCAATATCATTAAAGCATTAGAAAACACGGATAAACAAACTAAGAAAAAGTATTTTGATAAGCTACTTTCCTTGTCTCAGGTTGGACTTGTGGCAAATCCGGCACAAACAGAAACAGCAGAATTTGCATTAATGAAGTTGAAAGATGAAATAGTTCTTGTAGAAGGAAAACGTATCAAGAACCACTATATGAAATATTTAGGGATAGATGCCTTAATTATTGGTGCAATAGCAAGTATAGTGCTAGGAATATGTTTCTATTTTACAAGATGGATAGGATGTATTTCAGTATTATGTATTATAATTGGTGCCTTAACAGGAACATGGGTTTCATTTGGTGCAAGAAAATTTGAAATAGAATTTGAGGATCTTGCTTCATTGGAAAAAGACAAAATGACGCCAGTTATCCGTCTGATTTATATTGCAGTTGCTTCGTTGATTTTTGCACTATTAATGAATGTTGGTCTTATAGATGTAAAAATTGGAAATGTAGATATTTCCAAGGCTTTTACAGATATCAAGCCTGCACTTGTAATTGGCGTTTTATGCGGTTTGGTTGAAAGTAAGATTGGAATACAGGTCTACAATAAGGCGGTTTCCCTGTTGGTAGATAATAGTGAACAATAATAGTATATTGCCCTCACCCAAACACAGTATTATACTTAAACAACTATAAAAGGAAAGAGGTTATCACCCATGCCCAGAACGAAAGGTAGCAAGAATAAACCGAAAGTCACCAAAGACTACGTATCCCAAATTGCAGAAAAGCAGGAGACTATTGCGTCTCTGACTACCGAGATCGCTTCCATCACCGCCAACATTGACACTTTGAAGGTTGATTTGAAAGAGAAGAAGTCTGCTCTGAAGAAGGTCGAAAAAGAAGTGGCATCCCTGGAAGTGAAGAAGGCAAGGGCAGATGCTAAGGCCGCTGAAGAAGCTAAGAAGGCTGAAGCCGAGAGTGTGGTTAAGAAGCTACTGGCCAGCGGGATGAGTGCAGACGAGATTCTGGAAAAGCTGAAATAAAAATATGAGCCGTGTGCGGAACACAGGCTCCTCCGGGAGCTGAGGCGCACACGGTATATTTTGAGGGTTGATATATAGTTTATAACGAAAATAAAATGAGATAGAAGAAATGGAGTGTAACAAAAAATGAACTTATCCAAAATACATCACATTGCAATCATCGTGTCTGATTACGAAGCTGCCAAGGATTTTTATGTAAACAAATTGGGCTTCTCTGTTATTAGGGAAAACTATCGCCCGGAGCGTAAGGACTGGAAGCTGGATCTTCGTGTTAATGAACACACGGAACTGGAGATTTTCGCTGAGGAAAATCCTCCGAAGCGTGTGAACCGCCCGGAAGCCTGTGGGCTACGCCATCTTGCGTTCTGCGTGGATAGCGTGGAGCAGACGGTGAATGAGCTGGCGGAGGTAGGGATTGAATGTGAGCCAATCCGCGTGGATGATTACACCGGCAAGAAGATGACTTTCTTCCATGACCCGGATGGACTGCCGCTGGAGCTGCATGAGTAATTATGGGAGAGAAAAGAGCGTATAAGCCCCGGAAGCCTGGTGGCGGTCGGAAGAAGTTGAAGCCAGACTACGATGCCGGGAAGAATCTGAAAGAGCAGATGGAAAGTGCTGTGGCACTTTATAATTCTGAGATGTCCTTGCAGGCCATCGGCGATGCGCTGAACCTAAATCCTATCAAAGTCCGGAAACTCCTCATCACAGCCGGTGTGTATGAATCAGATGTGGCGGAGAAAGTAAAAAACACTTTTGAAAAATACCGTGAAACACAAGACTACAAAACCTCCATACTCTCAACCGCAAAGGTGCTTAAACTTTCCAAAGCCTCCATCACCTCGTACCTGCCATTTAAAAAAGGTGTGTACTTCCCAAGTACAGAGAAAGAGAAGATCAGTGTTGGGGCAGAGCGGCAGCGGAGATACAGGGCAATGAAGCGGTGGAGGGCTGATCAGACAGAAGAAAACTTTTGGGGTGTGGTTGTGGCTTATGCTGGTGCGAAATTCAAAACCTACTCTGGGTTGCCATTCTCTTACGAAATTAAAAAAGGCAGGAACGGCGAGTACACGAAGGAGCTGTGGATTGACAGACGGGAGAAAAGCAAGAGTCTGGCATGGAGCTCTATAGTTTTGGCACTGGGCAATATAAAAGGAGAAGTAGTTGAACGACCTAAAGCTCTGGGAGATATCCGAGGCGTGACCTACATCTATGGGATGTTTTATCGGTTCGGATTGATCAATGTGCCGGATGAAGCGAAGGAGAAGATGAAGCATCCCCAAAACCGCAAAAAATAGGTTGCTATGTACAGAAGTGTGCGGTAATATGTGCCGTAACTGAGGAAATGAATCTCAGTTGGGAAGGATGGTAGCATTATAGAAAAATTGAAAGAAGTGCTGGAGGATTGTATTAAGAAAACGGAACCGGACTTCTACCCACCGGTGGAGAATCTGCTAGATCTGATCTACGAACATTACACGGAGAATAATCCAGTAGAGAAAAACACAGTTGCCGGGAAAGCAGCAAAGGCCAAGGAAAAAGAACTGGAAGAGATGGATCACAGGAGAAACAATTAAATATACGAATTATGACAGAACAAATAATGAGCCAAACAATTTTACCGGAAGTGAAAATGCATTAGTTATCTATCGAATCAGAAATCCAAAAGGTGGAATAGACGGACAGTACAAGTGGAACGATCTTCAAAAAGACGGAGACTGTAATGGTGAGAGTTTTTTCGGATACCAGAATAGCGGATTTGTCTGTGAATGGGATGATGGAAAGAAAGAAGAAACTACAAAAGATAATTCTGCGATACACAAAAAAGTACAAAACCTTTTAATAAATTCAAATTATTCCTCTTATCCTTTGTTAGAGTATGATGATATTTTGGAGGCTTGGGTATATGTAAATACAACGGAAAATATCTGTTAGAGCTAACTGGTAATGCGTGTGGGGATAATTATTATTATGGAATCAAAAAAGATGGGTCTGTTGGACTGGTCCACAAGTTCATCTGGAAGGGGGATGCAATGGAAGGAGACTGGTATATGGACGGCAAGAAGGTTTCAGGAAATATGTATGGAACTTATTACAAGAAATATCATGCAAACGCTACATGGTATAGCTTTGCTCAGTCATCAAATAACAGCTTAATAAGAAAAGAGCTTTCAAATACCAAAAAGAAATTAGGAATGTAATTTCTGTCTGGTCGTTGCAGGACATAGATCCCTTTCAAGGCAAGTAATCCAAGTCACCAGTGGAATCAGGTAAGAGTTGGCGGTAAATGGTATATTCTGGATGCGCAGTCTGGCGGATTCCTGCTTGGCAGCCGGACATGGAAGAAAAAGGCTGGTACGTCATGGGACACCAAAGGATTACCAACCTGCAGTGAGACATTGGTATCAGACCTTATGAAGTACAAAAAGGATAAAGCATCACAAAAAGATCTATAAAAGAATTATAAAATCGGATAGAGTGGAAAGAGAGAAGAAAAAAGCCAGAGAAAATATAGCAGGAAATTATAGTGCAAGTTTATTGACAAAAGAGATAAGAGGGCTTCGAGAGGCCACCGTAGAAATGAAAGTAAGCCTGAAATTCCGAAAAGAAAAAGAGAATAGGTATTATGTTTTTTCCTTTTATGGTATACTTCTGGCAACGATAAAGCAGGGAGACCCGGACATGGAATCCATCTTTACAGAAAAAAAGTTGTATACTAAGATGATTACAGAAGAAAACGGATCGGAGAATGTATGAGGAAAAGAAACTGTACTATGAAAGAAATAGATGAATTAGAACAGACTTTTAAAAACACACTTAGGGAAGAACTCTGGGTCAGTGTATATGATTTGAATGAAGATATATTGGATTTAAAGGAATTAGAGGTGCCGACTAGGGTTGCAAAGCTGAATATACTTTCCCAGTCTATTATGTCATATGATCAAGTGCTTTTTGGAAAAACTCATGACGATCAGGAAACGAATCCAAGAATGTATTTCTATAACTTTATTATTTATATGGATTCTACATCTAATAGAGAAAATTATCAGCGTTTGCGGAATATGAAAGACAATTGGTATTATGCAGGCTTTGAAAAAGGTAGTTGGGGAACAGAATATAAAGGGGAAATAGAACGAAGCGGCAGTCCTATTGTTTACCAAAAACATACGATATATATATCGGATCGTTCTTTATCTGATCATGATTTGCAGGATATTAACGACAAGTATGATGAAGAAATAACAAGTGTAAGTGAGGATCGTCTTGTAATAGGACGTCTGAACATTTTACTAAAGGACATTCACTTTTCTTCTGCAAATGTATTTAAAGTAGGAAATGGAAATCTGATTCAAATAAAAGGAAAAAATGAAAACACAAAATGTGACTATAATGCAATGTATGATGTAGGATACCATTACAAAGAACATCCATATGATAAAAGAAATCGCTATGGTTATGCAGTTCGGGCTTTTAGAAGAATTAAGCCAGATATTGTATTTCTTTCTCATTGGGATGATGATCACATTATGGGATGTGTATATGCCCAAAAGGATGTATTCGATTGCCCATGGATTGCACCAGAAATTACCAAAAATGCAATTGGGGCTAAGCGCTTGGCAAAGTACCTTTCTGTAAAAGGAAAATTAATTTTGATAAAACGGGACTCTAATAAAGACCGGAAATTAACAACCGTAAAAAGCAAGAATAAAGATCGGAAAATTTCTTTTTATCTTGGACAAAATAAAAGAAAAAATGGATTGACAAAAGAAAATTGCGGTGGTTTGGCAATTGAAATTATAAATGAAACTACCAATGGTCGTGTAGAAAGTCTATTTTGTGGAGATGTTCCTTATAGAGCAATTGAAACTACTGTATGGAATAGTCGGAAAGTTGGATATGACAATTTAATTGTCCCACATCATGGTTCTAAAATGAGTTATAATCCTTTAAAGGTGAAAAGTTCTGGAAAGGCAATCATTTGTTGCAATGCGAATGCTAATAATCCCCAAAATAACTATCGTCCGGTTGTTGCACATGTAAATGCCTTGCAAGGAGCATCTGGAAATCAAGGATATAAAGTATTTTTAACAGAACATGCATCAGGCCACTGTATTAGAATTAAATTGGATTGATTAAAAATAATTAAATGTTGATGCTAACTTTATATGGCAAGCCGACTTGAAAAAGTAAATTCCATGGAGCATTGGTGTCAGACACCAATGTGCTATTGATAAAAGCAGAAAGTTCCTGTCGGACCTGACAGGTGGAAAGCTGAACATTTCCAAAGGTATGATCAGCAGACTCAGCAGGGAGTTTGCCTTAAAAACCGAGTCTGAACGCAGGGCTGCTTATGCAGACATGCTGTTTTCCCCGGTCATGCATACAGACTGTACGAACGCCAGGGAAAACGGAAAAGGCTGTTATGTATATGTATGTGCGACGCCAGACGGAAAAGCCCTGTACTTTGCCCGCGCGAAAAAAGGGCACGAAGGAGTAAAGGGAACTGTTGCGAAGGATTACCAGGGTATCCTTGTCCATGACCATGATATCACTTTTTATAATTATGGGACAGACCATCAGGAATGTCTTGCCCATGTACTGCGGTACCTGAAAGACAGCATGGATAATGAGCCGGACCGTACCTGGAATAAAGAAATGCATGGTCTGATTGTAAAACAGACGTGACATCTGATGAAAGTCTTGATAACCTGGTTAAAATAGCTCTGGACGCCTACGGAAAAATAGACATTCTCGTTAATAATGCAGGAGTAGGCGCGGTAACAATGAAGATTGGAATGAGTCCGGCAAAACGTCCTGGAGAACCTATCGAAGTAGCACAGGCCATTGCATTCCTTGCATCAGACGAAGCTAGTTTCATCCATGGAGCAGCTTTGGCTGTAGATGGCGGATATACGATATTTTAAAAATAATTGATATGCATTGGGAAAAGGAGTCATTTGGACTCCTTTTTTCAGTACGTAAGACTTGACTGCGGAGATATCTCAAAACATGGTGACCTTAAGGAAAGTCCCCCAAATCTGACATCCTGTCAATATATGAAAAAGCATGGAAAAGGTAAGATCAGAGGAACAGCAAAAGTCTTTGGACGGACGAAGCATATAAATACCGCAAAGAGCATGATATATTGTCAGACGGATGAGGCCGCGGATCAACGGATAGATTGGGGTTAGAAATATCATCATTTTTTTTACAAAAATATACATATCTTTGTCTTACCCTGTCAATGTGTGGTATACTTAAGACAGCAAAACACAGAAAGGATAACGCCATGGGAAACGAAGCAGGAGAGTGGATCATACATGGGGTAAAGTGGAATGATCCGAAATGCATCCACAATGTGGATGAAGCAGTCGAATATATCAACCGGGTTGGTTTTCTTTCTCTTTTCAAGAACGAAATTCCGGGTTTTTCTCTGGAGGAACGAACAGTGGCAGAATACTGGTGGTCTGATGATCCGGTGAGGGATTCGTGGAGATGGAGGATTGCCATTGCAAAAAAGCATGATATTCTTTACGGAAAATTCTTTGCAAAAAAAGCCGGTTTTATTTCAAAAAAATGGCTGCTGGTATTTGCCAACTACCGCAGGGACGGATATGATTTTGATGCCCTGTTTGAGGATGAAGAGAAAAAGGTTTTCCAGATTACTATTCTTAATGCTGACTATCATGATTACTGTTACGCTTTACCAGCCAGCCCAGGCCGCTTCCGGTAAATACATCGGGACCTACACAAAAACATGGTCTGTTTCAAGCAATATGACGGTCACCATCAGGCCAAGCTATTCCGTCATTGTGAATAAGGTTACCAGTACAAAAGTCAGGCTTCAGCTTGAAAAACTGGGAGTCAATGGTTCGCCTATCTATGCGACTGCTCCCATTACAGCGAAGCGTAAAGGAAACACAGTTTCTTTTAAGTGGAAAGATACATGGGGAAATTCCGGCACTGGAACATTAAAATTGTACAAAGGATACGTCAAATTGAAAGTAAAGCAGACATATACCGCCAGGTGGAATCGGAGCACTCTGGATACAAGCGGAAAATATATGAAAATCTACCGCAAGAGTGGTAATACAAAAATGGATAATATAGATTTATAACAACAGGGCAGAAACAGTTTTAATGCTGTTTCTGCTCATTTGTTTGGTTAATAAACTTTTGTCATTTTGGAAGTGTCCATAAAATTTATTTTCCGGATTTCTCCAATGTCTCCGGTACTCACATCCGGACAAAACGTGTAATCTTTTGTCTGGTTCCCAATAGTCACACGGGCATACCAGTGTTCGCTCCAGTTCCCGTCGTAATAAAGGTTGCTTATCTTGTCGAAACCACCAATTTCTTTTGCTATGGCACACAGGATTGTTGGGGTTGTAAGGGAATCAAACCGCCAGCTTTTGAACCATAGTTCATCACTCGGCTCCGCGGCAAAAGTATAGAGATAAGTTCCATCATTTGCAAGATATCGAGGATGTTTTTTTTCGATGTAATCTACAGCAGCCTGCATGCGTTCAAACGGATCCATGCCTGCAGCTGAGGACTGACGGACGATTTCCCCGACTGCTTTTTTATTCAGAGAGAATCACAGTATTTCGTTATAATGTTATGAAAAGCTACAATGATTTCCGAAGATGAATATATGCAGTGGAGATATTGTAGGGATCATGCGTAATATTATATGAAAAAGTGTTTGGAATCATCTTGATAATATGTCGAATACGACATATTATAATTATAAAGAGGAAGGAGCATACTAATGTACGAGATCATTTTATATGATACAGAAGATGGAAGATGCCCTGTGCAGGAACTATTAGATTCTCTGGAGCCTAAGTTGCTGGCAAAAACATTGCGGACAATTGACTTACTGGAAATGAACGGTCCATTGCTTCGTGAGCCATATTCAAAACCATTGGAGAATGGGATATTTGAGCTTCGTACCAAGCAGGGATCAGATATTACAAGAGTACTGTATTTCTTTATCGTAGGCAGGATTTATAAAAAAATCGCAGAAGACACCAAAGGCAGAATATGATGCATTGCAACCGGAATATGATATTATCCAGGCGATGATTGATGCAAGAGTGCAGCAGAATATGACACAGAAAGATTTATCAGCTAAAATCGGAATTACGCAGGCAGATATAAGCC
>OLQT01002241.1_pt1 | contig 10708 bp, 10 predicted proteins | sample 1672651 | NCBI WGS metagenome assembly OLQT01 (sample SAMEA3136709, study PRJEB25190) | human gut metagenome | biome: human gut; feature: human-associated habitat; material: faeces | place: Austria | collected 2013 | reverse complement strand
TGTTCACCAATTCCACGGGCGCGTATGAGGTTGCCGATTGCTGGGATGAGGAATACATTGCCAAGCACAAAAACGGTAACATGCAGTGTGCTGGCGTAACGGGTTCAGGCGTGGCATATCGCGTGTGCGCACAGCGTGCCTACGAGCGTTCGGACAAGCAGATGCTTCCGAAGCTTGCCAGTTTGGGATTTCGTGGCCTGCACTACATCGACGTACAGGGCATTATTCCTGCGCAGGTCTGCCATGATCCCCGGCATCCGCTCAACCGCGCACAGTGGGTGGAGTGGGCCAAAAAGATCATGCGGCTTTCCAGAGAAACCTTCGGCGGTTATTCCTCCGAAGGCGGATACGACTGCTATGCTTCCGAGCTGGATTATGCATTATATAATGCGTTTCATATTCTTGATCAGCAACCTTTCCTGTGCGATGAAAAAATTCCTCTGTGGCAGCTGGTGTATCACGGCATCATCTTAAGCAATCCCTCTGCTGAAACAGTCAACGACCCCGTAAAGGGATGGCGGGAACATCTGCTGAGCGTGGAATATGGCAGCAGACCTGTGATGTATTACTACTCGAAGTTCTGTACGGATCAGGAGTACAACTGGATGGGTGATATTGATCTGGTCTGTCCGACAGATGAAGCCATGGAACAGAGCGTCGAGCTTGTGAAATCGTCCTATGATGAATACAGGAAGCGTTCTTACCTGCAGACGCAGTTTATGCAGGAACATACCATTCTTTCCAAGGATGTGCGCTGCGTCCGTTACGAGGACAGAAGCGAAATCATTGTCAACTACGGTGAAAACAGCTTCCTGTACAATGGTACCGAAGTAGCACCGCATAGCTATGTGCTGATAAAAGGAGAGTTGTGAGATGAATAAGGCGGTTGAAATTCTTCTTCAAAAAAGACTGATGATTCTGGAACGTGGAGCCAGCGTGGAGGATTTGCAGGGAATTGTACCTGCACTATACGCGGCGGGTATCCGCGTGTTTGAAGTTACGTTCAGTCCCATGGATCCTGATATGGTCAAACATGGCCGTGAGCAGATTGCCGCTGCAGTAAAAGCGGCAGGACCGGATATGGTTGTGGGCGCGGGTACGGTGCTGAGCATTGGACAGGTGCATGCAGCCTATGAAGCAGGCGCGCAGTTTATCGTTTCGCCGCATACTGATCCCGAAGTGCTCAAAGAGAGCAAACGCCTCGGCCTTGCCGTGATGCCTGGTGCACTTACGCCCACTGAGATTGTGACGGCCTACAATGCTGGTGCAGATATGGTGAAGGTTTTCCCGGCGGACGGCATGGGAATGGGCTATCTGCGCAATCTGCGTGGACCTCTGCCGCACATTCCGCTGCTGGCGACGGGCGGCGTGAACCCCGATTCCATTCCGTTGTTCTTTGAAGCCGGTATCAATGCCGTTGGCACCGGAATAACGGTGGTCAAGCCGGAGCTTGTGCGTGATAAGAATTATGAGGAGATTTGCCGTCTGGCCAGGATTCATGTGGATGCTGTCGCCAATGCGGTCAAATAAGAAGACGGGAGAAACAGCCAATGAAAAACATTATGGTTCTGAATCTGGGCTCCACGAGCTTCAAATTCAAGCTGTTTGAGATGGACGGTCATGAAAAATTGCTGGCGCAGGGAAGTATCGACGCCATCGGCAGCGGAACAAGCGCACTTGTTGTGAAGATCGGTGAAGACAAGACGCAGAAAACGGTGGATTGTCCGAATCATGATCAAGCCTTCCGCCTTTGCATGAACGAGCTGAAAAGCATCCTTCCTGATCTGAAGGCCTTGTCCGCCATCGGTTACAAGGCAGTTCTGGCAGGAGAAATCAGCGGAGCACAGCCGATTACGCCGGAATTTCTCCAAAAGATGGAAGCGCTCGTCCCGCTGGCTCCGGCGCACAATCCGGTGTACATCGACGTGATGGGCAGCATGCTCAAAAGCGTGCCGGAGGTGCAGCAGTTTGCCTGCTTTGAAACGGCATTCCATGCGACGGTTCCTGAAAAACGCGCTGTGTACGGCGTGCCGCAGAAATGGCGTGAATGGGGCATCCGCCGCTACGGCTTTCACGGCGCGTCCCATAGCTTTATCGCATCCGAAACAGCAAGGCTGCTGCCTGATGCGCGCAGGGTGATTTCCGTCCACCTGGGCGGTTCGTGCTCCATCTGTGCCATTCAGGATGGCCGAAGCGTGGCGACCAGCATGGGCGCAACCCCTCAGTCCGGCCTGTTCCACAACAACCGTGTGGGTGATTTCGACCCCTTCTGCTTCCCGCTTTTGGAAGAAAAGCTTGGAGGAACCAAGCAGATTCTGCAAGCGCTCTCCAAGGAAAGCGGCCTGCTGGGGCTAAGCGGCGTAAGCAATGATCTGAGGAAGGTGGAAAAGGCTGCCGAAGAGGGAAATGCGCAGGCGGCGCTTGCCATTGACGCTTTCTGCGACAATATCACCGGTTATATCGGAATGTTCGCGGCCTATATGGGCGGTTTGGACGCCATCGTTTTCACAGGCGGAATCGGCGAACACAGCGCCCTCGTCAGAAGGAAAGCTGTTGAATCGCTCGGTTTCTTGGACATTGCCATCAGCGAGGCGGCCAATCAGACCAATGCTCCGCAGATCAGCCTTCCTCAAAGCAAAGTGCGTGTGCTGGTGATGGAAACGAATGAGGAAATCATGATCGCCAGACAGATTGCGGAATGTCTGCAATGACAAACGGCCTTTTGTGCCTTCATACGCTCCGGAACCTCCCTTTGAAAGGACGCGTTCATTCTGTCTTTGAACATGCACTCAACATCGAAGTAGATCATGGTGGGAAATGTTTACTGACGGTTGTACAAAGCGGGGAGTGGCTTCCTGATAGTATTCAAGTGGATAATATATCCTCTTTTTGCAGCTGTAAGCCGGGGGATACGGCGATTTTGACGGACGATAGTCTGCAGATCGGCTACTTTGTGTTTGCGTTGCGCAAAGGAGTGTATGAAGGGCAAATCAAAATGGGTTCGTCTGTGGATTATCTGAAAAAGATGCTGCAGAATCTGCCGCTGACGCTCCATGTTCCACGGGACTATGAAGAAAGGGTATACGTCAGCATAAAGAAGGTCTGTGCTGCTGTGAAATCTGATATGCCTGCAACTGCCGAAAGAGCGTGTTACGCTATTTTGGGCTTGGGATCGGGCCTCACGCCTGCGGCAGATGATGCGCTTGTGGGCGCATTCGCTGCTTTGTGGCATGATGCTCCTGTTAAACCATTTCTTTCTGAGGGCTTGTTAAGCCGGACAACAGATGTCAGCGGTAAATATCTGCGTTGTGCACAACTTGGTTTTTTCTCAAAGCGTGTTTTGGATCTATTCCATGCTGAGAATGAAGCAGATACAGAAAAAGCTATATCAGAAGTGCTTTCGTGGGGTGCTTCCTCCGGTATGGATATGCTTTGGGGACTGTCCTGTGCAATGGATGCATGGAAAGAACACACTTCATCCCTGCCTGTGATTCGTTGAACGATACGTAGTGAGAAAGGGAACGGAATGGCTTGTCAGTATTCTTGCGAAAACTTATTCCATATCAAAAGTGGAAGAATTGAAGCAACGCTTAGCCCACGCGGAGCAGAATTGCTGTATCTGCACCGCACGAACGGAACAGATGTGATGTGGCCGGGTGGAATCTGGAAAGGAACAGCACCCACAGTATTTCCGATTCTTGGCGGCGTCCCTGATGATATGTATACCTTCAATGGCAGTACATATCGAATGCAGAAAAATGGTTTTGCCCGCACTTCTATTTTTATGCCTGTTGTTCATGAATCGAATAGAGTTGTTTTTGAACTGAGAAGCAGTGAAGAAACGCGTGAATGCTATCCTTTCGATTTTTGTTTGCAGGTAGAGTATGCTGTTTCGGGCAATCAGCTTGCGATACGGTATTGTATTGAGAATACCGGCAATCAGGAAATGCCTTGGATTGTTGGAGCACATCCTGGTTTTCGCTGGGATCGCAAAAGCGGCTGGCTGATCCGGTTTGAAAAGAAGGAGCATCTACAGTTTTTTCATCCGGACAAAACAGATGGAATCAGGTTGGACGATGAACATCAAATCCAGTTGGAGGAATCCATGTTTGATAACGGGGCAAACAGTGCCTTCGGGCTACAATCCTCCTATGTGGATTTGATTCCACCGAACGAAGAGTTTGATATTGTGCGGATTTATCGCTCACAGATGCCGTATCTAACCTTTTGGACATTGCCAGCTCCAGAAGCACAATTTATCTGTATTGAACCCAGCACGGGCGCGGGGACGGATGGGCCAGATCTGCGCGAACGCCGAGGAATCCATCTATTAAAGGCTGGTGATTCGGAGATCAGAAAAATACATATCGAGTTAATTGCGAGAGAAAAAAGGTGATAATGATATGTGTAAGACGAATGAAATCATTAGTAAGGATGGTCTGAATCAAACAGTCTTTCGGCTGAAGGTGAGAGCACCATTGGTTGCTCGCAAGGCGGAGCCGGGACAGTTCATTATCATCCGCGCAAAAGAAGAAAGTGAGCGCATACCGCTCACCATCGCGGACTTTGACCGCGAAGAAGGCAGTGTAACCATCATCTACCAGATCGTGGGTGCGGGTACCATGGAGCTCAATTCGCTTCAAAAAGGTGAATGCGTGCATGATTTTGTGGGGCCTCTGGGTGTGCCTACACACACCGAAGGGTTCAAAAAGGTATGCATAGTGGGCGGCGGCGTAGGCTGCGCCATTGCACTGCCCATTGCCAAGGAACTGCACGATCAGGGCTGTGTGGTGCACAGCGTGATCGGCTTCCGCAATAAGGATCTGCTGATCCTTGAGGACGAGTTCAACGCCTGCAGCGTTCAGCAAAATCAGCAATGAGCTTTATCTTATGACAGATGATGGAACAGCTGGACGTTCCGGCCTTGTGACAGAAATGCTGGAAACACTTTTAAAAATGGGAAAGAAATATGATGAAGTGATCGCAATCGGTCCCCTGCCCATGATGAAGTATGTGTGCGAGGTCACAAAAAAATACGGTATCAAAACCGTTGTGAGCATGAACCCCATCATGATCGACGGCACCGGCATGTGCGGCGGCTGCCGCCTCACCGTGGGCGGAGAAACCAAGTTCGCCTGCGTGGACGGCCCCGACTTTGATGGCCATCTGGTGGATTTTGACGAGGCGATGGCACGAAGCTCCATGTACCACGAATTTGAAGCGCATGCCCGCGAGGTGTCCTGCCATCTGCTGAACAAGGAGGTCGAGTAACGATGCCCAACATGGATCCGAAAAAGACCCCCATGCCCTCACAGGAGCCTCATATCCGCAATGCCAACTTTGACGAGGTCGCGCTGGGTTACACGGCGGAGATGGCTGTCAACGAGGCCAAGCGCTGCCTGAACTGCAAGAACAAGCCCTGCATCTCCGCCTGTCCCGTGTGCATTGACATCCCCGGCTTCATACAGCATGTCGCCAATGAGGATTTCGAAGGCGCTTACGAGGTGCTCAGCGCTTCCACCTCTCTGCCTGCCGTCTGCGGCCGTGTGTGTCCGCAGGAGAGCCAGTGCGAAGGCAAGTGTGTGCGCGGTATCAAGGGCGAAAGCGTGGGCATCGGGCGGCTGGAACGCTTTGTGGCGGACTGGCATCGTGAAAACACCTGCAATGTCGTTCGCAAGCCCGAACCCAACGGTCACAAGGTAGCCATCATCGGCGCAGGCCCCAGCGGACTCACCTGTGCAGGCGATCTGGCAAAGTTGGGCTATGACGTGACCGTGTACGAAGCGCTGCATGTAGCTGGCGGTGTGCTCACCTACGGCATTCCGGAATTCCGCCTGCCCAAGAGCATCGTAGCGCAGGAGATCGAAGGCTTGAAAAAGCTGGGCGTGAAGATCGAGTGCAACATCGTCATTGGCAAAACCCTGACGGTTGACGAGCTGTTCGACATGGGCTACGAAGCCCTGTTCATCGGCAGCGGCGCAGGTCTTCCTCGCTTCATGGGTATTCCCGGCGAAAGTCTCAAGGGCGTTTACTCCGCCAACGAATATCTCACCCGTATTAACCTGATGAAAGCCTACCGTCCAGACAGCGCCACGCCCATCAAGAAATCCCGTAAGGTCGCGGTGGTTGGCGGCGGCAATGTGGCCATGGACGCAGCACGCTGCGCTAAGCGTCTGGGCGCGGAAGAAGTGTACATCGTCTACCGCCGCGGCATGCAGGAGCTGCCCGCCCGCGCCGAGGAAGTGGAGCATGCGCAAGAGGAGGACATCATCTTCAAAACCCTGTGCAATCCCGTGGAGGTGATGGGAGATGAGAACGGCAATGTTTGCGGCATGCGCTGCGTGGAAATGACGCTGGGCGAGCCGGACGAAAGCGGCCGTCGTCGTCCCGTTGTGCAGGAAAACAGCGAATTTGTGCTGGATGTGGACACCATGATCATGTCTATCGGCACCAGTCCCAATCCGCTGATTCGCAACACCACTCCCGGCCTTGAAACCAACCGTTGGGGCTGCATTGTTGTGCAAGAGAATACGGGCTTGACAAGCCGCAAAGGCGTATATGCCGGAGGCGACGCTGTAACGGGTGCAGCAACTGTCATTCTGGCTATGGGTGCAGGTAAATCCGCCGCGCAGGCGATTCATAAGGAACTGGGAAAGGATGGTTGACCACCATGAACATCTTCGTATGCATCAAACAGGTGCCGTCTACCAACAAGGTTCAGGTGGATGAAAAGACCGGCGTGCTCAAGCGCGACGGCATTGCCAGCAAGATGAACCCCTACGACCTGTACGCGCTGGAAACCGCTCTGCGCCTCAAGGCTCAGCACGGCGGCACCGTGACGGTCGGCACCATGGGCCCGCCTCAGGCGCAGGCCGTGGTGAAGGAAGCCTATATGATGGGCGCGGACGAGGGCTATGTGTTCTCTGACCGCCGTCTGGGCGGCGCGGACGTGCTCGCCACCAGCTACACCCTTTCTCAGGCCATCCAGAGCGTTGGCGACTTTGATCTCATCCTCTGCGGCAAGCAGACCACCGACGGCGATACCGCTCAGGTTGGCCCTGCCATCGCCGAGCATCTGGGCATCCCCCATGCCGCGTGGGTTTCCAAGCTCACCGTCAGCGGCGACGGCGTGGATGCTGAGCAGCAGCTGCAGGATGTGATCGAAACCGTGCACATGCCCTTCCCGTGCCTGGTCACCGTGGAGCAGGATATTCATGTGCCTCGCCTGCCCAGCTTGAAGGTAGCCCGTGAAATCGGCGACAAGCCGGTTCATATTCAGGGCCTCGATACCTTCCTGGACACCGATCCCAACCACTACGGCCTCACCGGCAGCCCCACGCAGGTGGAGCGTATTTTCCCGCCCGCCAATGACACCGAGCACGAAATGTGGGCAGGCGAAGGCGCCGCTGAGAAGCTGCACGACATTCTCAAGAAGTGGAAGTTCATGTAAGGAGGAGGAAGCAACATGGCACAGATTGCTATCGTAGAACGTAAGTGCACAGGCTGCGGCCTCTGCCAGTCCAACTGTCCCTTCGGCGCTATTGACATGGTGAATGGCAAGCCCGAACTGAACGCCGCCTGCAAGGTTTGCGGCATCTGCGTGAAGAACTGCCCCGAAAAGGCTATCGTGAAGCTGGAAACCAAGGTGGACTCCGTGGATAAGTCCAAGTGGAACGATATCCTGGTGTACGCTGAGGTCAGCGGCGGCCGCCTGCATCCCGTCAGCCTCGAGCTGATCGGCAAGGCGCATGAGCTCAAAGAAGCCGTACCCGGCTTCAAGGTCAAGGCCGTACTGGTCGGCGATGGCGTTTCCGCCTATGCTGAGGAACTCCGTCACTATGGCGTGAGCGAAATTGCCGTCTATGACGACAAGGAGCTGGACTACTACCGCGCAGATGCCTATGCTTCTTGCGTGGAGGATTACATCAAGTACTGCAGGCCCAGCGTTGTGCTGGTGGGCGCGACCGCTCTGGGCCGCAGCCTTGCGCCCCGTCTGGCCACCCGTTTCCACACCGGCCTGACTGCTGACTGCACCACCCTCATCCTGCGCGACACCACCGACCTTGTGCAGATCCGTCCCGCTTTCGGCGGCAACATCATGGCGCAGATCGTCACTTTGAATACCCGTCCCCAGTTCGCCACCGTCCGCTATAAGGTGATGAATGCGCCTGTACGCAGTGACGAAGTGACCGGCGAAATCCTGACCCGCAAGATCCCCAAGGGCGTGGCTGAATCCAAGGCCTCTTGCGTGAGCGTCGTTCCCGTCCCCCCGAAGCAGAGCATTTCCGATGCGGAAATCCTGGTTGTCGGCGGCCGCGGCCTGCAGAAGGAAAGCGACCTTGAGATGATCAAAGAGCTGGCTGCTCTTCTCGGCGGCGATTGGGCCACCACCCGTCCGCTGGTGGAAAAGGGCTGGACTACAAATGACCGTCAGATCGGCCTTTCCGGCCGTACGGTTCGTCCGCGCCTCATCATCACCTGCGGCGTCAGCGGCGCGATCCAGTTTACCGCGTGTATGAACGGCTCTGACCACATCGTGTCTATCAATACCGACAAGGATGCGCCCATCTTTGAAGTGGCGCACATCGGCATCGTGGGCGACCTCTACGAGATCATCCCCGCTCTGATCAACCAGCTGAAGGAGGCGCAGGCATAATGAGCTTCAACCATGTTACTGAAGCGGACCTCAAGTATTTCCGCGAATTGCTCCCCGGCCGCGTCTTCAGCGGCGAGGAAATCTCCACTGACTATGACCATGACGAAATGACCATCTACGGTCACTATATGCCCGAAGCCGTGCTGCAGGCCCTCACCACCGAGGACGTGAGCGCAGTGCTCAAGTACTGCAATGAGCACAACATCGCCGTCACTCCCCGCGGAGCCGGTACCGGCCTGTGCGGCGGCTGTGTGGCCATCCACGGCGGCGTGGTGCTCTCCACCGAGAAGATGAAGAAGGTTCTCGAGGTGGACACCAAGAACATGACCGCCACCGTCGAACCCGGCGTGCTGCTGATGGAGTTCCCGAAGTCTCTGGAAGGCACCGGCCTGTTCTATCCCCCGGATCCCGGCGAAAAGACCGCAACCATGGGTGGCAACGCCATGACCAACGCCGGCGGCATGCGTGCCGTGCGCTACGGCGTGACCCGCGACTATGTGCTGGGTATGGAAGTGGTTCTTGCCAGCGGCGAGGTCATCAACCTCGGCGGCAAAAACGTGAAAACCTCCTCTGGCTACAGCCTGATCGACCTGATGGTTGGTTCGGAGGGCACGCTGGGCTTCCTGACCAAGCTCACCGTGAAGCTGATCCCTGAACCCAAGGTGAACCTCTCTCTGCTCATGCCCTTTGACGATCTGGATGCCTGCATTGGCGCGGTTCCGGCTGTGTTGGGCTGCGGCTGCGAGCCGACCGCTGTTGAGTTCATGGAGCGCGAAGTTATCGCCTGTGCCGAGACCTATCTTGGCAAGCAGTTCCCCGATACCTCTGCCGACGCTTACCTGCTGGTCCGTCTGGACGGCCCCAGCGCGGAGGCCCTCAAGCCCGCCATGGATCAGCTGACCGATCTGGCTCTCTCCATCGGCGCCAAGGATGTGCTGCTGGCCGACACTGACGAGCGCAAGGAGAGCATCTGGAATGCGCGCGGCGCGTTCCTGGAGGCCATCAAGGGCTCCACGCCCGAAATGGACGAGTGCGACGTTGTTGTGCCGCGCGAGGATATCCCTGCATTTGTGCGCAAGAGCGTTGAAATCGGCAGGAAGATCGGCGTGCGCATCTGCTCCTTCGGCCATGCGGGCGACGGCAACCTGCACATCTACGCCTGCAAGGACGACCTTGCTGACGAGGTATGGGAGAAGGCTGTGGAACAGGTCATGGATGAGCTGTACATCGCCGCGAAGGAAATGGGCGGCGAGGTCAGCGGCGAGCACGGCATCGGCCATGCCAAGAAGGGCTTCCTGGCTGAGAGTATGGGCGAAACCCAGATGAACCTCATGCGCGGCATCAAGGCTGCCTTTGATCCCAAGGGCATTCTCAACCCCGGAAAGGTTGTATGAATGCTTGGTAATTTAAGATAAATATGACTTCGTAATCTGCAAAGGAGAATGCATATGGAACTGAAAGCTTTTATGCCCGGTATGATCCTTGACGAGCTCGCCGACGCCGTAGGCGGCTACGAGAACGTATCCATGGAAATGAGCGACCGCGCCACCTACGGCGTGGACTACTTCTGGGTTGGCCGTATGTGGCAGGATCGCGGCGAAGTGCCCCCCATGCCCGACTGGATCGTGCGTCCCGGCGCTACCGAAGAAGTTTCCAAGATCATGAAGATCGCCAACTACTACAAGATCCCCGTGCACATCTGGGGCGGCGGCTCCGGCTCTCAGGGTGGCGCTCTGCCCATGTCTGGCGGCATCCTGATGGACATGAAGCGCATGAGCAAGCTCATCGAGATCGATGAGGTCTCCCGCACCATCACCGCTGAAGCCGGTATGATCTTCCAGCAGCTCGAGTGGTACGCCAACGAGAAGGGCTACTCCTGCCAGCACATTCCCAGCTGTCTCACCTGCGGCACCATCGGCGGCGCTCTGGGCCATCGCGGCATCGGCATCATGTCCACCAAGTACGGCAAGATCGACGACCAGTGCCTGTCTATGGAAGTCGTTCTGCCCAACGGCGATATCATCAACACCCTGCCCGTGCCCAAGCACGCGG
>OLQT01002230.1_pt1 | contig 10746 bp, 8 predicted proteins | sample 1672651 | NCBI WGS metagenome assembly OLQT01 (sample SAMEA3136709, study PRJEB25190) | human gut metagenome | biome: human gut; feature: human-associated habitat; material: faeces | place: Austria | collected 2013 | reverse complement strand
ATGGAGAGGCGAATGCCGTTGATGCCGAACTCCTCGCACAGCTCCAGATCGACGGGGTACTGGTTGTAGAAGTCCGAAGCGGGATCGGGGGAGAAGCGCCCCTGGGCCTCCAGGAAGTCGTCCCAGGCAACCTTGCCCTTACCGTGGGTGCGGGTCTCGCCCTCTACCTGGTAGGCAGCGGTAGCGCCGCCAAAGACAAAGTCCTCGGGAAACTGCGCAGGCGGGTTGGTGACGCTAGCAGGGTTAACGGACATGATGATCCAATCGTCTAAATCGAAGGGCCAGCCGGTCTTGGATGGTCGGCTGGCCCTGAGCGTTACTTACTTCGAAAGTTGCTCGCTTACGAAGGCGAGAGACTTGTCGCCGTTCTGGGAGAGCTCGATGTACTGCTTACCGCGGCAGGCGACGCACTTGTTGCCCACGCGCTCGCAGTCCTTCTGCAGGTCGGCCAGGTAGCTGGCGGCCTGCGGGGCCAGGACGACCAGGTCAAAGTCGGGGAGCATGTCAACGTGGTTGCCATAGGCCTCGGCAGCGGTCTCAAGATTGATGCCGCGCTCCTTGGCGGCCTTGGCCAGCGCGTTGGCGAGCAGGCCTGAGGTTCCGCCACCCTGGCAGAGCACGAGCACGCGCTTGCCGTTGAGGTCACTGGCGGTCGTTGCCTCAGTGGCGACCGCGGCGGGAGCGGCGGGCGCGTCGGACTTCACGGCCTCGGCAGCAGCGCCGGCGGCAACGCTCTTGGCATCGGCCTTGCCCTGGAAGGCATCGTTGAGCTTAGCGGCCTTCTCGGCGTTCTTGGCGGCGAGCTCCTCCTGGGAAATCTCGGCCTCCTCAGCGCACTTCTGGGCGTCATAGGCACGGAAGAACGGATAGTACAGAACGAAGTCGACGACCAGGATAAGGGCGAGCATCACAAAGGCGAGCGGCTGGAAGCCCAGGCCCATGATGGTGCCGATGGGGCCGGGGACGGTCCAGGGCAGGGTGTACATAAAGCCGTTCATGCCCAAGAAGTCGATAAAGATCTTGAGGATCCAGATGTTGGCGATCGGGGCAAAGACAAACGGGACAAAGAAGACGGGGTTGAGCACGATGGGCGCGGCGAACAGCAGCGGCTCGTTGACGGCAAAGCACACGGGGACGATAGCGGCCTTACCGACGGCGCGCATCTCCTGGGACTTGGCTAGGAAGCAGAACATAAAGACCAGGACGAGCGTTGCGCCGGTGCCGCCCATGCAGACGACGAAGTACTGGGCACCCTGGGTCAGGACAGCGGAAGCGTGCTGGCCAGCCTGGAACGCAGCCAGGTTGTCGGTCATGTTGGCAACGAGAGCGGCGGCGATGGCGGGCTCGACGATCGAGGGGCCGTGAACGCCGACGAACCAGAACAGGCTCATGGCGCCGTAGATCACAGCGAGGCCGATGTAGCCATCGGCAGCGGTGAACAGGGGCTGGAACACCTGAATGACGCCCTGGGCAAAGCAGAAGCCAAAGGCAGCGCGGAAGACGATGTCAAAAACCCAAAAGACGGTGATGCAGACGGAGAAGGGGATGATGTCCTTAAAGGTCTGCGAGATGTTGGGCGGAACCTGCTCGGGCATCTTGACGGTGATGTTGCGCTTAATGAAGAACTTGTAGATGATGCCGGTCACAAACGCAGCGATGAAAGCGGTCAGCAGGCCCTTGGAACCAAGGTAGGTGGTGTTGAAACCGCTGGCAGCGTCCGTGGCGATGGTGTCGCTCGAAAGGAGCAAGAAGCCGATGATGGCCGCGCACATGCACGAGATGAAGTTGATCTGGTTGTTCTTGGGCAGATCGCGGTTCTGAGCGTCGGCGAAGTGCTTGGCCGTGGTGGCGGCGCAGGCGATGGCCAGGATGCCCATGGAGTAGTTGTAGCACTTCCACAGGGCGTTGTTGATGTCATCGGGCCAGTAGAAACCCCAGATGTTGGGGACCGAGGCTACCAGGCAGAAGATGGACGAGAAGATGATGATGGGGATGACGGAGATAAAGCCGTCGCGGATCGCCTTGAGGTACTTGTTGCGGGCGATCGCGTTGAAAAAGGGCTGGCCCTTTTCGATGATGGCGATGAGTTGCTCCATGCAATGCTCCTAAGAGTCGGTGGGTTAGCAACGATGGTAGCTTTTGGCGTCCGGTTGCCAAAATGTTGACGTTGCCATTTTGCGACACAAAAAAAGACGCGAACCGGTGGTTCCTGTGCCTGCGAACCGTCGATTCCTTACGCGTAAACGTTTGAGCCGCCCGGTGGCTCTGTGTTTGCACAATGGCAACGTTAACATTTGGTCGACAAAAGCCGTTCGGGGAAGCAAAAATGTCGGTGAACGGTAGGTTTTGGGTGGTGAGCGTATGGTGGGGGAGGCGTTGGATATACTTGAAGGCGTTAAAAATGACTGCGCAAGGTGCCACCAATGGCATCGTTGACATAGAAAGATCGACCTATGGCCGCTGTTAAAAAATCGGTATCCGTCAAAGACGTAGCGCGCCTCGCGGGCGTCTCGGAGCAGACGGTCTCGCGCACCGTGCACGATTCGCCCAGCGTGCGCCCCGAGACCAAGGAACGCGTGCGTGCCGCCATGCGCGAGCTGGGGTATCGCCCCAATTTTGCCGGTCGATCGCTGCGCCGTGGCAAGTTTAAGACCGTCGGTGTCGCCATGTTCAACATTACCGGTACTGGCAACCTCGACCGTATGGAGGGCTTTGCCGCCGCCGCCGATAAGCACGGCTACGCCATCACCCTCACTAAAGTAGATGGACATCCCTATACCCTCGAGAGCGCATCATCGCGTATGAGCGCGCTGCCGGTAGACGGCATGGTTGTGATCATGAACCGCATGCCGGCGGACTTTGGCACCTTTGAGCCGCTGCCCGGTATGCAGACGGTGCTCGTTACCATGCTGGAGCACCCACTGTGCTCGACGGTCGATAACGATCAGCTCGATTGCTCACGCCAGGTTGTCGAGTACTTGCTGGGGCAGGGACACAAGACCGTGCACTTTATCTCGTGTCCCGAGCGCTCGCTTTCGGGCATGCAGCGCGAGGAGGGGTGGCGCGAGACATTGCGCGCGCATGGCATTGAGCCACCGCGACTCGTTCGTGGCGATTGGACGGCACAGAGCGGGTATGCTGCCGGTCAGGCTCTGGCGGACGATCCGACCTGTACGGCTATTTATGCTTCCAACGACGCCATGGCCTACGGCTGCATTCGCGGACTCGAGTCGCGCGGAAAGCACGTGCCCGAGGACGTGAGCGTGGTGGGTGTTGATGACAGTCTGGGCGACATCGTGCCCGATCGTCGCCTGGCCACTGTGCGCTTTGACAACAAGCGTGTCGGCATGTGGGCAGTCGATAAGATCGCCGGTGCCGAGGAGGTTGCGTCTGGCGTGGAGCACATGCTGATCCCCGGCGTGCTCGTAGAGGGCGATACGGTGCGCGATTTGCGTTAGGGTGCGGTCCTGTTTGGGTTTACGCTAATCATGTTTGATATTGTTCGAAATGGTTTGGAAACCGTTCACGGGCGAAAAAAGACCGTTCACGGCTCGAAATAACGGTTTGCATTGTTCCTTTTTGTTTGAATGTTATTGTTTCTGTCATACACAGCGCAGCGCGTATGCCCGGACGCGATGCTCTCCGTTGGTTCATATGTGAAAGGAACGCAATATGGCAACCAAAGAAGAAATCTCGATGGTTGGATTCGAGATTGTCGCATACGCAGGTGACGCCCAGACCGATCTGCTTGCAGCGCTCGATGCTGCTCGCGAGGGTGACTTTGAGAAGGCCGAGCAGCTGCACAAGGATGCCAGCGATGCGCTCATCGGTGCCCACGACACGCAGACCAAGCTGCTTTCGCAGGAGGCCGGCGGTGGCGAGATGGAGATGACCTTCATCATGGCTCACGCTCAGGATACCCTCATGACCACTATGATCCTGGAGAAGCAGGCCCGCTTTACCATCGATGCCTACAAGCGCATTGCCGAGCTCGAGGCCAAGCTCGCCTAACGAGCCCTCACAACCAAGCCCCTTTCCAAAAGCCCTGCCGCTACCCGCGGCAGGGCTTTTTTCTGTCCTCCTCCCCGCAACTCATCCCGAGATAGTCATTGGGGACGTTCTTAAACGACTAGTCATTGGGGACAGTCTTGGCGCGCTCCGTTCGTCCTCCCGTTCGATTTTTGCTCGGTGGGTATACTTCCTTTCACATTAAACGCCGGACTGAGGAGGTATCCAAATGCCGGATAACGGGTCAATACAAAAAAGAGACGCGCGCGAGATGGCTCATGGGCGTCCTGTCCAGATAACCGAGCACACGACGGTAACCGAGCTGCAGCCCAGTCTGTCCGATGTCGTGTGCGCAAACAAAAAGCTGCAGATGGGCTTTATCGTTGCGCTCGTGGTCCTGGCGCTGCTGTCGGGCTTTGTAGCTCGTCCGCATTTCGCCGATACCAAAACTTGGGACTCCACCATCGAGGTCATCGACCAAAAGAAGGGTAACGTACTGGCGCTCACGACCTCGTGCGTGGCGCTGTCTGCGGGCATTACCGCGCTGCCGGGTGATACGGGAACGCCGGTTGCCGAGCAGCTCGCGCAGCTTTCAGGCAACCTTGGTATTGTGCTTGCCGTGCTCTACCTAGAGAAATACCTGCTAACCATTTTGTGGTCGGTTGGCCTGGGCATCTTAATCCCGTTTGCGTTGGTGCTCTTTGCGGTGTCGCTCGGCATTCACGGGCGCTGGAGCACGAGCGCTGTCCTGCGCCGTGTGGCGACGCGCGTGCTGGTGGTTGCCGTGATCGGCATGGCGCTCGTGCCCGCGAGCGTATGGGTGTCGCAGAAGGTCGATGAAACGTATCGCGTAAGTATTGAGCAAGCTGAGCAAAAGGCTGCGGACGCTGCGGATGCGGCCAACACCACGGACAAGTCAGTCGAGACCAGCTCAAAATCGAGCAAGAAAAAATCCGAGACCACGGAGTCCAAAAACGTGCTCGAGCAGTTGACTGATGGGGCATCGAGCCTTGTTAAGTCGGTGACCAGCGGCGCCAAGCAGATGACCGATGAGATCGTGCGGCAGGTGACCGATCTGATTGAAGGCGTCATCGTGATGATCGTGACCTCGTGCGTGATTCCTCTACTGGTGCTCGTGGCGTTTCTGTGGCTGGGACACGTGCTGCTGGGGATCGATATTTCCGGCCCGGCGAACTATTTGACGGGCCGCTTTCTGAGTGCTCCGTCCAAGCACGCCAAAAAGGGTGGGCAGTCCGAGTAGCTAAAACAGCTGTATATACCGGGGAATACCGCCGAAGGGCGGCCGAGATGCGTTCTCGGCCGCCCTTTTTGTTTGTTGAACACATGGTCGCTACGTCCGCGCCGGGTCCAAACGGTCAGCAATCACCTGTGAACGGTATTTGTTCAAAAAAGAACAAAGATAAACAAATAGTTGTTGCAGTTACTGTTCGAATGTGTTCAAATAAACATGAACAGTGAAGAACCGCACATTCAGATGCCCGGACCTGAACGCGATTCAACACTTCCAAACAGAAACTACGCACCTGCGTATCTCTCAAGGAGGATGTCATGAGGGTTGTAATCGCTTCCGATGCCGACGGTATGTCGATGAAGGAGTCCATCAAGGAGATGCTCATCGCCGACGGTCACGAGGTCGTCGACTATTCCGAGACCCCTGCCGCGGACTTTGTCGATTCCGCGACCGCCGTTGCCAAGGACCTGCTGGAGCACAAGGATTCCCAGGGCTTCGCATTCGATAAGTACGGCGTCGGCTCCTATATGGCCGCCGTCAAGATCAAGGGCATGGTCGTCGCCAACATTTCCGACGAGCGTTCTGCCTACATGACCCGCGAGCACAACGGCTCGCGCATGGTCACCATGGGCCCGGGCGTTGTGGGCACCGAGGTCGCCAAGAAGATCGCCCGCGAATTCCTGCGCGCCCAGTACGCCGGCGGCCGTCACCAGATCCGTGTCGACATGCTCAACAAGATGGCCTAACGAGAGCCACCGAGAACTCGAACTTCTACCTCAACTTGTGAATTCAGACGAAAGGACGTTCTGATGAAGAAGACCATCGCAATCGGTTGCGACCATATCGTTACGGACGAGAAGATCTATCTGGCCGACCGCCTGGAGCAGGCTGGCTACAAGGTGCTCGACTGCGGCACCTACAGCCACACCCGTACGCACTATCCCATCTACGGTAAGGCCGTGGGCGAGGCTGTTGCCAGCGGCAAGGCCGACTTTGGCGTGGCCCTGTGCGGCACCGGCATCGGCATCACCAACGCCGTCAACAAGGTTCCCGGCGCCCGCTGCGCCCTGGTCCGCGACATGACCTCTGCCCTGTATGCCCGTCGCGAGCTCAACGCCAACATCGTGGGCTTTGGCGGCAAGATCACCGGCGAGTTCCTGATGGCCGATATCATGCTTGCCTTCCTGGAGGAGCCCTACGAGAAGACCCCCGAGCACGATGCCCTGATCGCCAAGATCGATGCCTGCAACAAGGCCGACGCCGAGGCTCAGGCTGACCCGCACTTCTTTGACGAGTTCCTGGAGAAGTGGGACCGCGGCGAATACCACGACTAATTAGGTTCCGGCGTTCTGCCGAACGCCGGACCGGTCGACGCTGCGCGGCGCTCAGGCACCCCATCTCGCCGCTCAAACCGTCGCTCGCGTACATGAAGTACGCGTCGCTCCTCTTTCGCGGCGACCTGGGGCACCTGAGCGCCGCTCGCTGACGTTTAAGTGACCTGTGAGATCGCCCATGTTGTTGCGAAGTGTTCTGGTACGGCGAGCTGCTCCGATAACACGTTTGCTTGCTTGGCTTGAGTGCTTCGCTCTTGGCTGTACTTGGCGATTTGCAGCTTTTCAATTGACGGCTCGCGTTTCTGTGAGGGGGCGCGGGCCGGTTTTCTATCAGCCCTATTGACTTGGCGGGCTGTCGTAAGAAAGGGAAGGCTCCTATGGAGTTTGTTCTTGATAACGGTTCTATTCGTGTGGCGTTGAGCACGGCTGGCGGATCGTTCACTTCTATTGCGGCCAACGGCCGTGAGTACCTGTGGCAGGGTGACCCGGCGGTCTGGTCGGGCCAGGCACCCATTTGTTTCCCGATCTGCGGCGGCCTTCGAGACGGTCACGCAATGACCATGGGCGGCCGCGAGGTCAAGCTTGCCCGTCACGGCTTTGCTCGCAAACAGGAGTGGAAGCTCGAGGAGCAGAGCGACAACATGGTTGCGCTGAGTCTAAGCTCTGCCGACCATGCCGAGTTGCTCGAGCAGTACCCGTATCCGTTTAAGATCGTTGCTCGTTACACGATCGATGCGGAGAAGGTGGCCGTGTCGTACGAGGTGACCAATGAGGGCACCGAGGACATGCCGTTCTTTGTGGGCGGCCACCCCGGCTTTAAGTGCCCGCTTGACGAGGGCGAGTCCTATGACGACTACGAGCTCCGTTTTGAGCAGCGCGAGGCCGCCGAGCTCTGTACTGCTGTTCCCTCGACGGGCCTGATTGACGTTGAGCATCGCAGCAAGAACCCGATGGTTGGCCATGACCTGCCGCTGACCCACGAACTCTTTGACTTCGCAGAGACCATCTTTGACGTGCTCGAGAGCCGCGTGGTTACGCTTACCAAGAAAACCGAGGACAAGGGCGTGCGCCTGACGTTCCCCGATATGCCATACCTGATTGTGTGGAGCAAGCCCGAGGGCGACTTTGTGGCCGTGGAACCGTGGGGTGGTCTGTCCACCTGCTCCGACGAGGACGATATTCTGGAGCACAAGCGTGGCTGCCTGGTGGCCAAGCCGGGGGAGACCGTTACCCGCGGCTTTGAGATCGAGATCCTTTAACGAGCTATCGTATGTTTGGGGCGGGTTATGCCGCCCCGGAACAGGAGTTCAACATGATTCTGACCGTTACCATGAACCCGTCGATTGATACGCGCTATCAGCTCGACAAGTTGATCATCGACGACGTGAACCGCGTGACGCCCGAAAAGACCGCTGGCGGTAAGGGCCTCAACGTGAGCCGCGTGTTGCTGCAGCTGGGCGACGACGTGCTCGCGACTGGCCTGCTTGGCGGCCACGTGGGTGCCTATATGGCCGAGCTCATGGATGCCGATGGCGTCAAGAACGACTTTGTGCCCATTGCCGGCGAGACGCGCATTTGCCTGAATATTCTGCACGAGGGTAATCAGACCGAGCTTTTGGAGAGCGGCCCGCAGATCGCCCCGGCCGAGCTCGAGGCCTTTACGGCCAAGTTCGCCGAGCTTGCAGCGAAGGCGGACGTTGTAACGCTTTCGGGCTCGCTGCCGCGTGGCGTCGATGCCGGCTACTATGCCGAGCTCGTCAAGACTGCCGAGGAGGCGGGCGCCAAGGTGCTGCTCGACACCTCGGGTGCATCGCTGGAGGCCGCGCTGGAGTCCGACGCTAAGCCTGAGCTCGTAAAGCCCAATCTGACCGAGATCAACGGCCTGCTGGGTACGTCCTTTACGACCGATGATGTCGATGCCCTGCGCGAGGCGCTTGCCGCCGATGACCGCTTTGCCGGTATTCCCTGGGTTGTCGTTTCGATGGGCGCTGCCGGTTCGGTGGGCTTCCATGAGGGCCGTGCGTTCCGCGCCAAGACGCCCGCGATTGCGGCTGTGAACGCGACGGGTTCCGGCGACTCGACCATCGCCGGCTTTGCGCATGCCATTGCTGCCGGCGCCGACGACGTCACGGTGCTCAAGACCGCCAATACCTGCGGCAAGCTTAACGCCATGGATCCCAAGACCGGCCACCTGGTCATGGATCGCTGGGACGAGATCTACAACAACGTTGAAGTAACGGAGCTTTAGAGTTACGCGGTTTTACCAAACCGCGTAACGGCTCGACGCTGCGCGGGCCGCATTTGGACAATCTGACGTTCAACTTCAAGGGCGCGACCAGAAGGTCAGCGCCCTTTCGTTTCACGTCACCTTGCCTCAAATGCGGCCCGCTCGCTGCCGTTGCCAAAACATCGGCGTTGCCTTGCTTCGGGAATGCGGCAGATAGGGACGTTCCTTTTTTGCCGGCAGTTTGGGACACTCCTTACGGGGCACCCCCCTCCACAGCGCCTATGCCAGCTTGTCGATTTGCCCAATCTCCCAGAGCGGAATGTTGACGAGCGTGCCCTCGTCTCTATATGCCGCTAACGATGTTCTCACGCAGCGTTCAAGCTTGAACTTCTCGCAGGCAATCCTCAGGCTCTTTGCTTTGAGGTTCTCTGCCGCCTTGACCTCGAGCGGAAGCACGGTCCCCGCATGGTCGATGGCAAAGTCAGTCTCTGCATTGCCGGAGGAGGATGACCAATACGCGGGAGTTTTGCCTTGGAGCAAAAGCTCCTGTGCGACGTATTGCTCGGTCAGCGAGCCTTTGAACTCCGTAAAAACAGCGGGCCCGTTCAGAACAATGGCTGGCGAGAGGCCGGAGAGTGCTCCGAGGATGCCGGTGTCGATGCAGAGCAGCTTGAAGCCCGAGAGATCCTCGTAGCTTGTGAGCGGTGCTCTTAGGGCGGAAACACGTGGTACCTTATGAACGATTCCATAGTCCATGAGCCACTGGAGGCTTTCCTCAAAATCGCGTGCGCGCGCCCCGGGACGGAGCGCACCGTAGACGAACTTCTTGTTTTCCTTTGCGAGCTGGCCGGGAAGGGATTTCCAAACCAGCCTCATGCGCTCGACGATGCGGGCCGGCGCATGCTTGCCAAAATCGGATTCGTAAGCTTCGATGATTTGCTGCTGAAGCCTGTGGGCCTCGATGAAATCGTGGGAGGCGGCGAAAGCGGAGACAACTTCTGGCATGCCACCGACAACGAGGTATTCCTTGAGCAGGCGCTCGAGCTTTTCGGAAACGTTTGCCAGCAGGTCCATGTCTGCGGCAAGGATGGCATCTGCGAGCGGATCGCCATCGACGGCACGAACGAACTCGACAAACCCCATGGGGCGCATGGTAAGCTGGTTAATCTTGCCGACGGGGAACGGCTCGTTTTCGCGTCGGAGCGCGAGCCCCATATAGGAGCCGGCTGCCACGATATGGTATTCCGGCGCCAGCTCGTTGAAGTATTTGAGCGAGGTGATGCCACGCGGTGCCTCTTGGATTTCGTCGAAGATGATGAGCGTGTCTGTCGGCGTTATGGTCTGGCCGCGCAGGAGCTCTATCTGGGAGATGATGCGTTTGGGGTCAAGGCTTCCGTCGAACAGCGAACGTGCGCCCGGTTCGAGCATAAAGTCAAAGCGGATGACGTTTTGATACTGCTGGCCTGCGAATTCGTTAAGAAGCCAGGTTTTTCCCGTCTGGCGGGCCCCCTTAAGCAGGAGGGGCTTGCGGTTTGCCTTAGATTTCCAAGCGATGAGTTCGTCCATTAGTTGTCGCTGCATACTGCCTCCTAACGATCATGGTTAGTATAAGACCGTTTTGGTCTTTCCATCGAAAAATGTGGGAGTAAACCACGTTTTTCCATCGAATAATGTGGGAGGCAACCACGTTTTTCCATCGAATAATGTGGGTGTTCAGGTCGGCACCTGGGAGCGTTCCTTCTCTGTCGGCAGTTTGGAACACTCCTTGTTTTGGTGCAAATTAGCTACCCTTGCATCAGAAAACGGCGCCCGTCGGCGATGTTGCCGGCGGGCGCCGTTGTCGTGTGGGCGGTTATGTCGTGGCCGCTGATGAGGCTCGAACCCGTATGCTACAGCGAGTCGATAAAGCGCTGCTGGGCGGCGCG
>OLQT01002227.1_pt1 | contig 10750 bp, 10 predicted proteins | sample 1672651 | NCBI WGS metagenome assembly OLQT01 (sample SAMEA3136709, study PRJEB25190) | human gut metagenome | biome: human gut; feature: human-associated habitat; material: faeces | place: Austria | collected 2013 | reverse complement strand
ATAGTGGGCTGTCTTTCTTTATTTTAGTTGTGTTACTTTATCACACATGAGCATTGGCCCCCGGGTTGTCATTGCCATATCCTTCCAGAAGGTTGATGACACCCCATGCCGCAAGTCCGGCACCGATGGCACAAACCAGTGTTTTTAAGGTCGTAATTGCCGTAGTAAAAAATCCCATATGTGAAACCAAAATCACAGATTTTGCTTATTTTGTTGTTTTAAGACGAATCCCAAAGAGAAAGGAGGCCTGTTTTGTCATTTTTACAAGCCCCCTGTCACTGCGACTTTGGTATCTCCTTTCATAAATATCACTGTTTAAGATTTATCCCTCGGTCGTCTATCCAGACTTCTGGCGCCGGATCAGCCACATATTTAGTTGTTCAAACTTGTGTTTCTTTGCTCCCTAAGCAAGGAGCACGAATACAGTTTTTCATTGCATCACCCCCATAAGTGCAAAAGACCGCTTCAATCTTTTACGATCAAAACGGTCTTGGGTTATTACTTATTGTAAAATTCTTTAATTTGTGATATCAAGCTGTCTTCTTCGATTTCCTCGGTTAGATAATCCATATACTGCTTTCGTCCAGTCTTCAAATATCGTAACCAACCATGTAAACAGTATTTATAGTCTTCGTCTAGGGTACATAATTTTGAAAATTTACCTACATAGTTATTACCAGCATTCCAACATTCAAGGCGAACAGGATATAACATACCATCTTTATTATCAGATATTATTTTGACATAACCATCCTCATCTACAACTAGCTGATTATTATGTCTGTCATCTGCATTTCTCATTGCAGTTTCTATCTCTGATTTTTCGAATAAATGAGAGGGAATTCCATGCCGTCTAAAAGAAATACTAAAACATTGATGATGATCGTCAACTGCTGCCAAACCTTCGTTATTCAAATACTCTTCAAATATCTTCGCAATATTTCCAAGAATTTCAACAGCTTCCTCACGATTGTTTACGAATGCGCATTCTTCAAAATTACCAACTGTTACCTCTTTGATTAATCCATTGCGGCAAATGCATTTCTGTTTATTATTTATTAAATCAAAAATATTACCACCTGAGGATTCTCTAAATTCGAAAAAGAAACGGATAGGTCGTTCAGGATATTCTGTAGTCAAGCAAAATGCATTAAAAAAGTTCCACTCTTTATAGTTTTCTTTTATAAAAGCACGCCTTTTCTTTATAAGAGCTCTTGCATCCTCCATTTTTTTCTTTTCTTCGTTATCTTTATCAGTTGTTTTGAAAGGATTTTGATTAAAATATGCAGATTCTAGAATCATACGATCTATTTCTTCTCTAGACAACTCTTTGAAACATTCATCACAAGAAGCTTTCTCAAATAATGCCAGATACATTTTTATCAATTTTTCAATATATTCTCTAAATTCATCACTTTCAAACATTCCATGGCGGCCGTCATATGTACCTGAAATATGGTTATATGGTCCGTTTTTTAGAACAAAAAGAAAAGATCCTTCCAAATACCTTTTAACTTCTTTATATCCCTCTGGTAAAGGCTTTCCAGAGTCATAATCATATACACCATACTGTACATATGAAGCATCTACATAATGTCCTGGTACATCTTCAACCAAATATTCATAATCTATTTTATCGTACTTACATATAATTGGAGTTAATTTCTTCAAATCCAGCCGGAAATAACTCCATCTGTAATCTTCGGAAAATCCCTCATATTGTAATGATTTAGGTTTTACAAGATAGCAAATTCCTAATGTGTCATACAAGTAGATACAATTCTCTTCCGTAGCCCTCATAGCATACGAAAAATCTAATCCACCATGATCTGATAATAGCATATGGTTATACGCAGGTGTCCGTCCAATAATATTTAATACAGCAACTATTTTATCAATTTCTCTCCATACAGAAGAACCTGGCACATTTTCTCCAAATAATTGCTGTGTCAAAAACATCCAATCACTGTTTTGGGACTTATCAAAATCGTTAGCAATCTCACTCCAAGATAATAATCGTTCTTTAAACATATGAATATCAGGTCTTAAATTGGGATCATTGTTAGTTGAATCCTTAAGCAATTCATCAATTTCAACCAAGTGCTCATCTTTAAATCTAGATACATATCTCAAACTATGGCTCTCATCAAGATGATTATATACACCATCGAACCCCTTTTCATCTCCACTAAGAAACATCCATAATGTTTTTGCAAGTGAAAAAACATCAGCTTTACTTGCGTCCGCCACTTTAGGATTTCTCTTCATTTCTGGTGCAATTGTAAATATAGCCCCCAATCCCTGATCTGATCTTGTAAAATCATCATTATCTGGAAAGTCTACCAGCCCAAAATCACCTAATGAAAATCTTCCTTTATAGTAATAAATATTACTTGGTTTGATATCCCTGTGATGTATCCTTTTGTCATGTAGCTGCTCTAATGTCTCGCATAACTGAAGAACACCATTGACTATTTCTTGGAGGTTCTTTTCATTAATAAACTCCATTACAGGCTGAGCAATTGGCATAGTATACCAATAGTTTTCACAATCATCATCAATCACAGGAATAATTCCTGGTATAATAGCAGAATTCTCTTTTGCTATTTGAATCTCACTAATGAAACGTGATTTCTTTTCTTCATTTCTATTTCGAAGTTCTTTCAATGCATATTGACACCCTGATGTTTTCTCTGTCACAAGATACACATCTGCATTACCTCCTGCCCCCAGATCTTTAATTTCATCAAAGAAAGAAAGCCATCTCTTTGTTTTGGGTTTACTCATAACAATCTCCTTTCATCACTAATCATAGGTATTAGTATATCATAAAAGAAGTTGCAGTAGTTGTTTCGGAATCATCTTCCTAGTTTGTTAGAAAACTCTTCTCCTTCTGTATCTCAGTCGGATGATTTAGCGCCCCATTATTACACCCTTAATCTGGAAGGCCAAAATAAGTTATCCAGTTTAATGCGCCTCACGGCTTACATGAACGCCTTTAAGAGATAACGATAAAGCCATAACCTATTAAATACGACGATTCCTATGTTGTCAGATTTTTATTATGTCGCCATTCCATCTTCACCAACAAAACCCGATACAACGTGTAACCAACGTAATTTCTGGACTATTTGCGTTTTGTCGTATAATTTCTGTATAGTCCTTTCTTTATCAAAGGAAAGAGAAAAACCCTGTAACCCCCTGTGACAACATAAAGTATTTCTCTTTGGAAAATCCGACACTGCGCAGCCGGTACTTACATTTTAGCCGATGGGGTACCGGCTACCTTTTTCCAATGGCATCCATTGCTTTCCTCCTTCCATTTTGCGACAACTTGTCGGGAAGCTGCCAGTTTACTGGTTACATCTCATAGACTTCCACCGTATCATCCGGCTTCAGCACGAGACTGGTACTAAGATATTTTTCAGTATCAAAGCGGTTCTTTTTGTCATAGTCCGACAGATATCTGTAATTCTTATGCTTGCAGATGTCATATTTATCCGAGAAGAACGACCTGACACCACGAAGCTGCAGGATACATTTTCCGCCGTCCATAACTGCTATTTCATCCTGGCTCATCAGCTCTTTGCCACAATGTCAAGTGATGAATTAAAAAAAGACAAGCACCATCAAAGAAAAATTTCTTTCACAGCACTTGTCTTTCTCTATTATATTATCGTTATAAAAGCTCCTACTTAAATACTTACAGACTGTTCTTCAAAATCTCCAACACTTCATCATGATTCAACACCTTATATCCGCCCTTCATAATCAGTGTTCCGCTTGCGATACCTTTCAGCATTTCTTCTGACACTCCCAACTCATGGAGATTCATTGTAAGTCCCAGTTCTTTCATCCAAACTTCCATACAGGAAAGTCCCTCTATGGCAATCTGTTCATCAGATTTTCCGGCAGGATCGACCTCCCACACATTCACAGCAAAACGGCAAAACTTGCTAAGACCATAAGGCATAATATACCGATAGTAAGGAAGAGACACCGCAGAAAGCGTCATTCCGTGAGTTGCATCCGTATATGCTCCTACTGCCTGACCAAGCATATGAACCATCCAGTCGGTACTTTTTCCTCTGGAAACAAGCGTATTCAGTGCCCAGGTTGCAGCCCACATGATATTCGACCTTGCCTCATAGTCCTCTGGATTCTGAATGGCAATTCTCGAACTGTGAATTACCGATTTCATCAGTGCCTCGCTGATATAATCGCTGGTATTGTCGTCCTCCCCAGAGAAATACTGCTCACAGATATGATTGAAGATATCATAAATGCCGGCTACCATCTGCTCTTTCGGCAATGTGAAAGTGAATTTCGGATTCAGGATTGCAAACTTCGGCATCACAGCATCTCCAAACACATGACCAATTTTCAGCTTTTGATCGTGATTGGTGATGACCGCACCTCCATTCATTTCGCTTCCGGTTCCCACCATAGTCAATACACAGCCAACAGGGACAATCTCACAATCCGGCTCCTCAAAGCGGATATAATATTTCTCCCACGGATCTTCATCACAGTGAACAGACACGGAAACCGCTTTTGCATAGTCGCAGCAAGAGCCGCCGCCTACAGCCAGCAGAAAATCCACCTGATTCTCTCTGGCAATCCGAACACCCTCCCTTAATTTTTCTATTGTGGGATTTGGCATCACGCCTCCATCCTCAACGACTACCTTTCCGTTATCTTTCAGTAATCTCATAACCTGATTGTAAATACCATTTTTCTTGATAGAACCGCCACCATAAATCAACTGAACGGTTTTTCCATATTTGGGAAGCTCCTCGTTCAAAAAACAAAGAGAATCCTCTCCAAAGTAAAGTTTTGTCGGATTTGAATACGAAAAATTTCCTAACATAATGTTTTTCCTCCTTAGTCCTGATAGATTTCTTTTGCCATGCGGAATGCTGCCCATGCTTTCGGCCAGCCAGCATAAAAGGCAGCGTGTGTCAAAATTTCTGCCATTTCTTCTTTTGTAATACCGTTCTTTTTTGCTTCTCCTATATGAAAGGCAAGAGAGCTGTCCAGAACGCCGCTTGCCATAAGTGCTGTTACTGTGACAATGCTTCTGTCTCTTGCAGGCAGCTTATCTTCTCGTGACCACACTTCTCCAAACAGCACGTCATCATTCAGTTCCGCAAATTTTGGTGCAAAATCACCCAGGGCATCTCTGCCCGCTGTTACCTTTTTCATGATCTGTCTCCTTATTTTAGCTTACTGTATTCTTCTTCCTTCACCGGCTCCATCCATTCATTGGAACTTCCTTCTGCCGGAACTTCTACCGCCAAATGAGAAAACCAGCTATCAGGAGCAGCGCCATGCCAATGCTTCACTTCTGGTGCAATATTGATGACATCACCGGGTTTCATCTCCTGAGCCGTTTTTCCCCACTCCTGATAATATCCACGTCCGGCAGTGCAGAGCAAAATCTGTCCGCCTTTGTGATGAATATGCCAGTTATTCCGGCATCCTGGCTCAAAGGTTACATTTGCAATTCCAACTCTTTCCGTTGTCAGCATGGACAGGTAACTCTGTCCAACAAAATATTGTGCATACGCATCATTTTTCTCACCCAATGGGAATATCTGCTTAAATCCTTTTTCTGTCATGAATTACTCTCCCTTCAAGAATTAAAATAGTCTAAAATCTCTTGCATCCTTGCAACCTGATCCACATGGAACGGGCAGCGTTTGTTACAATGCCCACATCCAACTCACAGACTTTTTACCCATGCTTTCAATTCTTCCTGAGACAACAAGCCATTCAGCATTTTTCCTTTCATCAGGATAGCGCCAGGACAGCTCGGTGCAAGTTTTTCATTTGTGCTTCCCATGCCGCTGCCGCCAGAAGTAGCAAAAGGAACGATGGTTTTGCCTGAGAAATCATAACTCTCCAAAAAAGTATTAATAATCGTTGGTGCAACATACCACCAGATAGGGAATCCAACAAACACCAGATCATACTGATCCATACATTCCAGCTTCCCGGCAATTTCAGGACGGAATATCGGATCACTCATCTCCACACTGCTGCGGCTTTTTTTATTTGTCCAGTCCAGACCAGCACTGCTATACGGTACCTTTGGCTTAATCTCATACAGGTCTGCGTCTGCCGCTTCCGAAAGTTTCCACGCTGCCTTTGCAGTCACACCGCTTGCTGAAAAATAGGCTACCAAAATTTTCTTACTCATAGTAATTTCCTCCGTAAATTATGTTATTGAACTTATTATAAATGAATCTATATCACCTGAAATGTTTTCCATTTTCCGGACTTCTGCCTCCAGAAGAAAATGACCGCCCGAATGCTCCAGTCACAAACCATTGCAATAGCAATCCCGATCACGCCCATTTTCAAAACAATTCCCAAGAGCCATGATAAAAGCAGACGCACTGCTATTGTAGATATAACCGAAACATACATGGTAAATTTCACATCACCCGCTGCACGCAGCCCATTACTAAGCGCACCGGAAAAGGGATATGCTGCTGCATTAAACACGTTATGGATTAAAACCAGCCAGATTACAAGCCGTTTGGTCTCCGGCTGCAAAGCATAAAATTTCATAAAGAATGGAGTCAGAAGAAAAATCAAAAGATTCCATGCCGATGAAAGCAAAATTGTAATCCTTGCCAGTTTCTTAAAATAATCATCCGCCGCCTTTGTATCCCCATTTCCCATACACTGTCCAATGACCGTTATAAATACAGGACCCATAGCAACTCCCGCCAGGGCAGCCAGTGACCAAATACTTTGTGCAACGCCATTTGCTGCAATCTGATATGTTCCAAAAAGTGCAACAATGCTGCTTAGCGCCACTTTTACTAACTGGAAAACGCCATTTTCCATTCCGTTTGGAATTGCGATTTTTAGAATTTGTTTCATGAAATCCACATTCCACCGAAAAATCCACTTGCAGCGATAGAACACTTCATTTTTTCTCTGAAAACAAAGTACTGTAATCATCACGGCTGAAAATGTCCGAGCGATCAGTGAAGGGTATGCAACACCTGCAACACCTGCACGCAAAACAAATACACCAATGAGATTTCCAATAACATTGATGATATTGGAAATTACCGACAAATACATGGTCACATTGGTTTTTCCAATGCTGCGAAAAAGGGCGGCCCCGGCATTGTAAACCGCCAATGCCGGATAGGAATATGCAGAAACCCTAAGGTATGTAATACAGGAGTGCATCACAGAATCTTCCACCTTGCCAAACATCAGACGGAGCATTCTTTCATTTCCAAGCAGAACTATCACTGCGATCAATATGGAAAAAATCGTAGAGAATGATAGAAGCTGACTGGCGGATTCTCCAGCGTCATCATTTTTCTTTCTACCGATATATTGGCTGATCACAACCGCCCCTCCGGATGCCAATGCTGTAAACAGATAAATAAAAATAGTATTGAACTGATTTACCAGTGAAACACCGGATACTGCCGCTTCTCCTGCGTAGCTGACCACCAGTGTGTCCGCCATCCCTACAAGCATTATCAGCAGCTGCTCTAAAAACAGGGGAATAATCATAGCCTTCAAACTCTTATTTGAAAACAGAACCGTTTGCTGATCCATGTCTTTTCCTCCACTAAGATTTTACAATTTATTCCTTTCTTCTGCTCTGTGAGGTTATCTTTCTGATTCCTTTCACAGCATAAAAACTGATAAAAACCCATAATCCCATCATTGCGGTATACTCTGCAAATACAAAAACTGCACTCTGTTCAAAATCAAAAAACACAAACTCCTGCTTAAGGAACATATAGGAGACAATATTTTGCTTATGGAAACAGTACGCTCCGTACCCCGCAATAAAAATTGCTATAAAACGCATCAGCCATACAAATGTAGCAGGGGTTTTCTTTCTGCTCCAAAGTCTGCGGAACATTCCAAGGACCATGCTCCAATGAACCCCCAAATGAATACTCATCAGCACAAATCCCCAATAGGATGCCGCCAGGTGCAAGGTTCTCGCTGTTGCCATCGGTCCATGAATGGGAAGTCCCGCAAAAACATGGCGGGACAACACAACTCCACTAACCCCCAAACATAGCATGGAGATAAGAACGCTGATATTGATGAGCATCTGCATTGTCCGCAACAGGGTATATTTCCCTTTGAACAGGCTACCATACCACTGGACGTTCAGAATGTTATGTAGCAAAAATAGTACAAGCATCCCTGTTCCAAACCACTCATGAAGCTTCTGTCCGGTGACTTGATAAGCCATCAGACAAAGTAACAGCGCTGTCATCAGTAAATCAATTCCCATCTTTATTTTTTGTTTCATGAGTCATTTGTCCTTTCGTATCATTTAGATAAACCGAGTCCCTGCACCCATTCGCTCACTCTGCTTTCCGCATCGGTTACACTGGAACTGCCAATATGAAGTCCGTCAAGAATGGTTGCATCCGGCTCCATATTTTTAATTTCATCAACTGCATCCGAGAATGCACTGCCACCGGAAGTGCAGAAGGGGATCACTGTTTTCCCACTGAAGTCATACTCGTCAAAAAAGCTATACATTACCATAGGCATACCATACCACCAGTTGGGGAAGCCAACAAAAATCGTATCGTACTGATCCAGATTTTCGATATGCGTAGCCAATTCCGGATGAATGCCATTGTTCTTTTCAGTCTCTCCAACATCAACGGTATCATTGTAGTTATTGGGATAAGGTTCTACTGTTCGGATAGAAAACAATTCTCCGCCAGAAGCTTCTGCAATCATATGGGCCATCACACCAGTATTGCCTGTGACTTCACCGTTGAAGATTTGAATACTGGCTGATGAAGAAGCGTCCACGTCATCGGAAAGCTCCGCATTTTCACCATAGGTAAAATAAGCAATCAGAATATTGCTACCTTCCGTTTCTGTGCCTTCTGCGGGAGTGGATTCTGCCACCTGAGAGGGTGCTTCGCTGGACACAGAATCAGAAGCATCGTTCTGCTGTATATATAGAGCAGGCTGCCAGAGAAAACACCAGTACAACAGAAAGTATAAGTACGATTATTTTTTTCACGTAATCATCTCCTTGAAATCTTGTTTATCGAATTATTTTCCCAGGTTCAGATCAAGGCTGTTTACCCATTCCATAACGGTATCCTGAGAATCGCTGCCATTTAGCCGCCGTCCATCAAGCCAAGTAGCTCCGCTGGTGAGACGCTCCAGATTGGACGCACTGGAACCAATGCCGCTGCCACCGGAAGTGCAGAAAGGAACAATGGTCTTGCCGGAAAAGTCATAGCTTTCCATGAAAGTGCTGGCGATTCTCGGCGCTTCTCCCCACCAGATGGGGTATCCGATGAATACAGTGTCATATTGTTCCATATTCTCCACACTGCCGGAGATAACAGGACGGGCATCCGGATCATTCATCTCAATGGTAGTGCGGCTGTTATTATCATTGTAGTCAAGATCTGCATCGGTGTAAGGTTCTTCAGGAACAATCTCATAAATATCTGCATTCAGACCGTTTGCGATATGCTCTGCCACGCCCTTTGTGGTGCCTGTCGCAGAGAAGTAGGCAACCAAAATCTTATGCTCCTGTGCATCTTGATTGTCCGTATTCTCCATATTTGTACTGGTTTCCGCAGATTCGGTATCAGCTTTACTTTCCACGGAAGTATCTTCTGTAGATGGCTGCTCTGTCTGGCTTGCAGAATTTCCGCAAGCTGCAAGTCCCAAAATCATAGTCAAAGAAAGTAAGATAGCGATTGCTTTTTTCATTATAAATACCTCCATCATTTTTTATTCTGCCAGAGAAAAGATGACTTCTTCCTCATTGTCAAGATTGTTAAATACCGAAAGATCAGAAGTGACTCTGCCAATAGGGATAACATCTACCGAAAGAATCGGGTCGTCTGTCTGTGCATAGAAAATGGCCATGTTATGGTGTGCCTCGCAATAGGTAATATCACCATTCTCAAAATTCTTCTGACCGCCTTCCAAATGCTCCGGATAGAACTCAACTCCTCCATAGTATTCTCTGCCACCGTAACCCACCATGGAAATTGTCAACGGAAAATATGTTTTGATTTCTTCTGCCAGTTCTGTATCGTATAGGACTCCATCTAAACTAACTTCACCAACCGTAATCTTGATAGGAGTCCCTGTTTGTACTTCAGATTTAGATATTCCTATATCTGCAAGCCATGATGAAACGGTATCCTGTGCGTTTGGAACATCTTTTGCTTCAATCGCAATACTCTCTAAAGAAACCGCTGCATGGCTTGCTTCTGCAATAGTCTGATAACTGTTACCTGCACCATAGCCATCATGGGTACAAAATGGGATAACTGTTTTCCCGCTTAAATCATACTCCTTCAAAAAAGACAGTACTGCCTGCGGAATATCTGTTGCCCATACGGGATAGCCAATAAATACCGTATCGTAAGCGGAAATATCCAGATTGCTTTCTTTAAGCTCCGGCAAATAATTACTACTCATTTCATCATGGTTTACATCCCGCAATTCATCAAAATCTGCCGTATAAGGAGTAACCGTTTCAATCCGGTGCAGATCTCCGCCCACATTCTCCGCTATCATATTAGCGACATACTCTGTTGTACCATAACGGAAATTATTATCCACTACAATACTTGCCGAAGTTGTGGCATCCACATCAGAGGGATATTCTGTATTGCCCCAGCGTGAAAAATAGACGATTAAAGTGTTATTGGCCGATTGTTCGCTTTCTGTGCTTTCAGGTTCCGAAACTGCATCGGAC
>OLQT01002224.1_pt1 | contig 10780 bp, 10 predicted proteins | sample 1672651 | NCBI WGS metagenome assembly OLQT01 (sample SAMEA3136709, study PRJEB25190) | human gut metagenome | biome: human gut; feature: human-associated habitat; material: faeces | place: Austria | collected 2013 | reverse complement strand
CAGAAGGGATTGACCAGCAGCACGTCATGGCCGCAGAGCGCCGCCTGACAGGCGTATTCCTGCCGGACGGCCCCGTTCCACTCCGAGGCGGGATAATCGCACCAGACGGGCCATAGAACCACATCGGCGCTCAGCGCCTTCATTTCTTCCGGCCTGCCTTCTGTCCAGAGGTCGCCGCACAGGCCGACGGCGAAGGTCTTTCCGCCGTAGGAAAACTTTTCGAAGCGCGCGCCCTCGCGGTAATGCCCGTTCGTCTGGGAACGGTCTTTCCAGCCGGGGCTCACCCGGTGAAATACGTTCACGATTTCGCCGTCTGCGCCGATAAAAAGCTGAGTGCTGTACAGACTGCCGGAACGGCGTTCGATCATCCCGAAGGAAACAGCGATATGACGCCTTTTCGCGGCGGCGCGTATCTTGACGATGGACGCGTCCGTCAGCGCGACAGCGACCGTCCGATCCTCTTCGTAATGCCAGCAAAGGCTGTTAAAGCCCTGCAGAACCGCTTCGCCGAAGACGATCAGCTCGGCCCTTTCACAGTAGGCTTTCATGTATTCAAGGATGGTCTGCAAATTAAAGGCCTGCTCCCGGTGGATGACCGGCGCGGCGGCCAGCAGGATTCTCATGGATCAAACGCTCCGTTATTCGTGATGCGCCGCGCTTTCGACTTCCCACGGAAAGCGAACCAGCATTTTTTCCAGTTCTGCTTCTCCGCCGGGAAGCATGGCGGCTGTGTCCTCCCGCATTTTTTGGGAAATTTCATCGGTAATGCCCAGCACGTAATTCACGGTTCGCCGCAGCTCGCTCGCCGTGGAGGCCACCCATTGGGTATCCTCGTGCAGCAGACAGCTTCCTACGCCGTGGGCCAGAAAAACGGCCATGGTGCGGATCTCCATGCAGGGCTTGGCCCCGTACTGCACCATTACGTTCAGAATTTCCTCCAGATAGGGCTCGATGACCGTCAGTGTCTGCTCCCGGATGGCCCAGCGAACCGTGCAGTGCATCCCCCCTTCGTGGCGCTCACGGAATTCCAGCACCTTTTCATAAATGTACTGAAAAAAACGCAGCATGGCCTGATAGGGCGCAAGGTGAGCTTCTTTGGCGATACGTTCAAAATCCTGACGATAGGGGGCAAAGAAATCTGCCATTACTTCGTCAAAAAGCTCGTCCTTGGTTTTGAAATAGTAGTAAAACGCGCCTACGTCCAGCCCGACCTCCCGCATCACGGCGCGGATGCCGGTGCCGTCGAAGCCGTTTTCAAAGAACATCCGGCGGCCCACTTCCAGAATCTTATTTTTGGTGCCACCCTCGATCTGCTGTTTCCGCGGCATGGGCAAACCTCCCAGAATCAAAAGATCTTACGGACTGATGATAGCATGAGACATGGGGGAAAGCAAGCCCTTTTTTGAACAATGTTCGACAATTGAAAACAGTCAGTGCGAAATGCGAAAAAAGTTGATTTTCGTCTGATAAGCTGATAAAATAAAATCAAGTCACAAAACAATACTGTCAGTTTTCTTTTCGTGTCCCGTTCGATTTCATGAATTTCACTTTTTGACCTATCTTATCCAAAAAAGGGGGCTTTTCATTGGAATTTGTCACCCATCGCCGGGAAGACGGAACCTTTCAGCCGCTTCAGGAACACATCGAAAACGTAGGGGAGAGAGCCGCTCAGTTTGCCGCCGCTTTCGGCGCGGCAGAGCATGGCCGTCAGGCCGGACTGCTTCATGACATCGGAAAATACAGCCCCAAAGGGCAAAAGCGCCAGCGCGACCCGGAGCATACGGCGAAGGTCGATCATTCCAGCGCAGGCGCACAGGAGGCGCGCCGCCGCGGAGACCCCATGGCGGCCTTTGCCGTGGCAGGCCATCACGGCGGTCTGCCGGATAGGGGCGGAAAATCAGCCGCGGACGATGGCACGCTTTTCGCCCGGCTGAATAAAACCCTGTCCGGCGGAGACGATCCGTCGGCATGGAAACAGGAGATCGTTCTGAACGGCGCGCCTTCTATGCCGGAGTGGGCGGAAAAATGCCGGGATGGGCGCGTTCAGGCGATGTATACCCGGATGCTGTTTTCCTGTCTGGTGGACGCGGATTTTCTGGATACGGAAAACGCCCTGCAGGGGCCCCAGCCCCGGGGCGGCTATGCGCCGCTGGAAGCGTTGTGGGAAAAGCTGCAAGGCCGCGTGGCCCCATGGCTGAAGGAACCCAAAACCGAGCTGTGCGCCAAACGAAACGACATCCTGCGGCGCTGCCTGCAAGGCGGCGAGGCTGAAAAGGGACTTTTTACCCTGACCGTGCCCACTGGCGGCGGGAAAACCGTTTCTTCGCTGGCCTTTGCCCTTTCCCATGCCGTCCGTCACGGGATGGAGCGGATTATTTACGTCATTCCCTACACCAGCATCATCGAGCAGAACGCCAAGGTCTTTGCGGAGATTCTGGGAGAAGAAAACGTTCTGGAACACCATAGCCAGACGGAGCTCGCCGACGAAACGGGCGACGCGGAAACGCCGGAGGCGCGCCGCCGCCGTCTGGCCTGCGAAAACTGGGACGCGCCGGTGATCGTCACCACGGCCGTGCAGTTTTTTGAGTCCCTGTACGCCTCGAAAACCTCCCGCTGCCGCAAGCTGCATCATCTGGCAAACAGCGTGATGATTTTTGACGAGGCGCAGACCTTGCCGGTGCCGTACCTGAAACCCTGCGTTTCCGCCATTGGGGAGCTGGTGCGGCATTACGGCGCGACGGCGGTTCTCTGCACCGCGACCCAGCCGGAATTGGGGCAGATTTTCCAAAAGCTGGCCCCGGAACTGTCCCTTCGGGAGATTGCCCCGGATCCGGACGAACTGTTCGACTTTTTCCGCCGGGTCTCTTTCCAGCAGGAGGGAGAACTGACAAACGAAGAACTGGCGGCGCGGCTGACGGAGACGGAATGGGCGCTCTGCATCGTCAATACCCGCAAACGCGCCCGGGAGGTCTTCCGGCTTTTGCCGGAGGAGGGACGCTTTCATCTGTCCACCCTGATGACGCCGCAGGATCGGAAACGGGTGCTGGCCGTTATCAAAAAGCGGCTGAAGGATGAAAAGCCCTGCCGGGTCGTGGCCACCAGTCTGGTGGAAGCGGGCGTGGACGTGGATTTTCCCACGGTCTGGCGGGAAGTGGCCGGGCTGGACAGCATCCTGCAGGCGGCGGGCCGCTGCAACCGGGAAGGAAAAAATCCGGCGGAGGAAAGCATGGTCCATATCTTTCGGTCGGATGGCCGCGCTCCGGATATGATCGAATTGAACGTGGCGGCAGCGGAAAGCGTTTTGCACCAATTTGAGGAGATCAACACCCGCCCGGCTATTCGCGCCTATTTTCAGCAGCTTCTTTGGGCGAAGGGCGACGCGGCGCTGGACGAGAAAAGAATTCTGGAATCGGAAAGCGCTTTCACGTTCCGCAATACGGCTGAGAAATTTCATCTGATCGATGAAAATACCCTCACGATTTATATCCCGTCCAAGGCGGACAGCGGGGATATACAGGCTCTGCGGGACAAGCAGTTCAGCAAGGGGCTGCTGCGCCGTCTCAGTCAAAGCGCGGTGAATCTCTACGATACTGAGTGTCAGAAGCTGATGGAAAACGGCGCGCTGGAAATGTTCGCCGAGGACGGCTACGCCATTCTGCTGAACCCCAACATGTACAGCGACGAATGCGGGCTGGAAATCTGCCCGGAAGGAGACGAGTGCTTTTTTGCCTGAAATGCACAAGGGGGGATGTGCAGCGCACATCCCCGACTTGTCAAAAAAATAAAAGGAGGTGAGGAACATGTCCGTGAAAATGGAAGTCTGGGGAGAAACGGCCTGCTTCACTCGGCCGGAAATGAAGGCCGAGCGCGTATCGTATGATGTACCCACGCCCAGCGCCGCCAGAGGAATGCTGGAAAGCGTCTACTATCATCCGGGCCTGAAATGGCACATTGACCGAATCTGGGTGCTGAAGCCCATTCGCTTCACCACGCTGCGGCGCAATGAGGTGAAATCCAAAATTCTGGGCAGCGCCATCCTGACGGAAGCCAACGGCAAGGGCGCGTCCTGCATCGACCGTTCGGCGGACATCATGCAGCGCGCTGCGCTGATGCTGCGGGATGTGCATTACGTGATCGAAGCCCATTTCACCATGACCGATCAGGCCAATCCCTCGGATAATTCGGGCAAGTTCCAGGACATCGTTAAGCGCAGGCTGCGCAAGGGTCAATGCTACAGTCAGCCCTATCTGGGGTGCAGGGAATGCACCGCTCATTTCGGCCTGTGGGAGGGGGAGGAAATCCCTGCCATCGCGGAGACCCGGGACTTGGGCTACATGCTGTATGATATGGATTACACAGACCCGAAAAACATTCAGCCCATGTTCTTCCGGGCGCAGATGGTTAACGGCATGATCGATCTGCGGGATTGCGAGGTGGTCCGATGATCCTGGATTGAAATGACGACCAACAGATCACGGACGCGACGGAGCTGGTCTCTCCCCGTGTGGGGAGAGTGGATTGAAATAGGAAACGGTAGCCAGCGGAGAAGTACAAGGAAAAGTCTCTCCCCGTGTGGGGAGAGTGGATTGAAATTTCATACGCATCATTGATATTCAACGGTTCTTTGGATGTCTCTCCCCGTGTGGGGAGAGTGGATTGAAATTATCAAGAAGGCGACGTAAGGAGAGGAACAATGGACGTCTCTCCCCGTGTGGGGAGAGTGGATTGAAATGACGACCAACAGATCACGGACGCGACGGAGCTGCTGTCTCTCCCCGTGTGGGGAGAGTGGATTGAAATTCGTCGGCCCAATGGGAGATTCAGGTACTGGTCAGTCTCTCCCCGTGTGGGGAGAGTGGATTGAAATTTTCGGGCGAAGAGCGACCTGCTGATCGACTCCAGTCTCTCCCCGTGTGGGGAGAGTGGATTGAAATGTAAAGGCAGCGACGTGCTTGCAGAACTGGCCGGGTCTCTCCCCGTGTGGGGAGAGTGGATTGAAATCCTGCTTCACAAGGCCAAAGAACTAATCTCTTTGTCTCTCCCCGTGTGGGGAGAGTGGATTGAAATCCGATGCTTTTACCACATTACCACCTCTTTTAACGTCTCTTCCCGTATGGGAAGAGTGGATTGAAATCCCCTGGCACGGGCGGCAGCACCCTGACCTACGGGTCTCTTCCCGTATTGACCGTAACAATAATCACGAAGCACAGCACTGACTGATAGAACGTCGCTGCGGCAGTCATGCCCATATCCGAGCCGGACATCAGCGAACGAAATACATAAGTATCAATCACATCGGTTGCGTCATATAGTAGCCCGTTCATGCCAACGATTTGGAAAAACATCTGGAAGTCCCCGCGAAGCACCTGCCCCAGATGCATCAGGAAGATTAAAATGACGGTAGGACGGATTCCCGGCAGGGTGATGTAGCGAATTTTCTGAAAGATGTTGGCGCCGTCAATATCAGCGGCCTCAAAACATTCTCTGTCCAGACCGGAAATCGAAGCAATGTAAATGACGGAGTTGTAGCCCACCCATTTCCATGCGTTAAAAAAACACGATGATATACACCCATGCGCTCGGAATACCATACATGTTTATTTTTTCGAATCCAAGGCTGGTAAGGATATGATTCATGGAGCCCATTTCATAATTGAAAATGCTCTGCACAAAGCTGCCCACCACAATCCATGAAATGAAATACGGAAGGAAAATGATGGATTGGGTTAAACTGATTGATGACCATGGTGCAAATGAACAAAATCGGCAGAAGGATTCCAAGGGTCGTCCAGTCCATGGAATGGGCGGGTATCCAGTTGGGATAAGGAAAACAGATCGCCATCCTCCAATCCGTGTCGGAAATGGAGCGGGTTCTCAGAAAATAGCGCTGATTTCCCATTCGGACTTCCCGCTGATCCTGAGCCTGCTGCAATTCGGAAACAGAATCGTTTTCCCAGCCAACGGAAATGATGGTCTGCCCCAACTGATTATAGATCACCGCTATGGCTCCCGGCGCTGCGGCAGCTTCTTCCAACGAAGTTTGGAGTTTGTCGGCGGAAATCCCAATTTCTTCATAAGCCGCAGTTGACAAAAAATCGCTGCGCTGCATCACGCGGCGAAAGAGCGATATCACCCGCTCGCCGTTTTCATCTCTGGCAGAAAGCCAAACAGCCTGTTCTCCCCGGGGCAATGCCTGCTCCACCCATTGGGGCAGCAGGCTTAAGGGAACCAGGGATTCGTCGTTCTCTGCGTAACGATAGTGATCCGGAAGATAAATTCTGGTGGAGCGTTCTCCCATTTCCAGCATGGAAAGTACGCTCTTCACTTCTCTCCAATTACGATATTCGTCCCCCGGGTCTACGCCCACCCCGCCTGAATCGATCAAATAAAGAACAGCTTTGCTCTGATAAAGTGTGTCCGAAGCATACTCGGCGGCTGAAAACACGGAACGCAAATAGTTGAAGGTTTGTTCAAAAGTAACCTGCAGTTCGTTTTCCGCCCGAATCAAATTTGTGCGATAAGCCTGCCATCCAAAGAACACCAGCACCGCCAGATCCGACAAAAGCAGCAGCACTGTAAAAACCAGCAAAAATTTCACCCGCAGGGAATGAAAAACCGGAAGATGCTTTCGGCTGACCTTCATAAATTAGCCTCTTTTCTCACGAGATTCACTAGGCGTGATTTATACAGCTTGGCAAAATAGTTGGGATCCTGGTAGCCGCACATTTCTGAAATTTGATACAGCTTTAGTGACTTATCGTGCAAAAGACGGCTGGCTTTTTCCATCCGCATTTTGAGAATGGCGTTTCCGACGGTCTGGCCTGTTTCCTTTTTGAAAATATTGCTTAGATAGGACGGCGTCAGATAAACCTGCTGGGCCACCTGCAGGATGCTGAGGTCGGTCTGCGATAAATGCTCTCGAATATACTTCAACACCTGCCATACCGTTCGACTCGTATCCCCGAAGCCGCTTTCCGGTTCCAGCATCACATTCAGTTTTTGCAGCAGAAGCTGGTAGAGCTCTTCCAGCGTATCCGCGTGCTCCACCAAGTTCCAGAGCGAATCCGTCTCCTGATGAGCCGGCGAGAAAAACGCCTGTTCCTGCTGGCTCAGCGTAAACAGCATATAATGATACAATTCGCGGATGCGATGAACGGGCACGTTTTTTTCATCCTGAAGCGTTCGATAAATTTGCTCTGCCAGACGGTAAGCCGTCGCACCATCCAGTTCCCGAACCGCTTCCAGAAACGGTTCTGCATCTGGCGGCTGTGCGTTTGAAATGATTTCCGGCATATGCAGATGACTGAACGCTATTGATCCATAGGAGGCGAAGAAAAGAGATTCCAGCCGTTTCAGCGCCTGCCAATAAGAACGCCTCACTTCTTCTGCCGAAAGAACGATGGACCCGCCGGCACACAAAACAGGCGTTCCCTGCTGGCTGATCAGACGCACTTCTTTTTCCAACTGAGCTTGAAACGCCGAAAGATTCGAAGGATGCATCTTGGCCACTCCGCAGAGAACAGCGATGATGCGTTGATCATCCTGCAGATACAAAAGATGCTTATAGGCTTGACTGCATACATCCATTGCGCTGGAAAAGCGGTTTTTCAAAACGGTGTCGATTCGATTGCGCGCTTTGAGCAGCAATACTTGAAAACCCTCCTCCGGCTTCACGTTCAGCATTTGCAGATTATCCCAGAGCCTTTCGTCCAATGTGCCGTGAATCAGTGCCCGAACCGTTTCGCTTTCAATGGCAGGTCGATTCTGAAACAGCAATTCTCTTTCTCGAAGCTGCTTGCGATTCATCATGCACTTTTGAACGGCCAACAGCAGTTTTTCTTCTAATTCCTGAATCGAAAAGGGCTTCCGAATGAAACTGATGGCGGACAATTCTATGGCGGCCCGAAGGTTTTCCACGTCCTCGTAGCCGCTGATAAACAAAATCTGGCATTCCGGCGCAAGCTGCCGCAGCTTTCGGCAAAACGTCACGCCGTCCATTTCAGGCATTCTAATATCCGACAGCACAATATCGGGAATCCAATCTTGGCAAAGCGCCAGCGCTTCACGAGCGCCGGAGACAGCCCGCACGCTTCGGATTCCCAGATCAGTCCAGTTTACACGCTGCAGGATGCCATGCCGCGTATGGGTTTCATCATCAATCAAAATCAGTTTCATAAACTACCCCTCGCGTAAATGCAGAAACAGCCCGGTGCGTTTTACACATCGGGCAGGAAAATCATGAATTTTTACCAAGCATATTCTCGCAGCTGGCCATCGCGAAGAATCAGTCTGTTTTCATCCGAATGAATATAGGCGTCGTTCGGGTCAAAGCAGAAATTCATTGCCATGTACTCTCCCGAAGTGATTCCCTTTGTTCCTTCCATATAGTTGCGGAACATAAAGCCTTCCGAATGCAGGCGGTTAAAGTTCAGCTTCTGCATCATGTTGATGGAGGCGCAGGACATCAGCCAGCCGTAATCCTTTGTGCTCCGGCACTGCCGAATACTTCCTTCCTCCGGCGTAATCACGCCAATCCGTTTCCATTCTCCTTTTCGCAAAAGCGGGAGCAGCGTTTCCGTCATTCGCCAGCAGCCATTCACGTTTCGATCCAGCGTTTGTGCCAGCTGCCCCATATCATGATTGCCGATCGAACCATCATTTTCCCCATGAAGGGAAGCGCACAGCACCAGCAAATCCACCCCGCCGTGTTTTTCCTCCAACTGCCGGGCCAAAAGAACCATCGCTTCATCGCTAAGCGGATCGATCGCGGCGGTTGTGACGCCCTCCAGCGCCTCTGGTTTTCCAGAGGGAAACAGCGCATAAACATTTTCTCCGGAAAAATACATGGCCGTTTCTTTTGCTGATTCATTTTCAGCTCCATAAATGACAATCGTTTTTTTTCATTTTTTCCTCCTTAGAAAGACCAGCACTGGCCTTCTATATCCCTCATCACAAGCACGTCTTCGCAAGGCAAAGCTTCCGTAAACTGGCGATAAGAAACCATGGCGGTGTCCTCCGGCTGATACTTGCCCTCCGTGCTGGGCGTATCACCTTCCATGTAGCCATTTACCCATCCCGGATGATACAGCCGGAACGTATAGCCCTTTGGACGCAGTTCATTAAACATCAGCTTGACCGCCATATTCAAAGCGGACTTGCTCATGCAGTACGAAAAACTGTCGCTGCGGTGTGCCAGCGCGATACTTCCCGCTTCGGAAGAAACAAAGCACAACCGTTTCATACCTTTCTGCATCAATGGAAGAAAAGCCTCCGTCATACGGATGGGACCCAATGTGTTCACTTGAAAAGTTGCCAAATTCTGCGCACAGCCATCGCCCAGTCCAATTCCCGCGCAGTTTATCAGCATGTCCAGTTCGTCTGTTTCCTGTGCCACCAGAGCAGCCGCTGCCCGAACCGATTCATCCTTGCTTACATCCAGCGGAATCAGCTTCAGGTTATTGGGATAGCGCTCCAGATTTTTGGACAAAAAGCCCCATCGAGGCATAAACTGACCGGCGAAAACCTTCCATCCGTGCTCCAAAAACTGCTCGCACATGGCATTGCCGATGCCGCGATCGGCGCCTGTAATAAAGACCGTTTTCATCGAATCCCTCCACACCATTCCATAGCGTTTTTCAATAGCTTTTGATATTCGGCGTTCTGCCACACGGAAAGAATGTGACCGGGGGTCAACACGCATAGGCGGCCCTTTCCGAGCTGCCGCGTATAGCCGCCCAATTGCCTGCCGCCGGTTTCTGAAACGGTATCAAACAGCGGCGTAACGTCCGGCGCGAAATTCGTCAGTTGATAATGCTCGTCCCGGACAGAAAAAGGCGCTACGCGATCGGTAATGGGATGTGCGCGGAAGTTTTCTACACGAACATCGCAGCGAGGCGGGTGCGTGACAAAACGGCTGCCGATCAACTCGCAGTATCCGTAATTTTTCTCACCCGAAAAACCAAAGCAGCAGCCCGCGTGAACGGCCAGAAATCCTCCGCCCTTTTCCACAAAGGCGCGGATTTCTTTCGGCATTACCTCCGTCACGTTTTCTTCGAACCATGGCGCATCCGTGCTGCCTGTAAGATTGTTGGATTTGCAGCACAGGATCACGGGATAACACGCCAGCATTTCCGAAGTCAGAATATCCTTTGCGTCTTCAACAAAATCAAAATGATAATCGGAAATGTCCGCCAATCCGCGGCGAATCATTTCAGAAGGATGCCACATGCTTCCTGCCAGTACCAAAATATTCATCACAAAACCATCTCCCTTGTTTTCATTATAGAATGAACCATCCGAAAAAGAAAGTGGACAATCATGTAATAAGCAGGAAAAAAGTGCGAAATGAATGCCCCGAATGCCCCGGCTGCGGCGCGGCAGAGTATCAAAAGCAGAGGTTCAGAAGGCGCTGCTGCCGGGTCTGGGGCGTCTAGCCGGATCCTCTGCCGTTTTTTTACAAAAGGATTCAAAGTGGTGTGCGTTCAGACGGACAACGGTTTCGAATGCGCGAAACGCTTTTTTCCTTCATGTTTCCTTCAAAGCACTAAATTAAACCCTTTTTCGAGCAAATAGCCCTTGATCTTTGCATATGGCACAAACTAATCCTCCCTTATACGCTCCGACACAACGGCAAGGCAGAACACAGCCATCACAATAGTCTGGAACGTGTCTATAACCATCTCTGCGTTTATTCCTGCATTGACTTGCGTCTTCAGATGAAAAAATTGTGTTCGTCAAGTGAAAAGTGACGCAAAAGGTCACCTCAAAAGTTAGCAGCGTC